>Ga0209181_10001048_pt1 | contig 49247 bp, 43 predicted proteins | sample MAT05_FD_187208 | JGI IMG/M metagenome (GOLD analysis project Ga0209181, IMG submission 187208) | Freshwater microbial communities from Lake Fryxell liftoff mats and glacier meltwater in Antarctica - MAT-05 (SPAdes) (version 2) | ecosystem: Environmental > Aquatic > Freshwater > Ice > Liftoff... | reverse complement strand
TCCGTTCCCATTGGTCATCTCGCAGGGCGTAACGGCGGCTGGTCATGGCGGTGCATTCCTGTTTAGTTCACGTTGCTCTCTACTTTACCTTCCCTCGACAAAGGAAAATATTTGATGACACGCCCTAGTGTTTCACTTACTAGATAGAGGGATTGTAAACCTAACCCCATTGGAGTTTTGTTACTGAGGTTTATCACAAATTAAATCTGGCTAATTAATTTCTTGCTTGCTGCTTTAAGTTCTGTCCTCATATCTCTTTAGAGACAGCATAAAACCAAGGAGGTTCTAGCTTTGGGTTGATTCCCATTGGTTAAGAACTTCATAGACTGCAAATGTATGAAACACATTTGTCTGACTTTATCTGTGGTTGCGCTGACAAATACGAGAAACCAAGAGAGGAATTTAACCATGAAGCGTTTTAACTTGTCCAAATTAATGACTGTTGGTGCCCTGAGCTTGAGCATGGCGATTTTGCCATTGGTGGTTCGTGTGTCTGCACAAAACCCACCTGATGCTACAGGTTCTAGCCCTGTGCCTACCTATCAAACTACTACCCAAGAGCGTGGCTTTGACTGGGGTTGGTTGGGATTATTGGGCTTGTTGGGATTGGGTGGTTTGGCCCGCCGGCCCGAAGAGCCTGTGGCTTACCGCGAACCTGATGTAGCTAGCCGTTCTGCCTACAGAGAGTAGTTATCTGACTTGGAGTTAATGGAGCTATGTAAACATAAGCTGCCAAATTTACGATCGTAGATTGCACTGCGCTGTTGTTGATGCACTCTACGATCGGCACGTTATTTAACTGCAACTTCTATATCTCAACACTTCGGACAGTTTTTGTGGATGTGCTGGAAATCCTGTTTTACAGCTAGTATAGACCCTCACCCTAAATCCCTCTCCCAAGAGGGGAGAGGGACTTCAATCCGGCTCCCCTTCTCCCGTTCTGGGAGAAGGGGTTGGGGGATGAGGGCTAGCCATCGCAAAAATGTCTGACCTATTGATATCTACAAAGGCAAGCTATAAGGCAAAATATACCTTTCGAGAAGCCAGCCCTGATAGTCGAAATTGGGTATAACCAGACAATGGTTGCCTGTATGTTTTATAGCTACAAAGTTGATAGTTACCGAGCTGGTTGTTTACTAGTCCACAAGCTTCAATATAGAAGTATAACCCTAAGTTGAGTTTACTTCTAGGAAAGGCGTTGGACACTTTCCCAACCATAGGAGTTCATGGGTCTCTTTAAGGAGCATCGGAATTCCATGGGTATAGGAACTTCTATACATATGTCATATAACCAATAGTCCCTTGCGATCGTCAGATTTCCTCAAGCTCCTCAGATTCGTCAAATAGATCGGGGTAAAGTTCCCTAGCGCAGGGAGGGCAAATACTGTGGGTGAAATCAGCTTCAGTGTGTTTACAGATGTAAGACTCCAGTTGATTCCAAAAGTCCGCATCATCTCGAATCTTTCTGCAACTGGCACAGATGGGAATTAGCCCGCGCAGGGTCTTAATCTTGGCTAGAGCGTCTTGGAGTTCTGCAATTAGTTTTTCTTTTTCCTGCTCGATTTGATTTCGCTCCAGTTCGGCAGCGGCTCGGGGGCAAAAATTCTCAAGATCGCTTCACAATGCTCTTGATTGTCCATCGGTTTCACATCTAGAACTGCCAAATGTCCTAAAACGTTCTCGGCAGAATCTACTAAAGGGACAGCAATGTAGCTGCGGGCTGAAAGCTTTACCAAATCCTGATCGGTGGGGAAAAGTGCTTGAATATGATCAGGGTGAAAGCAGCAAGATTGACCCTCGATCACATTTTCGCAGGGGGTTCCGGTTAGGGCATACTCGAAGTTTTCCCCAAACTCAGTTCCCAACCAAAAAGCCAACGTTCGGACTCGTTTGGGTACTTTGAGCCGTACTGGATCAGCACATTCAGTAATGAACGCATAGGGTACTTCGAGGGCGGCAGCGAGATTGCGAACCAGGGATTGCAAGAAATGACCACTGACAGTTGAGGCTGTGCCCGCTACGATCGTTCGCAACACGGCTTCAGAGTTTTGTAACTGAGTTGCTAATTTTTCTGAGTCTGCGACCCGCTCACGTAGTTGGTGTAATTCTTGCAATAATTCGTCTTGGGTCTCACTTTGAACTGGCATTTTATTTGCTGTGAAGGTGGATGGGAACGCTGGAAATTCCCCTCTAACTTGTACCTACGTAATTATTAACAGTTTTAGGTTAACTTTGCTACCTAAACGATCGCCATTTCCAACACGTTAGCTTCATCCAACCGATCGTCCCCATCGCTGCCCAATTGTTCGATCGCTTCGATCGCCTGGTCGATCAACTTCAGCCCGTGGTCAACATTTTCCACCAGGCACAACTGACCCCGCAGGTCAGAGGCCCCATAGAACCCCTTGGCATACCAGGTCATATGTTTGCGGGCTTGTCGAATGCCCCGATCGCCCTTGTATTCCCACAGAGCTTGCAAATGCTCCCGCGCACATTGGAGCCGCTCGATCGCCGTCGGTGGCTGGCGCTTTTCTCCCGTTTTAAAGAAATGATCCACCTCACCCACCAGAAAGGGATAACCCAAGGTGCCCCGCGAACACATCACACCATCTGCCCCCGTTTCCTCCAGGCATTGGACTGCGGCTTCTACCGAGAACATATCGCCATTGGCAATCACCGGAATGGAGAGAATCTCCTTGACTCGCCCAATCCATTCCCACTTGGCGGGGCCGTTGTAGCCCTGGGAGCGCGTCCGGGCGTGAACTGTAATCATCTGGGCCCCGGCATCCTCCATCCGCTTCGCAAAATCGAGGATGGTGATTTCCTGATCCGTCCACCCAATACGGGTTTTCACAGTGACGGGAACAGGAACCGCCTTGATCACCGCTCGGACGATCGCCTCTGCGGTTTCGGGATCACGCAGCAGCGAAGAGCCGCCGCCATTTTTGGTGATTTTGTTGACAGGGCAGCCCATATTGATGTCGATCGTGTCTGCGCCTTCAGCCACTGCCTTTTCCGCTGCTTCTGCCAAAAAGTCGGGACGACAATCGAATAGCTGAATGCTAATGGGGCGCTCGTTGGGATCAATTTCCATAATCACAGGCAACTGCTTCACATAGTGCAAGCCTGTGGCGTTGACCATTTCGGTGTACATCATGGAGTCGGGGGCATACTTTCGCACCAGTCGGCGAAATACCATATCTGTGACTCCAGAGAGGGGCGATTGCAGCACTCGGCTATTCACTTCAAGAGTGCCGATTCTGAGGGGAGTGGCGAGGCGCGATCGTAAACTGGGTGAAAGAGCAACCATATTCTCTAGTAATCTTCAAGGACTGCTCGTTAGAAGTTTTATTAAGTCTGGCATACTTGCTCTGGAGGAAAGGCAAGGGGGGATAAAATTTTACGCAGGTTGAGTTCTGCAATACTTCGGATTTTTGTGGAGGTGCTGGGAACCCTGTTGGACAGCCAATATAGACCCTCACCCTAAATCCCTCTCCCAAGAGGGGAGAGGGACTTCAATCCGGCTCCCCTTCTCCCGTTCTGGGAGAAGGGGTTGGGGGATGAGGGCTAGCGATCGCAAATTGGACAGTTTTTGTGGAAGTGCTGGGAACCCTGTTGGACAGCCAATATAGACCCTCACCCTAAATCCCTCTCCCAAGAGGGGAGAGGGACTTCAATCCGGCTCCCCTTCTCCCGTTCTGGGAGAAGGGGTTGGGGGATGAGGGCTAGCGATCGCAAATTGGACAGTTTTTGTGGAAGTGCTGGGAACCCTGTTGGACAGCCAATATAGACCCTCACCCTAAATCCCTCTCCCAAGAGGGGAGAGGGACTTCAATCCGGCTCCCCTTCTCCCGTTCTGGGAGAAGGGGTTGGGGGATGAGGGCTAGCGATCGCAAAAATGTCCGAACCATTGGTTCTGTAGAGTCTATTTTATCTTCATCATATAATTATGAACACTCAGATTTCGTCTCAAGCCGCAAAGGTCAGACAGGCTATATTTTCTCCAGAAACTGCTGCCACTTACCAGCAGACGATCGCCATCACCAGTGCCATTATTTCCGAAACTGCCAAACTTCTGTGGCTGTTGATTTGCGGGGTATTGGTGCTGGGTGAGTGGACGGGGAAGAGTGGATTTCAGGCAGGTTGGAGTTTCCGTAATTGGTTGACTAATATTGAAAAGCCCAGCACCGATCGCGTCCTATCTGAAGCCGGAAAAGCCATTATGTACGTCGGGAAATCGAGTGTCACCTCCGCTCTATCTGGGGCTAAGGAACAACTCGGCATTGTGGAACCGATCGCCCCGCCAACGGTAGATGTGAAATCGATCGCCTCTGTGCCTGTAGCAACTCCAGCAGCGCTAGATGCAGCAACGACAAATAGCGGATTAGGAAAGTCCTAACACCCCATGACAACCTCTGCTGCCCCTGACCCGTTTCCTCTGGTTACTGACCCCGACCTGCTGAATCAAGCGACACTGCGGACATTGGATGCCAGAGTTTCTGCTAGCGGCGAAATTGTGTTGCCTTGCCTGCCCTCCATGCTGGAGGACTATATGCAGCGACTCAAGGGCATGTTCGCCGCCTTGGGGAAACCCTTGCCCACGGGAGAAACTGAGGACTACCTCCGTCGCTTGCTGGCATTCCACCTGGAAAAAGGGTTTCAAGAATCGCCCCATGCCTGCTTGATTATTCAATTTCAGCCCTCCCAATCCAATCCGATGGGGATGGCGTGTAATGTCACGATCGAAACCTTCTCGATCGCCGAAAACTACAACAAATGGCTGGAAACGAGGACTCCGCCGTTGTTTGGCAGTCATCCCGACGCTAAAGTCCTGGCCGTTGTCAGCCAGATTCCTGATCCCGCAACGGCACCGATTCTCGATATCGGGGCTGGCACGGGACGCAACACCTTGCCCCTCGCCAAGTTGGGGTATCCGGTGGATGCCTTGGAGATCACACCGGGGTTTGCTGAGGAACTGAGGACGCAAGCCGCTGCCGAAAACCTCCCCGTCACCGTGATTTTGGGGGATGTGTTAGATCCAGAGGTGCCATTGCGGGCAGAGGGATACAAGTTGGCGATCGTGGTGGAAGTGCTATCGGATTTTCGGAGTCCAGATCAAATTCGCCAGGTGCTGTCCCGGTTATGCGATCACCTCCAACCGGGGGGCTTGCTGCTGTTCAATCTCTTTTTAGCCGCAACGGGCTATGAACCCACTCCCATGGCTAGGGAATTGGGCCCCTTCCAACTCTCCAGTATTTTTACTCGCGGGGAGTTGGCAGAAGCGCTCACTGGGTTACCGCTGCAAATTCTCTCCGACGAGTCGGTTTACGAATACGAACACCAACATTTGCCTGAAGCGAGTTGGCCGCCCACGGGTTGGTTCAGCACCTGGTCTACGGGGCGAGATCTTTTCTTTTTAGAAAAAGGCAGACCGCCGATGGAACTTCGGTGGATACTTTGTCGCCGAATTTAAGGGGAGAGGGGTGGATGGGTGGATGGGTGGATGGGTGGATGGGAGTGGGGTGGATGGGTGGATGGGAGTGGGGTGGATGGGTGGATGGGAGTGGGGTGGATGGGTGGATGGGAGTGGCGATCGGTTTCCTCGCGTTACGACTCGTTCATCATCGGCAAAGCGAAGCGCTTTTTTCCTCCCATAATTAACCCCTTAGGATGCTTATTGTGAGTTTTGAGTTTTGAGGCAACTGCTCAGGCTGCTACTCAACGTCGAGCCTGCCCTCATCCCCCAGCCCCTTCTCCCGCTGGGAGAAGGGGAGCCGGATTGAAGTCCCTCTCCCTAGGGAGAGGGATTTAGGGTGAGGGTGGATCGGGCGGTTGCAAAACTGGGATGCACTCATGAGTGGATGAATGGATAGTTGGTTTTGTCTACCTACCCAGAGATAGATGTAACATTTTCTCTACTTTCGTAGAGAAAAAGCTACTTCACCTGTTAACTAGTAAGCTGAAGGCAGTTGGTGGATGCCGTTGGGGGTGAATAGCGAGGATAGGTCAGCCACCTCTGCGGATAATGTCTCACTGCCTGCCAACAGCACCTTCTGGATTCATTCAAAGTTTTGCAGTAGGAAGTGATCCCACTAGCTATATCCGGGCTATTGTCCTCCCTTTTCTGCTGAAAGACTGCTCTACTGGACTTCATCCTATGGCTTCTGATCCGTCCTCCACAGAATATTCATCCACGATCGAACCTGAAACGATCGACGCTGAAACGACTGATCTAGATCAGCCCGTCAAAACCGATGCCCCCTTTCCCATTGTGGGGATCGCTGCATCAGCCGGAGGTCTGGAGGCATTCACCCAACTCATCAGCAACTTGCCAACGGATACAGGCATGGCTTTTGTGCTAATTCAGCATCTCTCCCCCGACCACGAAAGCCTGCTGTCGGAAATTTTGGGCAGAGCGACCGCCATGCCCGTGCGCCAGGTAGAAGACCGGATGATGGTGGAGCCAAACGAGGTCTACGTCATTCCGCCCAAGACCCAGATGCAACTGGTGGATGGAATGCTCCACTTGGCTCCCCGGCAGAAAAGGCGTGGTAAATATATGCCAGGAGATATTTTCTTTGAGTCCTTAGCAGCCGATCGGGGCAACAAAGCGATCGCCGTCGTGCTGTCGGGCACCGATGGAGACGGGGCGCAGGGGTTGGAAGCCATCAAGGTAGCTGGAGGCGTGACCTTTGCTCAATCTGACAATTCCGCAAAATTTGACGGTATGCCGAATTCGGCTGTGGCCACGGGCAATGTGGATTTTGTATTATCACCAGAGTCGATCGCCGCAGAACTCGTCACCCTCAGTCAGAGTCCCTTGCTGTCTTACTCCCAGCCCGTCCATGTGGTCACGGAGTTGCCCGAACCCGGAACTGCCCTCACCACAATCTTTGCCCTCCTGCGAACCACAACGGGTGTGGACTTCACCCACTACAAGCCAAATACATTGGATCGACGACTACAGCGACGGATGCTGTTGTATAAGCTAGAGAGCCTAGACGACTACGCCCAGTATCTCCAAACGCATCCGGCTGAAGTTAAAGCTTTGTATGAGGAGATCTTGATCCACGTCACAAGTTTCTTCCGTGACCCTGAAGCTTTTGAACAATTAAAGGTGCAGGTTTTTCCGACGATCAGCCAAAATAAATCGATCGATGCGCCGATTCGGATTTGGATTGCCGGCTGTTCCACGGGGGAAGAAGTCTATTCGATCGCCATGTGCTTATTGGAGTTTTTGAGCGATCGAGCCACCCTGCCACCGATTCAGATTTTTGCCACCGAGATCAGCGAAGCCACGATCAGCAAAGCTAGGTCAGGCTTCTATTTAGACACCCAGATGGAAGGAGTTTCTCTGGAGCGCCAAAACCGCTTCTTTGTCCCCCTAGCCAGCGGGGGCTATCAAATTAGCAGTGCAGTGCGGGAATTATGTGTGTTTGCCCGGCACAACTTGGGAGGTGACCCACCCTTCTCGAATCTCGACTTTATTAGCTGTCGCAACGTGCTGATTTATTTATCAGATTCGTTGCAAGAACGGATTATGGCGCTGTTTCATTACAGTCTCAACTTGGCGGGCTTTTTGCTACTCGGCACGTCAGAAAGTGTCAAAACCTCCTCAGACTTGTTTACGCCAGTTCAGGAAAAATTTAAGATCTACGTTCGGAAATTAACGTTGACTCGTCCCCTATTTTCCTTCACTACCAGTCCTTACACGATGAATAGTGCCGATCGGCGGCAGCGGCTGACTGAAAATCTGGCGAATACCTTTGATTTGGCGCGAGAAGTTGACCAACTGATCTCCCTCCGTTATGCCCCGGTGTCTGTGGTCGTCAATGAGCAGATGGACATTCTGCAAGTGCGCGGAGACACCGATCCCTACCTGAAGCTGACCCCCGGCACCACAAACTTAAACCTGCTGATGATGGCACGGGAGGGATTGGCGGCTGCCCTACGCACGGTGATTTATCAAGCACAAACCCAAAACCTAATGGTGCGACAAGAACACATTGAGATTGAGTCGGGTGAGCGATCGATCCTGCTCAATCTGAATGTGGTTCCCTTTCAGCCCACGATCGGGAACACACCCTATTTTTTGGTGTGCTTTGAAGCCGTTTCACCCCTCGTCCTTCACCGCAGCGCCGCCCCTACTGAGAACGGGGAGCCAGCAGACTCCAAGCGAGAGATTGAGCAACTCCGTCAGGCGCTGGCCACTGCTACCCAACGGGAACTGGCGGTTCAAGTGCATCTGCAAGCGGTGATTCAAGAACAAAACAATCTCAACCAAAGCCTGCGCGTGGCGAATGAAGAAGTTCTATCGACCAATGAGGAGTTGCAAAGCACGAATGAGGAACTCCAAACCGCTAAGGAAGAGATTCAAGCGACGAACGAAGAACTCTCTACGACGAACGACGAACTCCGCAGCCGCAATCTGCAACAAAACCGCGACAATAGCGACCTGAACAATTTTATTGGCAGCATTAGTATCCCGATCATTATGCTGACTAATGATTTAAGAATTCGCCGCTTTACGCCCACGGCGCAGCGACTCTTCAATTTTATTCCTGCCGATGTCGGACGACCGTTCAACGACCTTCGGGGCAATTTTGATGTGCCTAATTTAGAACTGATGATTGCGGAGGTGCTGGAGACGCTCAACACCAAGGAACAGGAAATCCAAACGGAAACAGGGTATTGGTATGTTCTCCGCATTCGTCCCTATCGCACGATGGAAAACCAAATTGATGGGGTGGCGATCGTGTTTCTGGATATTGATGCGCTCAAACGCAATGCCGCCATGCTGGAGTCGGCCCGTAACTATGCGGAAACGATCGTCGCCACGGTGCCCACCCCGATCGTGGTGCTAGATGCTGAGATGCGGGTGAATACTGCCAATCGATCGTTCTACGAAACGTTTCAGCTTTCAGCCCTGGAAACCTTGCAAGCCGACCTGTTTGAGCTAGGCAATGGCCAATGGAACCTGCCGCTGCTCCGATCGCTCTTGGAAGAACTGTTGGTGGATGATGTGCTGCTGCAAGAATTTGAGATCGATCATGAGTTTGAGCGAGTTGGGCAAAAAACCTTGATGCTCAATGCGTGCAAGCTGCAACGCGACGACAACGTATCAAAGATTTTGCTGTCGATCGAAGATATTACCGATCGCAAACAGTTTGAAGTAGAACGATCGCAGCTATTGACCCAGGAGCAAACCGCTCGGCACCAGGCAGAAAGCGCCAACCGCGCCAAAGATGAATTTCTCTCCAACCTCTCCCATGAACTCCGCAATCCCCTCAACACGATGATGGGTTGGGCGCAAATGCTCCGCACCCGCACCCTGAATGAAGCAACGATCACCCAGGCTCTGGAGGTGATTGAGCGGAGTGCCAAAGCGCAATCCCAGTTGATTGAGGATATTCTGGATGTCTCCCGGATTACCCATGGCAAGCTGCATCTCACCACCCGTTTGCTTGATCTACGCTTAGTAGCGCAAGCGGCGATCGATGTGGTGCAATTATCAGCCACAGCAAAAAACATCCAAATCGGCTCTCAGTTGAGTTCGGCGATGGTGATGGGGGATGCCGATCGCCTCCAGCAAGTCCTGTGGAATTTGCTATCCAACGCCATCAAGTTCACCCCGTGTGGGGGACGCATTGAGGTGCAACTGGAGTGCGTCGATGAGTATGCTCAAGTCCAAATTAGTGACACAGGGCAGGGCATCTCCGACCAGTTGTTACCCCATATTTTTGAGCGGTTTCGGCAGGGAGATGCCAGCACGACTAAAGCTAAGGCAGGTCTGGGACTGGGCTTGTCGATCGTGCGGCAGTTGGTGGAAATGCATGGAGGCACCGTGCAAGCGCAGAGTCCAGGGGCGGGACAGGGGACGACACTGACCGTCAGGTTGCCGCTCCGCTCTACCCCCCAGGACGTGATACCACCGAGCGATTTAGAGCTAGAGCCGACTGCCCCGGACGCTTCCCCTGCGGAGGCGAGTGATGCCATTCTCTCTTTGGCAGGCTTGCACATTTTAACGGTGGATGATGAGGTGGATACCTGTGAGCTACTCACGGTTATGTTGGGGCAGTATGGAGCGGAGGTGTTGACGGCGGCATCGGCCAGAGAAGCACTGGCGGCGCTAAGTGCCCACCCTGATCGGTATGATGTGCTGATTTGCGATATTGGGATGCCAGAGGAAGATGGCTATTTCCTAATTCGACAAATCCGATCGCTGGATGCCGCCGCTGGAGGACAAATTCCCGCCATTGCGCTAACTGCCTATGCGAGTGAGGCAGAACAACAACGGGCGATCGAGGCAGGGTTTCAAACCCATATGGCTAAACCTGTTGATCTGGTGCAATTGGTAGCCATGGTTGCCAAACTTGTAGGACGAAGCTAGTGGGGAATAGTTTTGAGTTTTGAGTGCTGCTCAAACCCCACTAATGACAGAAACAGAGACTTGATCTTGAGGTGTATAGGGATTGCGGCAAAATAAAGGAACTCACGGATTGCTTTGGGTAACACGGATGATGCGTTCTCTCTACTTCAGCATTTTGCCTCTCCTGCTAACTGCCGCTCCGTCTGTTACGGCTCAGTTCACGCCCCAGACGACACTCCCTGGTTGGAGTCCCTGGATGCTTGTCAAGGACTCCACTCTTCCCCGTTACGAAACAGGTTTTTCTAACGCGGATGCCTCGCAATTCAGCGCCTGGAGTCTCTACTGTACCGAGATAGCCACCGCAGCCAAGCAAGAAGCCACCTACTGGCATCGGGTGAGTGATTTTGTGGGACAGATTGGTACTGGTTATGCAGAGGAAGGTTGCGTGATCAACAATGAACTCTATGGCTCTAGCCCCATGGAGGCGATCAAAACGGGGCTGAAACCCCCCGTATGCCTACAGATCACTGCCGATGTCGGCAATGGACTGGTGTTACGTCGCGAACCCAATACCCGCAGCGATCGTCTGCAAGTCTTACCTAACGGCAGCACTGTCCAGGTGGATTCTCTGCCCGCCCTTCAGGAAGACGACACGAAACGACAGTGGCTCTATGTCAATCGTCCGCAAGCGGGCTGGGTTTCAGCCGCCGCTCGATTAGGGGATCATATCAACCTGCGCCTGTGTCGCTGACCTCGGTAAGGAGGAAGCCGTCCACGGGTGCATCCCAGTTTTGTAACCGCCCGATCCACCCTCACCCTAAATCCCTCTCCCTAGGGAGAGGGATTTAGGGTGAGGGCAGGCTGAGTAGTTACCTTAAAACTTAAAACTCAAAACTCAAAACAAGCCTCCTCACAGGACAGAAACGTCTGCCATGCTGCACTAGATGTTTAATGGATGTGCCTTGTTTTGTCCGCAGGTCTGGGGGCGATAGATTTGGCTAGGGCGATGATCGGGCTGGATTTCTATCACCAAATCAACCCGATCGCCATCCTGAAGCAGCGGCCGGATAAAGAGTTCTGGGTGGAGTGCCTTCCAGAAATACTCCACAAATTGCTGCACCTCTACATCGGTCATTCCCGGCTTGCCAGCCCTAGTGCGTTGCTGCTCGGCCTCAACTCGCCATTGCATCCCCAGGCGATAATCTATGGGGTGGAGAATGAGCAGTTTATCCAGGCATTCCCAAAGGGGCAGGTAATCGGACAGGCGGGCATTGGTGTCACGGGCAAAGGCCCGATCGGCCGCAGTGACGATCGGGGCAGGAGCCGCATCAAAGGCAGCGGGCGCGATCGGGCGCACTCCCACAAACCACCCTTCAAACAACACAATATCAATTTGGCTTACCCACTCTGAAACAGTGCGATCGCCCATGCCACCAAAGGCAGATTTGTCAAAGCGGGGAATGGCAATCGGGGAAATCGATCGCTGCAACTGATCCAGCACCTCAATTCCCAGCGCCAGATCATGGGTTCCAGGCGGCCCCCGCCACACCAAACGGGGATCGCTGACCCTCAGAGCCGATCGTTCTGCGTAGGTTTTGTAGAGGTCATCTAGGGAGAGGCTCAAAGTGCGGTAACCCAAGTGGCGCAATACGATCGTCAAAACGGCTCCCAAAGTGGTTTTCCCCGTTCCTTGCCCGCCTAGGACTCCCGCAACCAGGGGGCGAGTCAAAGCCTGTCGCCAGGTTGCCAGTTGCATCGCCAAGGGCAGCCACAGCGTCCACAACCGATCGAGCAGGATGGAGGAACTCATACTGACAGGAAGGGTCACAGCGCCAAGAGCAGCCACCTCTGGAAGGACAAGGGGCAATAATCGTTGTTGCACTGCTGCGATCGATGCCACATTCTCCACGGTCACGCCAAAGGCATCGGCTCGTTGGGAATCCTCTAACAGCGAGGCTTGCAAACAATACTGCTCTGCTAGGGTCGGCGTGTGTCCCGCCACGATCGCCTTCAGAAGGTCATATAGGTCACGGGTCATTCCCCCATCTCCCCATCTTCCCATTTCCCCATCTCCCAATCAGCTTCCAAGCTTGAACGCCTCTACAAACAATCCATAGACCAACCCAATTTTCAGGGTGTTAAGTATCTCGGTAAGTAGATGTCGATCGGTGGTTCTCCGGCTACGGTAGGTGATAAGGCTGACCAGTTCTGTGAAAACGACTAGAGCAGCGGCAGCGAGAATGTCCCAACGTTGAGTTTGTCCAGCCGTGGTGGGTAAGGCTGTACCGAGGAAATTCCCCAACAGGAAAGTAATGACCAGCAAGGAGAATTTACGCCAGGGATTGCTGAAAAATTGCACACCTTGGGCGATCGTTCCATCCACTAAATTATTCAATCGGGTATTCTGCACGATTGGTTAAAGGGTCTCCGCCAAAGACTACAAAAAAATTATAAGTTGCTATGACTGAAGTAGGGGTTCAAAGATGGGACTGGGTTATATGACTAAGACAATGAGAGTTGTAGCTTACTCTAGCGTGGCGATCGGTGCAGTTGTGGCCGTAGGGCTACTCAGTCATACTTTGGGTTTGCTGCCCCCAGGATCACTCTCAGCCCGATCAACAGTGCCATTGATACAGGAGACAACTCGCGATGTCCAGTCCCCTACCTCTGCCAAAACCAAATCCCTCTTGGCTGCTTCCGCTGATCCCGAATCTGGTGCAGAGCCAAAGTCTTTGGGTGAGGATAAAGCACTGCCGATCGCTGCAAGGGCCCCAGGAAGATTGCGGGTAAGCAACCGGACTACGTTTCCGCTGAGGATGGCTGTTTTAAGTCAACGGGTGCGTGGCAATCCAGCTAAGCAATCTGGCAATTCGCGCACCAATGCCACGAGCTTCAAAGAACCTACCCATTGGGATTTCGACCCCGAAGAGGGAAGTGGCAAAGGATTGATTCTGGCCCTTCCAGAAGGTGACATCAAGCTAACTCCGGGAGATATCCTGGTTGCCTTTGCCCAGGATGGTTCTCGGCACTATTGGGGCCCCTACGTCGTTGGAGAGACGGCCATGCCAGCCTGGAATCGTGAGGGCAAGGAATGGCAGTTGGTGCTAAAACCCTAGGGCAGCTTGGCAGAATTTTCTGACCAAGTGGGGGGATAGTTTTGAGTTTTGAGTTTTGAGTGCTACGCACTTGCTTCTGCTAGCTTGCACTAGAGGAGAAATCCTGGTTATCGATCGCTGAAGGGCAGAATCACTGTAACAGTGGTGCCAATTCCAATGGTGCTGTCTAGGGCGATCGTGCCTTGATGGTGTTCTACACATTGTTTAACAATGGATAATCCCAATCCCTTCCGAGACGGATTTCTGTTTCTCCTCACTTGATGGGGATGGTTCATCAACCTCGATTGCTCACCAATGGAAATACCTCTGCCTTGGTCTCGGATTTGAAAGATTGCACCTTGGGAGTGGCGGCTTAGATTCAGTTCAACTTGACTGTCAACTGGGGAATAGGTAACGGCATTCGTCAGTAAATTAGTCAGAATTGATCTCAACATCCGTTGGTCTAAACAACAAATTGCCTCAGGGGATTGCCCATTCTCCTGCCCACTCTTGTTAGTCTTTCCAGAGTCAATCTGGTTGGTAAACACCAGTTGACACCTCTCATGAGCCATCTGCAACTCCTCAACTAAGTTATGACAAAAAGCAACCAGATTAAAAGAAGTTGGGGAAAAGCTCAGGGTGTCAACCGAGGTTTCATTGCTAGTTTGAAAGTCTTCTAGCAACTGATTCATGTGCTTGACGCAACTTTGAATTCGTTGTAGACAGGCGGATTTCTTTTCTTCCGAAAGTTGACGATCGCTCTTATCTAATAATTCCGCTGACAATAAGATAGTGCTAAGGGGATTGCGAAACTCGTGGGCAACGATTGAAAAAAATTGTGATTTCAGTTCGTTTAACTGCTGCTCTTTTTCCAATGCTTCACGAATCCCTGTTTCTGTGTGATGTCTTGACAAAGCAATCTCGATCGCTGTTGCCAATTCTCGATCTTCAAAGGGTTTCAGTACATAGCCAAAAGGGGAACTGGCCGTTGCCCGGTTCAAGGTTGTTCCGTCAGTATGAGCTGTTAGGTAAATGACTGGAATTTGAAAGTTATCTCGGATTTGTTGAGCCGTTTCGATGCCATCTTGCCCTCCCTGAAGCTTGATATCCATCAGCACTAAATCAGGCTCCAATTCCCCCACTTTCCGCATCGCTTCCTCAGCCGTGGGAACGATCGCCGCAACTTCATACCCAAAATTAATCAAGCCGTTTTTAATATCTAAAGCAATAATCCCTTCGTCTTCGACAATTAGAATACTGGCCGCCATAAAATCAAGCCTTTTGTTTTGGTTCAGTGAATTTTGGTTCAACAAACACGAGAGTAAATCGCGTTCCTGCGTCTCGATCGAGGGCGATCGTTGCCTTTAACTGAAGGGCTAACGTGCAAACTAACTGTAAACCTAAAGAATTAGTATTCCTAAAGTCTAAACCTTCTGGCAATCCAATACCATTGTCATTAATCACTAGAACATATTGATTATCACTATTTAGTGAGAAGTTAACCGTAATTTCTCCCTTTCGGTTTGCGGGAAATGCATGTTTCAACGAATTAGAAACAAGTTCATTAATAATTAAGCCACAGGGAATTGCTGTATCCATTTCTAATCGAAATTCACTCACTTGAATGTATAAATCAATGCGGTGAAGCTCATCGGCATAGGAGCGAAACAAATTGGTCGTTAAACTCCGCACGTAGCTCCCAAAGTCGCTGCGGGCCAGGTCTTCTGCCTGATAGAGCTTTTCGTGGATTAGCGCCATGACCCGGATACGATTCTGGCTGTCTTTCAACACTGTCAACGTTTTAGGGTCACTGATCCGACTTGCCTGAAGCCGCAGCAAGCTCATCACAATTTGCAGATTGTTTTTAACTCGGTGATGGATTTCCTTCAACAACACCTCTTTCTCTGCCAGCGATGCTTTGATTTGGGCTTCTGCGTGTTTCAAATCTGTGATGTCAAAAAAAGCAGCTAGGGTGGTTAACTCTCCATTAAATACCAAGGTTTCGGCTGACAAAGCCCCCCAGAATGGTGTGCCGTCTGCTTTCTTGAGCCGCAGCTCGTAATTGCGGAGACACCCATTTTGGATCACCGTGTTCAACAGTTTTTGACGATCGCTGGTGTCGTAATATAGCTCTGGGGAGACGCGACCCAGCATATCCTCTGGCGAATACCCAAAGGTTGTATGTAAGTGCTGATTGGCATAAACGATTAAGCCATCTGAGACACGACCAATAATGATGGGAATGGGTGTGGTTTCTGACACCGCCCGAAATTTGGCTTCACTCTCTTGCAGCGCCACCTCAGTTTGCTTGCGATCGGTGATATCCCGTCTCAGTGCCACATAATGCAGAATGGTCTGGGAGGCGTTGTACACAGGCGAAACGGTGGTGTCTTGGCTGATGAGAGAGCCATCTTTGCGCTGGCTGATAAGCTGCCCGCGCCACACCTGTCCTTGCTTCAAGGTCTGTTCAGCCGCCTCGTAGTAGCCCACTTCATGCTCGCTGCTCCGGAAAAACTCCTCAGGAGTCTTACCAATTACCTCCTCTTTGGAGTAACCCGTAATTTGCTCAAAGGCTGAGTTGACGTATTGAATTCTAAACCCAGCATCCGTAATTTCGATCGCATCCCCTGCATGTTCCACAGCGATGGCCAATAACGCATGATTAGCCTCAACTCGCTGTCGTTCTGCAATTTCCTGCCGCAGTTGTTCATTGGCTTGTCTCAAAGCTGCCGTCCGTTCTGCGACCCGCTGCTCCAATTCTTCGTTCGTTTTTTGCAACACTGCCTCGGCTTGTTTGCGATCGGTAATGCTCACAAACATACTGAGGACACACGCTTCCCCATTCAGTTCAATTTTCTCAAGAGATGTTAAAGCATGGCAAATTTGACCCGATTTCGTCTGAATTTCGACCTCATAGTCATGCAGAAATCCATGCTGACTGAGAGTATCCCGCATTTGTTGTAGACTTTGCCCTGGGGGAAGAAGATTGAGTTCAGTGGCCGTTCGCCCGATCACGTCCGTGCGATCGTAGCCCGTCAATCGCTGAAAACTAGCATTGGCATCCACAAAGCGTCCTTCTGACGATGAAGTAATGCAGATGGCAATGCCAGAGTGAAACACCTTGGTAAAGCGTTGATTGCTCTCCTTCAGCGCTGCCATGAGGGACTGGTGAGTGGGATAATTGGCGGGCAGCGGGACACTATCCACAGCTATTTCTGCCCCAGGTGCCTCTGGCACTGGTACAAGTCCGATCGCCCGCTCCAATGTTTCGGTACATTCCTGAATTGCAGCTTGGTGAGAACTGTTACAGGCTTGCAAAAGGTGGAGTAGGCGAACGATCGCGGGGGACAATGAAGCAGAATCCTGGGAATAATCATCCATAACGTCCACCTAAGCTCCTCGATTGCAAAGCTAATTAGAAAGTGTTTGTAAATTAACATGTCATTTTACACTCGCCCCCTACATCTCCCAGAATTGGGGGATTTTGAACAAAGATGGCTCGAAAGTCCCCCAGAATTGGGGGGTTGGGGGGCGAGTGCAAGAATATACGCTAATTTACAAACACTTTCTGAAGGTTTGCGCTCATCTCTTAACCTCTTTTATCTTGCATTTAAGAGATTTTTAGCAAAGTTTATACCGAGAAATGGCAGGGCGCAGCATCCGGGCAATAACCTTCTGGTTAATTCCAGGACTGATCTGCCGGAGGCTAGGTGCAGAGCATACGCAGCGCGAACGCCCCTACAGCAGTAGGATTTTTCCCAGACATCTCCTAACCCCCATTCCCCCCATCTGGGACGATCGGATTCCCCTTCCAAAACGTGATTGCTGGGCTGATGGTCTTTAGCTCGGTGCCGGGGTAGTAAAAACTCAAGATGCGCTGATTCGACCAACCCAACTCCCCTAAGCGATAGGAACCCGTCTGGCTCAAGCCTACACCGTGACCCATGCCGCCACCCACGAAGGTGTAGCCTTTCAAAGTTTTGTTAGCGCCATAGATGGGATCAAGGTAAAAAAGCGTACTCAGCGGGGCAAACAGGGCATTGAGGATATTATCTTTTTCGATTTCAATCGTGCCCCGATCGGTTTTGATGGCAACTTTCAGCACTCGTCCCGCCGTCGATCGCTTCATGACCTGAACAGCCTGAACGGACTGAATATCTGCCATGGGGCTTTTAATCCCCCGCAGATATTCCTGCAATTGTGCCGTCAATTCGGGCAATGTGCTATTAAATCGCCAGCGAAATCTATCCCAGCCCACCTCATTGAAGCCTTGGCGACGACCGAGGAACGCCCGTAGATTCTTCTCATCTGCTAAGCTTTGGCGCGACAGATCCCAAATGCTAGCGATGGAATCTACCACGGGGCGCAGGTAGGGGCGATCGGTGCCATTCCACACATCCGTAAACGCCGCCGTCACTCCGCCCGTCGTAGAGGAATAAAGGGCATCCACCAACTCGTTCTGGTAGGTTAAAACTAATCCTTTCGTTACAAAAATCGCGCGATCGGTTTTGGGATGCGTATCTCCCAGCCCAAAGTAAACCTGGCACTGAGTATCGGCGCACAGTTCGTAGTTGTCGATCGCAAACCGGCGTAAATTCCGCAGCACATAGGTGCGGGCCAAAATAGCTTGGGCCTCGATCGCCGTAGGCGGGGCCCCAATCCCAATTTCATGGGGCACGACTCCCCGTAGGTAGGTTTCGATCGGCACCGGATTCACCAGCGTATAGGTTCCATAGGCGTTGGGTTGCAGCCGCAAATTGCCCGTATAAAGACGTGTGTTGCGATCGTCTCGCACCTTTTGCGTCACCTGAATCAAATTCTTGCCAGCGGTCACGTTCAACTGGTCACGCGAGTACCGAAACCCATTGATCACCCAGGAAGCCTTGGGCAACTGTTGCAAGGTTTGCGTTTCCAAGTAGGGGTTGCGATCGTCCTGGGTTTGCACACTTTCCAGCAGCATTCGGCGCAAAAACGGGGAGGTATAGACATCGCGCTTGCCCCAAACTTGCCAGCGTCCCGGCTGCGCGATTTCCACCGCAATACCCTTGGCCCGCCAGCGATCGGCACTGTCCTCAGCGCTTTCAAAGCTGCGATTAGTACTCAGCACGACTCGCTCTTGCACCACAGGCGCGGGCAACGGCTGCATCACAATGCCCAGCTTGACTTCTGGAGCCGTCAGCGTCTGAGCCTTGCCGTTTGTTTTGAACTGTACCGTCAACTTATCGCCGGGTGTAGCTTTAAGGGTAATCTCGTCCGTAGCTTGAGACCCAAACCGTTGAATAATGCCAATTTGCAGGACGCGATTGGCTGAGTCAACCGCCAGCCCAGGACCAGCAAAGAAGACAGCGATCGTCCCACCCCAAAGAGCCAGCATCCACCGCTGGTGTTGGACAAAACACAACCCACCAGATTGGCTACCAGATTGAGAATATCTACTGTTAGAGAGATGCATGGCTGAAGGCGATCGGGATCACCCGTCTATCTAAACACATTTGCTTGGGAGTCGGGGCAGCTTGGTAGAGGCTTTTGACCCGTTGGCAGGCTGGGTTTGAGTTTTGAGTTTTGAGTGCGGCTCAGTTATTTCTATTGCTGCCAGCCTATCTGACCCATGACAACTCATACTCATAACGAGTATGATTTAGAAAGACATTCCACTCAAGGCTATAGATTTTATGAGAACCCAAGATATCCCCTTGCGACAAATCCGCCGTCCGCTATCGCGCCAGAACGACCAAAGCAAAGTTGTGGCGTTGATGGAGTCGATTCAAGCAGAGGGATTGCGTGAACCGATCGATGTTTTAGAAGTGGACGGAGAATACTACGGCTTTTCTGGCTGCCACCGCTTTGAAGCCTGTTCCCGTTTGGGCCACGAAGTCATCCGCTGCAAGGTTCGTCGCGCCCCTCGCTCCATTCTGAATATGCATTTAGCGTAGTAAGGTAGGCAATCGATATTCAAATAGTTTGGACAGTTTTTGTGGAGGTGCTGGAAACCTTGTTGCACATCCAACATAAACCCTCACCGTTCGGCTGAGCGCTCACGTCGAAGCCTAAATCCCTCTCCCAAGAGGCTTGTCATTACCAACATCTCTTAAAAAGCTTGGAGAGTGTCTGACAAATGCTCTAGACCTTGCACTTGCCCCCTTTTCATGTATGCCTGAAAGGCTTTAAGGCCCCAATTCTGGGGGACTTCGATCCTCAGAACCCCCCAGAATTGGGGGGCTGGGGGGCGGTTCGGGCGACAATTTGGGCCTTCTCAGAGGTTTGGAATTTGCATTTTTGAGAAATCTTCGATTTCTCAAAAATGTTGGTAATGACAAGCCCAAGAGGGGAGAGGGACTCCAATCCGGCTCCCCTTCTCCCAGGGCGGGAGAAGAGGTTGGGGGATGAGGGCTAGTTATCGCAAAAATGTCCGAACTATTGATCCTTAGAACTTCTGGTTTTCTGGAGCCACACCCCCGACACCGGGGCGGTTCAGGAAGAGGTTCTCAGCCGCTTCGTTTTGGTAGATACAGTTGATCTGGGGCGAACTTTCTAACGTGCCTGTGAACCCAAACGTATTCATGCGGCGACGGCATTCATTCACCTGGTCTGAATTGACAAGATTTTTCTGCTCCAGCAAAGACCAGTTGGTTTGCCGCAACACGCATCCCGGTTGCATCTTGGGCTGAGAAACGTAAACGTTAAAGGGGTTGAGGGTGACAAACACGCGGGTGTCCATGGCGATCGCGCTAGCCCCTAATTGCAAACACTGTTCTGCGTTGGGAGCCGCTTCATCGATCGCGGCGATCGTCACCACATTTCCTACACCAGACTGCGCCACTGTACTAAACCCAATTCCCAAGGCGATTCCCAGCACAAACACTCCACCCAAAATCGCTAGAGTGATGGAGTTAAAGAAAGAACCAGCGGATTTAGAACCGGCGGATTTGGAGCTTTGAGGTCTGGCAGGGGCTGTTCTGGTGTCGCGCTTCATAGGAGGTGAATTGGGGGAAATCTACGAGCAGAATATGGGCAAGGTGATGAGATATGTTCTCACTCTAGTATGCCTCTCAAGTTTAACTTTAAGTTTTGGGTTTCAGTTTTCGATCGTTGCTGGTTTAGATTGGTTGCTACGTGGGGCACTTTAGATATTTATAACGGATTGGAAAATAATTCAAGAATTTTTGCCTGGGTTCCCAACCGGGCATTCTAGGATTAGCATCTATATTACAGTTTCACTATTTGTAAGGCGCACCATGAACCCTGCTCTGACCCACGTTACCCTCACTCAGTTTGGCGAACAAATGTCGCAGTTGTCCGGCGTGCGGGCAATTATGAAAGATATCGTCGAGACGTTGCGAGCGGGTAAAGGGCAGAAATTTATCAATCTTAGTGCAGGGAATCCGGTGATTTTGCCCGAAGTCGAGCAACTTTGGCGCGATTGCACCGCTGATTTGTTGGCTAGCCCAGAGTATGGCGAGGTGGTGTGTCGATATGGCGAGAGTCAGGGTTATAAGCCGTTGATCGAGGCGGTGGTGAAGGACTTTAATCAGCGATATGGGTTAAAGCTAACCGATCGCAACATCCTCATTACCCCTGGCAGTCAAACCCTCTACTTCTTCGCAGCCAATACCTTTGGCGGCTACACCAAAACTGGACATCTCAAGCAAATTGTGCTGCCCCTCAGCCCCGACTACACAGGCTATGGCGGGGTTAGCCTCGTGCCAGAAGCGCTGATTTCCTACAAGCCAAAACTGGATATTGATGCTTCCGCTCACCGCTTCAAATATCGCCCCGATTTCAGCCAATTGGAAATCAATGAAAATACTGGGTTTGTGCTATTTTCTCGCCCTTGCAACCCCACAGGCAATGTGTTGACAGATGACGAAGTGCGAAAAATTGCTGCCCTTGCAGAGCCATACAATGTGCCGATCTTCATCGATTCTGCCTATGCACCGCCCTTTCCAGCGCTGAACTTTACTGAAATGACCCCAATTTTTGGTCAAAACATTGTTCACTGCACCAGTTTGTCGAAGGCTGGACTACCGGGGGAACGGATTGGGATTGCGATCGGTGATGAGCGAATTATCCAAGGACTGGAATCTTTTCAGGCGAATATGTGCCTCCATTCCTCTCGCTATGGGCAAGCGATCGCCGCCCGTGCCATCAACTCTGGGGCCTTAGCCGAAATCGCCACATCTGTGATTCGTCCCTATTATCAAAGTAAATTCACGGTGCTGGAGACGACCCTCGATCGCACCTTGCCCAAAACCCTGCCTTGGTTCCTCCATCGGGGCGAAGGGGCAATCTTTGCGTGGCTATGGCTTCAAGACTTGCCCATCACCGATTGGGACTTTTATCAAGAACTCAAACAATTTGGCATCATCGTCGTTCCCGGACATTCCTTCTTCCCCGGTCTGCGCGAACCGTGGGCCCACACCCGCCAATGCCTCCGTATCAGCCTCACTGCCACCAACGAGGAAATTGTTTTGGGAATGCAGCGACTCGCAGAAGTCGTAGAACGGGTCTACAAATCCGTTCCTGTAGGATGCTAAGCCTTGGAAATGAGAACAAGGATCGTAAATTTAATAAGCTGGAGATTGGGTAAGGGCGAAGCAGTCGGGCAAAAACCTTTGTATCTCAATCAGGGCCGTTTGCCGACTGCTTCGCCCCTACAGGGGTAACATCTTTCTCAGAAATCTCCTTAACTTCCCCACCCCCTCCCACCCTACTACCCGTCCTCCCTCCCACCCCGTCACCCCCTTCTACCCCCTCCCTTCCATGTCCAACTGGCTCGAAATTGGTGAAATTGTTGCTGCTCAAGGACTCAAGGGAGAAGTGCGGGTTCTCCCTGACTCTGACTTCCCTGAGCGGTTTGAGGAGCCGGGACAGCGGTGGTTGCTGTGTCCGGGGAAACCTGATCCCCAGCCGATCGAACTCCTGCGTGGGCGGCAGTTAAGCGGAGGAAATCTGTATATTCTCTGTCTGGCGGGGGTGGAGAGCCGAGAGCAGGCGGAGGCGCTGCGGGGGTGTAAGTTATTGGTGCCAGAGAGTAGCCGTCCAGTCTTGCAAGCTGATGAATTCCATGTCATGGATTTAATTGGTTTGGAGGTAGTCTATCAGGACACTCAGGTGGCGATCGGCACGATTATCGATATTATTCCTGCTGGAAATGATTTGCTTCAGGTCAAACTCCACCACCCGCCTTCAGAGAAACAGACCACGGTTTTCATTCCCTTTGTCCATGCGATCGTGCCTGTGGTTGATTTGCTACAAGGGCGGGTAGAAATTACGCCGCCTGCTGGCTTGATCGATTAAGCAAGGAGATTTTAGAAAAGTTTATACTAGGCACCGGAAGGGCGAAGCATCCGGGCAATGGCCTTCTGGTCAATTCAAAGGCTTGTCTGCCGGATGCTTCGCCCCTACAGCGGTAACATCTTTCTCGGAAATCTCCCAAGCTCTGTGACAAAGATTTAGCAGTTCTCATTCTGAAAATGCTTATAATACAAATGTATTACTTTGATCCAATTAATTAGCTGAAACACTGACTTCACCGTTCAAGAATTTAGGCGAAAATTGCGTCCCGAATGCTACGTGCAAAGCGTCTATGCGAGCGCCTTCTGGAAATGTCCTAGGAACTGACCATGGTGAATTTTTACAGGAGAGTATTTTGTGGCACCCGTAACCCCGGAGATTCAGCAACGATCGGCAAAGCTCCAGCAACTCTTGCAGAAGGCGGGTTATGCCTACTATGTCTTGGATGCGCCGCTGATGTCGGATGCAGAGTACGACCAGCTTTACCGAGAGTTGCAAGACCTGGAAACTCAGCATCCAGAATTGATTACGCCGGACAGTCCCACCCAGCGCGTGGGCGATCGGCCCGCTGCTCAGTTCACCTCCGTGCGCCACAATATTCCGTTGTACTCCCTGGAAAATGCCTTCGACAACAGGGAGCTAGCCGCCTGGCAAGACCGCTGGCAACGGCAGGGAGTCGCCGTCAATCTGCAAGCTGTTACAGACTATGTGTGTGAGCTAAAAATCGATGGGTCGGCGATCGCCCTCACCTACGAAAATGGCGTGTTGACCAGGGGAGCCACCAGAGGCGACGGCAGCACGGGCGAAGACATTACCCAAAACGTCAAAACCATTCGCTCTATTCCCCTGCGTTTGGCGATGGAGTCTCCTCCCGCGATCGTGGAAGTGCGCGGCGAGGCATTTTTGCCCTTGGATGTATTTGAGCAACTGAATCAGGAACGGGAACAACTGGATGAACCCCGCTTTGCCAATCCCCGCAATGCGGCGGCTGGGGCGCTGCGCCAATTGGACTCCCAGGCTGTGGCAAAACGCAAACTTGATTTTTTTGCCTACACCCTGCACTTGGGACGAGGGGTGGTGGGGGAGAGTCAAATCCCTTTGGCTACCCAATGGGACGCGCTGGAATGGCTGCACCAGATGGGGTTTCGGGTGAACCCAAATCGCCAAGTGTGCCCGTCTCTGGCAGAGGTGCAACAGTATTGTGACCATTGGGCGACGGAGCGGGTGAATTTGCCCTACATGACCGATGGCGTGGTGGTGAAGCTCAACACCTTGGCGGTTCAGGAAGCGCTGGGCTTCACCAATAAGTTTCCGCGCTGGGCGATCGCCTTCAAGTATCCGGCTGAGGAAGCGCCGACGATCGTGGAAAACATCAGTGTCAATGTGGGGCGTACCGGGGCTGTGACTCCCTTGGCAGAATTACGCCCCGTTCAGTTGGCAGGCACCACGGTTTCCCGCGCCACCTTGCACAACCGCGATCGGGTGGCAGAGTTAGATCTACGCATCGGTGACACGGCGATCGTCCGCAAGGCCGGGGAAATTATTCCTGAAGTGGTGCGGGTCGTCCTGGATCTGCGCCCTGAAGACACTCAACCGTGGCAGATGCCTACTTGCTGCCCAGAGTGTAATCAGCCCTTGGTGAAGCTGGAAACCGAAGCTGTCACCCGTTGTGTGAATGCCTCCTGTCCGGCGATCGTCCGGGGGGCGCTGGTGCATTGGACGAGCCGGGATGCGCTGGATATCAATGGGTTAGGCGAAAAACTGATTCAACAGTTGGTTGAGCGGGGCGGGGTGCGATCGGTGGCTGACCTGTACGACCTCACCGCAGAGCGCCTGCTGACGCTGGAGCGCATGGGCAAAAAGCTGGCAGAAAAACTGGTGGCATCGATCGCCCAATCAAAAACCCAACCCTGGGCCCGCGTCCTCTACGGCTTGGGCATTCGGCATGTGGGCAACATCAACGCCCAGACCCTGGTGGAACAGTTCCCCACTGTGGCGCAATTGGCCAGCGCAGAACTGGCACATATTGCAGCGGTCTACGGTATTGGCCCAGAAATCGCCCAATCGGTCTACCAATGGTTCCGCATTCCCGCAAATCAAACCTTGGTAGAAAAACTCCAAGCCGCCGGACTCCAATTTGTGGGGCAAGCTAAGTCGCCTAGCCAACTCGTGGGGGCGATCGTCGGCAAAAGTTTTGTGGTCACGGGCACCCTGCCCACCCTCAAACGGGATGAAGCCGAAGCCCTCATTAAAAATGCGGGCGGGAAAATCACAGGCTCCGTCAGCGCCAAAACCAGTTACTTGGTCGTTGGCGAAGATGCTGGCTCCAAGCTGGCGAAGGCTGAAGCGTTGGGAGTTCCGCAGTTGTCCGAAGCTCAGTTACTGGAGCTTTTGGGAGTGACGGAGTGATAGGGTGGGAGAGTAATGGAGGGGGTTAGGAGATGTTTGAAAAGATGTTATCCCTGTAGGGGCGAAGCATCCGGCAGACAGAGCCTTGAATCGACCAGAAGGTCATTGCCCGGATGCTTCGCCCTTCCGGTGCCTGGCATAACCTTTTATGGAAATCTCTTTAAACCAATGACCCCTGACTAAATTGGTAACTGGCAACGGCTGACCTGATAGAATTTTTAAGGATTCTAGGGCTTAAGTATGGCACCAACACGGGCAAGAATTGCGATCGACGCAATGGGTGGAGATTACGCTCCGGGTGAAATCGTCGCTGGGGCATTGAGAGCGCAGGAAGAATTAGACGTACAAATGGTGCTGGTGGGCGATCCCGACCAGATTCAGTCCTGTCTACAACAGCACTCAACCTCATCTCAGCTAGAAATTGTTGCCGCAGAAGGCACGATCGAAATGGACGAGGAGCCAATGACGGCGCTCAGACGCAAGCCCAAAGCTTCGATTAATGTCGCAATGGATTTAGTCAAAAAGCACCAGGCTGAGGCTGTGGTTTCAGCGGGGCACTCTGGGGCGGCGATGGCAGCGGCTCTTTTGCGCTTGGGGAGACTGCCAGGAATCGATCGCCCCGCGATCGCCGTGGTTCTGCCTACCCTGATTGCTGGGAAGCCTGTCATGCTCTTGGATGTGGGCGCAAACGTAGACTGTCGCCCCAAGTTCTTAGAGCAATTTGCCGTCATGGGCACGTTGTACAGCCAATACGTGCTGGGAACTTCAGAACCCAAGGTGGGGCTGTTAAACATCGGCGAAGAAGATTGCAAGGGCAACGAGGTCGCGGTTCGCACCCATCAATTACTCACCGAAAATCCCCAGGTTCCCTTCATTGGCAATGCTGAAGGGCGCGATGTGTTGTCGGGGCAATTTGATGTCGTGGTCTGCGATGGCTTTGTCGGGAATGTGTTGCTGAAGTTCGCGGAAGCGGTGGGTCAGGTCGCCTTGCAGATTCTGAAGGAAGAATTGCCCCAAGGTCTGCGGGGACGAGTTGGGACGGCTATCCTCAGGCCCAATCTGAAGCGAGTCAAGCAGCGGATGGATCAGGCAGAGTCCGGTGGGGCATTGCTGTTGGGAGTCGATGGAGTCTGCATCATCAGCCATGGCAGCGCCCAAGCCCCAGCGGTGTTTGGAGCTATTCGCCTCGCTAAGGAAGCGATCGACAACCAAGTGCTAAACCGCATTCGGGCCAAGTATCAGAAAGCAAACGCGAGGACTGAAGAGTGATCCCTAATGAACTTTCTCTGCCCCTACCGCCAGCGCCACCCGTTGGCATTGGGGTAGCGATGACTGGCTGTGGCTCCTCGGTGCCGGAGGTCTGTGTCGATAATGACACCCTGAGCCAAGTTGTAGACACCTCCGATGAGTGGATTGCCTCTCGCACCGGGATTCGCCAACGCCGCCTTGCCAGCCCTGAGGTTTCCCTGACAACGATCGCCACCACCGCTGCCCAGAATGCGATCGAGATGGCGGGGGTCACCCCAATGGATATTGACCTGATCATTCTGGCTACCTCTAGCGCCGATGATCTGTTTGGCAGTGCGGGTCGCATTCAAGCAGAACTGGGAGCTAGACGTGCCGTTGCCTTTGATATGACGGCGGCCTGCTCTGGCTTTGTTTTTGGCATGGTGACAGCGGCGCAGTTCATCCGCACAGGCACCTACCAAACGGTGTTGGTGATTGGCGCAGATGTCCTTTCTCGCTGGGTAGATTGGTCAGACCGTGGCACCTGTGTGTTGTTTGGCGATGGGGCGGGTGCAGTTGTCCTGCAAGCGAATGAAAGCGATCGGCTCCTAGGATTTGAACTGTGCAGCGACGGCCGACAACACCAATCCCTCAACTTAGCCTACAAGCCTGAGCCAAAAGCCTTGGTGGACGGGGTGACGATCGCCCACGGCACCTATCACCCCGTCACGATGAATGGGCAGGAAATCTATCGCTTTGCGGTGCAACGGGTGCCGGAAGTGATTGAGAAAGTGCTTTATCGCTCTGGTTTGACCGCTGACCAAGTTGATTGGTTGCTGCTCCATCAAGCAAATCAGCGCATCCTAGATGCCGTTGCCCAACGCCTACACATTCCTCTCCACAAGGTCATCAGCAATCTCGCCCACTACGGCAACACCTCCGCCGCCTCCATTCCCCTCGCCCTAGATGAAGCCGTTCGCCAAGGCAAAATCCAACCGGGAGCGACGATCGCCACCGCTGGGTTTGGTGCAGGACTCACCTGGGGAGCCGCCATTTTCCAGTGGGGACGGTAGATCCTGTCTGGCACCCAGAACAGAAACTGGGTCTTCTGCCGAAAATAGTTGCATAAAATCCTTTCTGCCACGATGCATTAGGTCAATGAAGTTTGAAATTTCTACACCTCTTGGATTTATGGTTAGGACATCCCAAGAGTATTGGCAACGGTTAATTATCAAGCATCCTGACATTGGAGAGTTTGAGGACTTAGTTAAACTGGCTCTAGCTGCACCCGATGAAGTTCGACGAAGTAGCCGGGATGCAGAGATATTATTGTTTTATCGGGCACGTCGAGAAAAACGTTGGGTCGTTGCAGTTGCACGGCGCTTAAATAGAGATGGATTCCTTATCACAGCCTATCAAACTGATGCAATTAAAGAAGGGGAGACAGTATGGCTCAAATAAAGGTATTTTATGAACCGGAGACAGAGCTACTCAGTGTGTTTTGGCAAGCCCCTAGAAAAGGTCAGATTTGCACGGAACTTGGGGATGGGATTATTTTGATCAAGGATGAAGCGAGTGGGCAACCCATTGGGTTAGAGGTTTTGTCCTATCGACCTGGAGACGATCGTTTTGATACGGTCAGTGTTGAGCTAGGTCAAGGAAGCTCAATGCAGTTAGCAAGCTAAGACACTGAATTCAAATTCTTTGTTATGTCACAAGTGCTTTGCCTTAAAGCTGTTGGCAGAGCTGTCGGCAGAAAATTGCTTCAAGACTTTTAGCTAAATTATGCTTATATTATTCTCTAGAGTTAATCATTTATGATCAGTGGAGCATCGCAGGATACCCCAAAGATGGTTAAGGATTAGCGATCGAAAATCCTCGGCGGTTGGGTTTGTTTTCGGCTAGCTCCACTTGAAACCGCACGCGATCGGTCATGTCACCACTTTTGGCCTCCAGCACCCACTCTCCAGGGCGCAACGACCAAAACAGCGAGGATGTTGCCTGGGATGCCAGTTTTCGCCCATTGAGCCACCATTCCACCGCTTGGCTGGGTTGGGATGCTAGCTTAAATTCCAGGGTCTGGGTTTGCTGAGCCGTGGTGAGAAAAAAGTCTCCGTTGCGGGGGGCAACAATGCGGAGACCGCCCGTCACCAGAGTCGATTGGGGCTGAGTCGCCAGCCATTCGTTATACTCTGGCGGTAAATTCAGGCGATATTGGGGTTGTCCATCGGCTCCCCGCACCGCGATGTAGAAGGGATCGGGCTGGGTGGCATAGGCCGCTAAATCCTGAGTATATAAATACTCCTGAACCACGATTGGGCAGGCAGGGGTGGGGCGCATTCCAGACAGGGCACAGATGGGACGCTGCACCATGCCAGCAGGTGGGGGGAAAGAACCGGGTTCCTGCTGCTCGTGGAGGTGGAGCATAATCCGGTTCCACAGGGGGGCGGCTCCGGTGACCCCAGAAACCTGTCGCATGGGGTCACCGCTGAAGTTGCCAATCCAGGTGGCGACGGTGTAGTCGGTGCTAAATCCCACTGTCCAGGTATCCCGAAAATCCGATGAAGTGCCCGTTTTCACTGCTGTGGGGAAGGGCAGACTCAGCACCGATTCCACCCCAAACGCTTTGGCACGGGCATGACGATCGCTCAGCATATCGGTAATCAATGCCCAGGTGGAAGCAGACCCGATCGCCGCTGGCTGTCCCGGCACCCCTGCACCACGATAGGGGATCAACGGCAACCCCTGCCCTTGCTTTGCCATCGTCACGTAGGCGCTGGCCAGTTCCCAGAGGCTGACCTCGCCGCTTCCCAGTGTTAACCCCAGTCCATAGTAGGCAGGAGGACGGTTCAAGTGGCGAAAACCCAGTTGGTGGAGGCGATCGAGTAAATTGGGTACGCCTAGCCGTTCCAACACCCGCACCGCTGGGATGTTGAGGGAATTGGCCAGGGCGATGCGGACGCGCACCGGCCCTTGAAAGGTTTCGGTATAATCCGTGGGGCTGTAGAGCTTGGCACCGGGAATGCCATAGCGCGTGGGCACATCTGCCAGGATGGTGTTGGGGCGAAGGGTGCGCGTTTCCAATGCCAACTCGTAGAGAAATGGCTTTAGGGTGGAACCCGGTTGCCGCAGGGCTTGCACTCCGTCGTTCCGTCCGCCTGCCAGTTCCTCAAAATAATTGGGCGACCCAACGTAGGACAGGATTTCACCTGTGTGATTGTCAATGACCAAGGCGGCGGCGTGGTGGACATTGTTGGGAGCTAGGGTGCGGACGACTTGCTGCACTTGGCTCTCGACAAATTGTTGCAGGGGGCGATCGATCGTGGTGCGAATTTGCGACGGGTGGGAGGCGGGCAATTGCTGAGCTAGCCAGAACAGAAAGTGGGGAGCCGCGATGATCCCCTGTTGCCGAGCTTGAAATTTGACCCGTTCAGCATAGGCGCGGTCTGCTTGGTCGCGATCGATGTAGCCATCCTTCACCATGCGATCGAGGACGTAGAACTGGCGCTCCTTCAAGGCATACCAGTAGTCGTAGGGATTGAGGTAGGTGGGGTCGTTGGGCAAAGCTGCCAGCAGACTGGCTTGGGCCAGATTCAGGTCACGGGCAGGCACCCCAAAATAGACGCGGGCTGCGGCTTCTACGCCATAGATGTTGCCGCCCATTGGCAAGCGGTTGATGTAGGACTGAAGAATGTCATCTTTGCCCATGCCCGCCCCAATGCGCCACGCCAACCAAACCTCGCGCCCTTTACCGGACGGGTTACTGGGGACAGGTTGAATCATGCGGGCCAGTTGCATCGTAATCGTGGAAGCCCCGCTCCGAAAGCGCCCAACGATCGCCGCCTCTCGCACCGATCGCGCGATCGATCGCATCTCCAGCACCCCATGCCGATAAAACCGCCCATCCTCTGCTGCCAAGATTGCCTGAATGAAGTGCGGCGAGACTTGGTTCAGGGGCACGACAGCCGTATGGTTTTGGTCGCGGGTAAGAATGGTGCCGAGGGTCAGTCCGTTTCGATCGCTGAATTCCACCGCCTGCTGGTCTTGCCGTAAATCCTGGGCCCGCACAGGAGCCAAGTAGGGCAGCGATCGGATCACGAGGCACAGCAACCCCAACCCCACCAAAACTAAACAAATACGCCGACTCGTGCGATTTAACCGCTGCCAAGTGCGCCGCAAGTGTTGCCCTAGCCAATGCTTGCCCCCGTGTCGTTGCTGTTTCTGTTGTCCCATGCCTACTCTCACCTAAATTTCAGGAACCAGAATCTATCCCTATTCTGGCTCCTGACAACTACAGCGCCCCCACCATTTTTCCAGCTTCCAGTCCGCTTTTACAAAACTGAACCTGCTTCTACTAACATTCAATCTCGCTAAACTGTAGATGATTCCTCGATCGGATGCGTCATGAGCCAAACGACAACAGAAAGTGCAGGCTGGACAACGGCTGATCTAGACCTATTTCCTGATGACGGTAACCGATATGAAATTGTCGAGGGAGAATTGTGTGTGACGAGGGCACCGAACTGGAGACACCAACGAGCCAGCACCAGAATTAGCACTGCTCTTGATGTTTGGTCACAGGCAACAGGCTTAGGAGAAACCGTTCAAGCTCCAGGTATTATCTTCTCGAATGAGAATAATGTGATTCCCGATGTTGTCTGGGTGAGCCGCGATCGGTTGGCAATGTTACTTGATGAAGAGGGGCATTTAACCGCAGCACCAGAATTGGTTGTGGAAGTGCTGTCATTGGATCACAAAAATGAACGATGCGATCGAGAACTAAAACTAAAACTTTATTCGTCTAGAGGGGTTCAAGAGTATTGGATTATCGACTGGTCTAGGGAACGGCTTGAAATTTATCGACGTGAATCTGTGGCTCTGCAATTATGCATCACCCTCCTGCCCACCGACTCCTTGACAAGTCCTCTGCTCCCTGGTTTCACGTATCCGATCGCTCAATTGTTTGTCCAAGTGCGATCGGACTCATCAACCTAATTAAATGTATCCCTCACGATCGACTATCTGGTGATCGGTTTTTGGTTGGCGGTGTTCTCCATCTTTGCAGAGCGACTACTGGCTTATGAGAAGAAGGGCGATCGGATATTACGAGCATGATTCGGTAAGATCGAATCATTATTTCCTTAACTGTCATGAGAAGCCAATTAGTCAATTTAACTTACGAAATCGAACTTCAGCCTAATGAGACGCTCAACCTACCCCCTTCACTGTTGGCGACATTAGGAGAAGGGCGCTGGCTAATCACGATTCAACCCGTTCATCAGCCAACTCAGCTTCGACCATTGCCTAATCACAGTGCATTTCTCAACAGCTATGCACCGGAAGATGAGGGATTGTATGACGATTACACCCGGTGAATTTTGGGTCGCGGAGATTGCCTTTACAGATGGTAGTGCTACTAAGAAACGTCCTGTGCTAATTCTTTGGCTAGATGGGCAGGATGCGGTTGTTGCGGCTGTGACATCTGCACAGCCTCGGACTGTAACTGACGTAACCTTGGATAATTGGCATCAAAGTGGTTTACGAGTTGCTTCAACAATTAGATTGTCCCGATTGGATTGTTTGGAGTAATCTCTGATGATTGTCAACATTGGCAGAATTACTGAAACTGATGCCCAAATGGTCAAAACGATTTGGGATACTCACATCAAACTACAGTTCTAAATTTCTAAATTCTAAATAATGCTATACGGCTTATGTGAGTTGGGATCTAAAACCACCGTCGCGCAAGCGTCTCGCTTGCCGACTAAATCTGGATGCAGGCTGGAAGCCTGCGCGACGACTACTACCTAAACAACTCACATAATGCGTGCTATTTCAATAGCCATCAACCATCTGGCGATCGGGTTTGTAGCTCTTGCTTGAGGCGATAGAGAATCGTGTGTGGTTCAACCTGGCTGAGAATGTCTTGGACGATCGTGTCTGCGCCTTGGGGGCCCCAAGTACAGCCCTGCTCCAGATAGGCTTGGGTGGCGCGACCGACAGCATAGGTGCCGTATCCCGCCAAGGCTGCTTGGGTCGTTGCCACCCCAATGTAGGTGGTGATCGCGGAGCCATCGATCGCCCCAGCCACAGCCGCCGCGCTTTTCCCTAACCCCAAAAATAAGCTGCTGCCCAGTTCGCCCACCAGCAAACTGCCCGAACTCAAAAGAATTTTACGCCACAGTTTGCCCGCTTCGTAGCGGGTCATGGGCAGGCTGTGGAGCCGCGCCAGAGAACGAATCATTGCCAAGTCAGCGATCGTGCCCCCCAAAACATCCAGAAATGCGATCGGGTTTAGGGCAATGGCCAATGCTTTGTAGCGGGCGAAATTCCAAATCAAGCGTTCGGCTTCAGTTTTGCGGAGTTGCATCGTTTTGTGGGCGATCGTCGCTTCCACCTCTCCCACCTGGCGCAGGGCATTTACCGCCAACAGCATTTGCCCTTCCCGATTCAAAATCTCCAGTAATTTTTCCTTCAGTTCATCGATTTGCGGCACTGGCGTTTCCCACTCGTGGCTCACGCGCCCATCTGCCCACTCGACACGCACCTGGATCGGCGCAGGAGCGGCTGCCACCATCACAATCTCTCTCAAAGACAACAAAGGGTTTAGGGGCTGTCCTTCGGCTTCTGCCGCTGCCAAGTTTTGCAAGTGGTGATAAATCGCCTGGCGGTCTTTCTCTGGATAGAGATCAATCTTGTTGAACACCAACAACAGAGGCTTTTGGGACGATCGCAACTGGCACAGTGCCTGATATTCCGTGCGAGTAATATCCCCAGACACAACAAACAAAATCAGGTCGGCTTGGTGGACCACATCGATCGCCATTTGAGCGCGGGTCTGACCATCCACCTCATCCAACCCAGGCGTATCAATTAACTCCAGAATCGGCATCACGCTCCCGTTGGCACTGGCGGATTTGGGCAACCATTGCACCGATCGCGGCCACTGGGTCACGCCATTAATCGCTCCAGTTTGAAACACAGGCTGGTTCAGCAACGCATTCAACACCGCCGATTTCCCTCGGCTCACCAACCCAAAGGCCGCAATCCGAATCGCGCCTTGCTCTAGCTTGTTGGCGATCGTGGCGAGTTGCTCTAAATCGGTTTGCAGGGTGGCTAAAACTCCAGCCTCGGATGCTTGATTTTGGAGCGATCGTAATCGCTGAGTTTGGCGCGTCAAGGTTTCCCGCACGCTGGCCCGGGCCCGCTGCAAGTAGGTGCCCTGCAAGTCAAATCGCGTTAAGGGCGGGGTGGAATTGGGGACGGAGGATGAAGGCACGATCGGAAAGCTCAGGCAAAACTCTGAAACTATTCTATTCTCGCTTAAGCGATCGAGTTTTTAGAGTGTGCTGGGAATAAGAGGTTTACCACAAAAGCTTCATCGCCTCATAAGCTTGTGATAATCCTAGCGGTCTTGCCAATAAATTTCTCCCCTATTCAGGAGAGCTACACTCCGATTTCCTGGAAGATTTATGTAGGGACAGGACTGTACATTGTTGCGTAATGTCAAAGATTCATCCCCCGGTTCAATCCACAAAAGTTGTCCTCGTTCAATCCAATGCGCTAGGTCGAAACAGGAGTCGCCTTGCCTTGGTAGCGTGTAACCTAGAGAGGTATCGTCTTTGAAGCCCCCCTGCTCCCCATTAATGAAAAAGACAGATTTATAATTAGCCCATTCAGGAACAAGGTTGTGTAGAGCCACATCTATGTAAGGTCTACCCTCCAGGTAATAGACGAGCGGATAGGCAGTGTGAGGCCCTACTTTTATCTGGGATATAACCACCTTGATACTGGGTACTTTCTCAAGAAACTTTGCCATCACAAAGGGCACTTCTGGGCCCGTCTCTACTTGGAAGGGAGGATAGGCGATCGGTTCAGAGAGGCTCATCGCACCAGACAAATTATAGTAATGGAGACAACGAGTTTCCCGTTCATGAGGGCGTTGGGGCGCATGGTGGGTATTCCACCAAAGACCGTCAACGTCGTAGTGATCAATGGATAAGAAGTTGATCGTCTGACAGAACGGGCAACGACTGAGAGGCAGGATAGGAACTTCTTCCATGTACTGCTTCTGCAATTCTGGCATCCTACCGTGTATGGTCATACTCCGGCTATATGCACGAAAAGAATATTCCTTCGAGTAGGCTTTGAGAATGCTGTTACGTTCGACTGGGGTAAAAACTGGCTGTGGTTGCATTCTTGTCTACCTTAGTTTTTTCAGTTGTCATTCCAAACCAATCCATAGCCGCCCGGTGCAACGCTAAAATCTTTGAAAAATCCAGGATTTCGTAACGGGGTAAACATAGGCTTTTCTAACAATCTAGGTAATTGCTCAACCTAGAAGAATCAGGGGTCGCAGACCTTTTATCTACTACTTTGATCGCTTTTGACGAGAAAAAGCACGAGAATTGGTCTTTCAAGCTATTTCATACGGTAGCAAAATAGCTGAAACCCTCACTTTTCCTAGGTTGAGCAATTACCAATCTAGAAACCTCGTATTTCCTGATGCCTTGATTGGTGAACTTAACCACTAAAGTGCGATCGTCAACAGCTTGAGCAGAAACAATTCGAGGAGGGTTCATCAAAAAATGCATTTGAATTGCTATGCCGCGATCGTTAACCACCAGCCCTCAAAACTTGTTCAGCCGTCAGTTTCAACCCTGGAAAGGTTGGAGAGGCGATCGTCTGATTGCCTCGAAGCTGCTGAATTTCATAGTCTCCATCTACTAGGATACAGATGGAGAGGGTGGGTTGTTTAGGCTTCCCAATGTGTTGAGTCCCACCCAATCCTGCATAGTCTGCAATCCAATATTCAGGAATGCCTAAAACCGCGTAGTCTTCAACCTTCCGGGCATAATCGTTTTGCCAGTTGCTACTCACAACTTCCACAACAAATTTAATCGAACTGCCCAGCGTCAGAATCGACTGGTCAGACCAAAGTAGTTCCTTGGTCAGTTCATCTCGATCGACCACTGCAACATCAGGTCGAAATGCAGTCATACCACTGTTAGCAGGGCGCAATAGTCCCCGCTGAAGGACAAACCAAGGTAAGCCTGTTTCGTCGATTTGAACACAGACCTTTGTAGTGATGAAGGCTACAACCTGTTCATGGGGGCCTGTTGGTTCCAAATCAAACACTTCTCCATCGATCAGTTCATAGCGGTTATCGCCACCATAACGGGCAAGAAACTCATCGAAGCTGAGTGACTTCTGTTGTATGGGTTGGTTGGTCGCAATCGTCATAGGTCAACTTGGCCCCATCAATGCCTTGAGTCTACCAGATCGTATTTCCTGATGTTTTGATTGGTAAACTCAACGATTAACGTGCGATCGGCTTTGCAGACATCCTCTGAGGGTAGTATTAATGGGTGTTTCAGGAACGTTTCACTGAGAAAAGACCCATTTACTCATTGACGATCGGCATTCCTAGCCAAGCGCTCAATTCCTGGGCAATCCACTCTAGTTCTTGCACCGTCACCATGCCAAATCCCCGTGGGTTATTCGTGAGGTGAAAGAGCTTTGCCAAATCAAATAGAGCATTGCTGCCAATCTCGTATTTCAAGGGTTTTTGATCTGGGGTTCGGCTGTGCAGAATGATGCGCGGCAACACCTTTGCTTGGTTGCCCTGGGTAGGTTTAACATGCTGCAACTTGTTGATGTTTTTGATCGGAGTCGGGGCAGGGCGATCGAATTTGCTGTTGAAGATTTCGCAAGTCAACGAAATTTGCTGTTGATTCAGGCGGAGCCGAATGCGCCGCAATAGAATGTAGACCAGTAACGATGCAACGCCTAAGCCAATGACCCAGAGAGGCACCGAGAGTCCGATCGCCCCCCAATTGATCCCCCGCTGTTGCAGCGCCCATACCGTCAACACCAATGCCCCTAAATTACACCCCACCGCCAACGTAGTAAATCCCCCCACGATCGGATTAAACTCCACAGGGGGAATCACCACTTCGATGGCGGCTGGAGTACGGTGCAGCGTTATCTTGCTGCCCGCTGGTCTCCGGCTCAAGATACTGGGAGTCATAATCGGAGGCGGGGCTGGTTTGGCTTTCCGGGGTTTACCCGACTCCAACGCCTCTAGTGCCGCCTCAGCCGAAGGTAACCGTTGTTCAATCCCAGGTTCCACCATCCAATTGAGCCAATCTTGAAAGGCGTGGTTAACTTTATCCAGTTCGCTAATCTGGTCAAGCTGAATCCGCAGGTTCCGTTTGGGCAGCATCGAAGGGTGGGTTCCCGTCATCAAGACAATGAGGGTTAGCCCAGTGCTATACAAATCTGAAGCAGCGAGGGCCCGCCCACTTAACTGCTCCGGCGGCATGTATCCCTGCGTTCCCACTATGGTAAACGTAGTATTTTCCCGATTCATCAACATCCGCACTGCCCCGAAATCAATCAGATACACCTGATCTAACCGATTGCTGGCGATCGTGATCAAAATATTGTCTGGCTTGATATCTCGATGAATCACAGGAGGCGTGCAGCCATGCAAGTACACCAAAATCTCTAGCAATGACTTAGCAATCTTCTTTGTTTCTTTTTCACTGAACTTGCGTCCTGCATCCAAGTAATCTTGTAAAGATTTCCCAGGGATGTAGGTCTGCACCAACGCAAATTCTCGACCCAGGGACGAATCTAACTCAAAATAATTGAGATATTTGGGAATACAGGGATGATCCAGCGCTTCTAAAATGCCCGCTTCTCGCTCAAATAGTTTTAGCTCATCCTGATTCTCGCGGCCTAAATCCAGCAGTTTAACGACAACCATGTCCTCAGTCGTCGTGTCACGGGCTAAAAAAGTCCGTCGTCCGTCATTTTGTCGCAGTAGCTTCAACACTGCGTAGCGTCCGCCAAAAATCTGATCTGTCATGTCGCCTGTTTCGCTGCCTTTGCAGATTTTCCATTCCCTCATTTAATAGTAGGGGCACTGACTGTATATCGTCTGCGGACATACGCTAACATACATATTCACAACCCTACAGACTAAATTACACCCAAAACTTATACCAATATTCTGTATAGAGTGATAGATAATTTCTCCTCTCTGGGAAAAATTTTGGAAGTTTGTCCGTTTTGTCCCGGATAGGAGCAGAACATTGTCTTACTGACTTAAGGGTAGCTTCAACCAGTTGCAGAGTTCCGAGGCTAACCAATCAACTTCTGCGACAGAGAGGGAGGGATTGTTACCCAACTCAAAGGTTTGAGTCCCCGCCGAAATCACTAATCTAGCTCCTGCTTGACTATCCCCTTGGCTATCCTTTGACTTGATACATGCCACCCGATTGATATCTGGCCGCCGGGCTGATTGGGGTCGTCCTTGGTTAAATCCCAGTAATTGTTGATTGGTGAGTAAAATTTGCTGACCGTCAATTCGTAGGCGTAACTGCCCCAGTAATCCTGGGATCGTAATTTCCACATATCCAGCATATTTGGCTAGCTGCACCTTGCTGTCAGCAGGTTTAGGAAGAATAGCGGGGGGTGCAGGCGCTTGGTGAATTCCCTGATTTAACGCCTGGAGAGCTTCTTGGGCAGATTTTGCGCGCCGCTCTAAGCGCGGCTCAGTCATCCACCGCAGCCAGTTGGCAAAGGCGGGGGTAAGCTCCACTACCTCCTCAAATTCAATCCGAAGATGTCTTTGTGGCAAGCTGGAGGGATTGGTGGCGGTGAGAATGGCAATGAGGGTTGCTCCCAAGCTGTAGAGGTCGGAGGCGATGACGGCCCGGCCACCAAACTGTTCGGGGGGCATGTAGCCATGGGTGCCGACGACGGTGAAGGTGCCGTTTTCCTTGCTGGAGAAGTTTTGGACGGAACCGAAATCGATGAGGTGGGTGGAGGTGCGACCGATCGTCCCATCTTTCAGCACAATATTGCTGGGTCGAATGTCTCGATGAATGACGGGGGGGTGTTGTCCGTGAATGTAAACGAGGATTTCCAGAATCACCCTGGCAATTTGTTTGGTTTCCGTTTCAGTAAAGATGCGACCACTTTGCAGGTGCCCTCCCAAAGAGGTGCCTTCGGTGTAGGTTTGTACCAACACAAATCCTTTGATGCTGTGTAGGTCGGTTTCAAAATAATCGATGAACTGAGGAATGGAGGGATGGGAGAGGGTCTTTAAGGTTTCGGCTTCTCGCTCAAATAGCTTCAGGTCGTCCCATTCCATATCACCGTCAAAGGGCAGCAATTTCAGCACGACTGGGGTCTGAGTTCTCAGATCAAAGGCTAGCAGCGTTCTGCGTCCTTCTTGCTGCCCTAGCTGTTTTTGAATTTCGTAGCGATCGGCTAAGACTGGCTTCGTCATCGGTCTGGGGGGCTTGGCGGGTACTAAAGGCTTTGTCTAGGGTGATCCTGCTCGTTATTTGGCAGAACAGCCTGTTATTCTAAAGCTTACTGAAATTAAGGAAGAGTGGTGATTAGAGATCGAGATCTGCGGTGAATTGCAATCGATCGTTCTTGATTCTAATGGTTTTATCTATCTACTTTGTGAAGTTTTGTAACTTATGTCTCTCCGATCGCAACAACATTCCCTAATTTGCCAACTCGCCGAAGTGATTGAGCAAACTTGGCAGTCCCACCTAGAGTTGTCGCCCTACCCGATGCCAGCAGAACTGGGCTATGTGGAAGGACGATTGGAGGGCGAAAAACTGGTGATTGAAAATAGCTGCTACCAAACCCCGCAGTTTCGGAAGCTGCACCTGGAACTAGCAAAAGTCGGGGCAGGACTGGATATTCTGCATTGTGTCATGTTTCCCCGCAGCAATTATGCCCTGCCGATGTTTGGTTGTGATTTGGTGGGCGGTCGAGGACAAATTAGCGCGGCGATCGCTGATTTGTCTCCGTTGAGTGGCGATCGAACCCTCCCTGAATCCTACACCTCAGCGCTCACCGCATTACCCAATGGGCAGTTTTCCCAGGTGCGGGGTTTGCCTGATTGGGGTGACATTTTTTCAGAGTTCTGTCTATTTGTGCGCCCAGCCGGGGCAGAGGAAGAGGCACAATTTCTGGCACGGGTGCAGAAATATCTGGCGCTGCACTGTGAATATGCAGTTAGAACAACCCCAGTCGCGGCTGCTCAGGAAGCAGAAATTGTGGCAGCACAGCGCTACTACTGCATGAAACAGCAACAGAATGACAAGACCCGTCGCGTCCTAGAGAAAGCGTTCGGCGATGAGTGGGCAGAGCGCTACATGACCACGGTTTTGTTCGATTGTGCTTAGGATCAGGAATTAAATAAGTTCCAGAAGTTTGAGATTTAGTAGAGGCGAAGCATTGGGGCAAGGATTTTTGCACGTTTGCAGAGGTTATCGTCCCAATGCTTTGCCCCTACAGCGGGAAGCCCCTCCAACGGGAAGGCTAATAGTTGTCAGAGTACTTGGGCGATCGGGGATCAGGGGCAAACGCCAGCCACAGGGGAAACTGCAACAGTCCCAGGCTGATTTGATCTTCCGACTCATCCACAATAATCAGGGGCAGTTGGTCTTGCTTCACCAGGCGATCGGCCTTTAGCACCAAGGCTTCTGACACCTCAAACAACACCACCCCACCTTCAGGGACAAAATCACTCCGAGAGATGCCTAAGCAATCTTGCAAGCCGCGCCGCCATTCGCCCAGACGTTCTGGGGAATTGGCCACAATCAACGTGCGGAGGCGATCGTCATAGATCTCACGCAGAATCGAAATGACCGCCGAAGTAACCAGAATATTTTGCAAGCGGCTCCCCAGGGAGCGCAGTGCGCCCCGCCCGCCTTGGGTGAAAAACCAATCCGAAACCCGCTCTGCATGAACTGGCTCAAAGGTGCGCCGTAGTTGCCATGCGGCTCCGTAGTAGTCCGGGGCGGTGCGATAGCGATCGATTAAGTTCCGAATCAGCTTCATCTGGTCTTGGAAGGACTGCTGGGCAAAGGTAGGAGCGGCGATCGGCTTCTGCACCGCATCGGGAGCGGCTGGAGATTCGATGACCTTTGCAGTGGGCGTCAGTTGCAACTGTTCGGCGGAATTCACTAAATCCTGCAAACTCCCCACCAGGTAATCCTTGAAGCCTTGGACGCGAATTGCCAAATCCTGGGAGGTTCCGGCAAAACTAGTTCGCATTTCACCCCGAATCCGCTCCTGCCGCCGTTCCAATTGTTCCACCGCTAATTGCAAGGTGTGACGGCGTTGCTCCAGTTCCCGCAGGCTTTCCTGAATCACGCGCCCCATAGTGGACTGCGTTTCGGCTACCTGAGCTTGGAGCATTTGCTCTTGCTCTAGTTTTAGAGATTTAATGGCTTGTTTAAGTTCCTGCTCCCGGCGCTGTAAATCAGCAACCCGCTGCTCCAAGCGTTGCGCCACATCCTCCAGTGGTTCTGCCTGTGGGGACGTTGCCCCAGCAGCGGTTGGCTGTGGGGAAAGGAGCGTTGTGGGAGCGGCGATCGGTACTGTTGTCCCATCGGCTGAACTCTCTAGTGGAAAGTCGATCGAATCTCCAGGCTCGATCGCTGGTGGAGTTGTCCCATCCGGGGAGATTGGTTCATTGGCATTCATGGCAACACTGCCCTCAGAGGCTGCCAAATTTTCTTCTCTGGGTAAATCTAGTGGCTCATCATTCATCACCGTTCGGGCAGCGCTCCTTCAAACACAGTTGCAAAGCTTTGGGATCAAACAAAATGGGCAAAAAGTGAATGCTTTTCACTTCTTTGAAGTAAAACAGAATGGGGACTGGAGTCCAAAAAATCCGCCAACTCTGCCAATCTTGGTAGGGAAATCGGCGAATCAAGGCTTCAGAGCGATAAATGTCTAGGTCTGTCTCTGTGAACCTGAGACGCAGAGTGACGGCTTGTACTAGGAGAAACAAGCCAAATAGCGCCAGGAGCAAGCTTACCCAGGGCTGAAGGAGAAAGGTGAGGAGGGCAATCAAAATTAATGCGATCGGCAAGTTGTAGCTGGGTGCTAATTCTACTACTTCATTAGCGGTGTTGGGAGTCGTTGTAGCAGTCACAGGGATAGCTCCACGGAAGGGACTGCCTCCATTCTATAAAGGTTTGACATTTACGGGCTTCCCAGGACAACGCCACCCAAGCCTTGAAACATCACCCAGGAAAGAAAAAAGTTGAAGACAAAAATACCCAGCAGCGCAGTCACCACCGCTGTTGTGGTCGATTGTCCCACACCTTTTGCACCCCCCGTTGTGGTCAAACCCCAACTGGAGCCAATAATTGCCACCAATGCCCCAAAGAAAAAAGCCTTGATCGCAGAACTAAACAAATCCCACAGACCTAAAAAATTACGGGCAGAGTTAAGGAACACAGAGGGCGAGATGTTGTACAAGCTGGTGGCAATCAAGAATCCCCCCGCCAGCCCCGTAGCCAAGGACAAAATAGTCAGAATGGGCAGCATGGTGCAGCAAGCGATCACCCGTGGAGTCACGAGGTAGTCGATCGGGTCTGTTTTCAACATATACAGCGCGTCGATCTGCTCTGTGACTCGCATGGTGCCAATTTCAGCCGCAAACGCTGAGCCAACCCGTCCTGCCAAGACCACCGCCGTTAAAACTGGAGCCAGTTCCCGCGTCAAGGCTAGGGCTAGAACCCCTCCCACAGCGGTGCCTGCCCCCAAGGTGATAAATTCTCTCGCCACTTGAATTGTGAATACCATTCCCACAAATGCCGCCGTAGTGAGGGCAATCAAGAGCGACTCTGGACCCACGGCTGCCATCTGTTCTAGGGTGTTTCGCCGATTGACCTTGCCTGATAGGAGATGAACGATGACTTGCCCACCTAGGAAAATAGAGGCTATCAGGCGCTGAAACCACAGAGTTAATCCAGAACTAGCCGTTGCTTCACTCAATGTACTTAACCAAAAATCAGAGCATCATTACGCCATCACTTTACCAGAAGAAGCCAAGTAAGATGGGCAAACAAGGCGTACCCTTGGTTAGAAGTCTGCCGATCGGTTTTTGCGGTTTAGGCAACTCAGCAAAATTCCTTTGGGCGGACTATTAGTGCAGCTTGGCAGAAGTTTCTGACCAATTAGGGGGATTGTTTTGAGTTTTGAGTGCTGCTCACTTACCGCTACCAATCTGCACTAGGGACAGTCATTGTTTAGGTGGTGGCGATCGATCTCATTGGCAATTTAGGCAACGCCATAACCTGTGTAGGGACGTTTATAGGTAGGATGTAGCCCTAAAATAATGTCTTCCTTTGGGATGTCCATATCTTGCAATTCCTGCCCCACATCAATATCCGTAGTGTTCTGCTGGAGCCATATCTTGCCATCTTTGATATCAAAATGCAGAACAGTATGATAGACGCGGGTTAAGCCTTTCCAACCGACGCGCATGAGTTGGTAATGGTCGCGGACAGTATCGAAGCAGAGTTCGTTTTCCACGTCTTCATCCTTAGCTCTGAATTGGCTATGTTGCTCTAAAAGGGTTTGGACGCTGGTGCGATAACGGGCTAGTTTATCCATTTCACAATCTCCTAAAGTTGAGCGGCATAGCGCATCGCGCCAATCAGCCCCACCTCCGCATTTAGCACAACCTGCACCGGCACCTGCTCCAGCAAAGCACTCATCCGCCCTTTATGCAGGAAGGCATTCAGGAAACTGCCATTTTGCAACAGAGGCAAGATTTTGGGCGCAATGCCCCCCGCAATGAACATGCCACCGTAAGGGAGTAGTTTGAGCGCCAGATTCCCGGCTTCGGCACCGTAGGCTTCCACAAAGACTTGCAAAGTTTGTTGCGCCAAGTAATCCTGCTTTTCGAGGGCGGCTGCCGTGATCACCGCTGCGGGATCAACTGTTTTCTCACTGCGCCCCGTTTCCTGCTCCCAAGTTCTCATTACCTGCTGAATTCGAGGTGATTCTGGCATGGAGCGCCGATCGCGTAGAAATTGATAGATGGACACAATGCCCTGCCCGGATACCACTCGCTCTACAGAAACGCGCTGAATCTGGTGCTTCTCCAATAAATATCTCAAAAGCTGAAACTCCAGTTCGGAGCGGGGTGCAAAGTCGGTGTGCCCCCCTTCTGAAGGGTAGACGGTGTGATTTGCTCCCTGATGCAAGACAAATCCTTGTCCCAAGCCAGTTCCAGCCCCAATAAGGGCGATCGGAGCCTCCCCTTTCGGTTCTCCCGCTTGAAGGGTATGTAAATCCGTAGGTGCTAAGCCTAAAACCCCATGACCTACCGCCGCAAAGTCATTGATCAGGCTGACCTCTGAGAGGTTTAGCTCGGTTTCTAGGCGCTTTGCCTCCAGCGTCCAGCCCAGGTTGGTGAGGTGCGATCGATTATTGGTCACAGGGCCAGCGATCGCAAAACAGGCCTTTTCCGGTAGGGCCTTGTGCCCCACCACTAGCTCCGCTGCCTTCAGGAACGTTTGCACCATTGGCACTAAGTCAGGAAACTCGTGGCTGGAGTAACGCACTTCATGCAAAGTTTGTAAGGAGGTGCGATCGGTTGCCTCTGCAAGCCGCAAAATCGTTTTTGTGCCCCCAATATCGCCGGCTAGTAGCAATGCCATATGCTTAATAATCCTTTGCGCTATCGTTCTCAGTAGTATAAAGGTCAGGCTAGATTTTACCCACTGTCTGAAGAATTAGAAATTATGGACACAACGATACATGGACACAACGATCGCTGACCTACGGCAAGAATATACCCTTCAAGGATTGAACGAAGCAGAAGCCGATCCCCATCCTCTGGTTCAATTTCAGCACTGGTTTAATCAAGCTCTAGAGGCGAAATTAAATGAACCCAACGCCATGACGCTGGCGACGGCAACCCGCAGTGGGCTTCCCTCGGCTCGTGTGGTGCTGCTCAAAGGTTTGGATGAGCGGGGCTTTGTGTTTTACACCAATTACGACAGCCGTAAAGGACAGGAGTTGACGGAAAATCCCCATGCTTGCCTTGTATTTTTCTGGGCAGACTTAGAACGTCAGGTGCGAATTGAGGGCACCGTAGCAAAAATTTCTGGGGTAGAGTCGGATGCCTACTTCCAGAGCCGACCCGTGGGCAGTCGCTTAGGGGCTTGGGCTTCGGAACAGAGCCAGGTGGTTGCCAGCCGATCGGTCTTGGAGCAGCGTTTAGCGGAATTGAAAGCACAGTATTTAGACCAAGATATTCCCCGTCCACCGCACTGGGGTGGTTTTCGCGTCACTCCCCAATGCATCGAGTTCTGGCAAGGCCGCCCCAATCGCTTACACGATCGCCTTTTCTACCAATTGCTGAACGACGGGACATGGCAGCGCGATCGATTGTCACCCTAGATTTCAGTCTAGGTACTTACTTTTAAGTGCCTACTTTACTCACAAAAGTAAATACTTCTAGTATCTTAAGCAATGCTTTGGTCAGGCTTATGAAGCGCAAGGCTGGATTTATACCTTACAAACTAGGAGAATACTTCGTGGCGCACATTCTGCACATCGACTCTAGCCCCCGTGGAGAACGCTCCCACTCCCGCACCCTCTCTAAGGAGTTTGTGTCCGCTTGGAAGTCCGCCCATCCTGACGATACCGTCACCTATCGCGACTTGGGGCATCATCCTGTTCCCTATGTCGATGAAGACTGGATTGCTGCGGTCTTTGGGCCGCCAGAAACCCATACGCCTGAAATGAAGGCAGCGCTGAAGGTTTCCGACGATTTAGTCGATGAGTTTTTAGCAGCCGATCGCTACGTGATTGGCACACCCATGTACAACTTGAATATTCCCCCCGCTTTGAAAGCCTACATTGACCAAATTGTGCGGGTTGGTCGCACTTTCTCCGTCGGTGAACAAGGCTACAAAGGGCTGGTTGAAGGGAAAAAGCTCTTGGTGCTGACGGCGCGGGGCAGCGACTTCCGTCCAAGCTCACCGATCGCCGCCTACGATTTCCAGGAGCCATACTTGAGAGCGATTTTCGGCTTCATTGGAGTAACCGATGTGCAGTTCATCAACGCCAATGCTTTGAATCAAGGCGATGATCTCCGGCAGCAAATTTTGGCAGAGGCTCAGAGCGCGATCGAGGCAGCCGTAGCTAGCTGGTAGGCTAAAGTCTATTTGAATATAGGGGCAAGGGGCTTAAGCCCCTTGTTAACAAAGGTTCTGGAACATTTTACTAGGCGATCGTTTCAAGTTCATCTAAATTACTTCAAGTCTTGGGAGAATTCTAATGACTTCTATGCAACAATCCACAGCGAAATCTAGGATGAATTCGGCATTCAAATACCTGATGTCGCTGCATTGGTGGATGGCGGCTTGTTACCTGGTGCTGTTCGTAGTAGGCACCTTCATGGCTCAATTGCCAAGAGAAGTTTCCTTTCGCGGGGCGCTCTATGATTTCCACAAGTCGATCGGCGTGCTGACGATGGCCCTGCTAACTTGGCGCATCTTGCTCCTGTTGCGAGTGTGGTGGCGCAAGTATGCAAAACGGTTTCCCAAATTTACCCCAGCTTGGCTGAAAACCGTGGCGTTGCATTTCAGCCTATATGTATTCATGTGGGCCGTTCCCGTTGCGGGATTTTTTTTCTCAAATTCATTTAAAAGCAACAATGTCAGCTTTTTTGGGATTATGCTTCCCGACCTGTTTCCCCAAAACAAAGCGATGGTAGAGGTGGGAAGAAGTCTACACTTTTGGCTGTCCTATACCTTTTTAGCCTTCATTGTTTTGCATTCGATCGCCCAATGGAAAGTGGTCAAAGCAAACTGGCGACGGATTTCAGGATTCGTCAAATCGAAGGTCGCCCATTCCTCAGAAGCAAGCTAACACACCAAGATCCCCAGATTCTTCAAGAATCTGGGGATCTGAATGGTTCACTCATGTCCTTTGACTTGGGGAGCATCTCAATTTTCTAGAGGATACGCCAAATCCCCCTCATCCCCCAGCCCCTTCTCCCAAGAGGGGAGAAGGGGAGCAAGATCCAAGTCTCTCTCCCCACCTGGGAGAGGGATTTAGGCTTCGACGTGAGCGCTCAGCCGAACGGTGAGGGTTGCAAAAGTGAGATGCTCCCTTTGACTTGAGCCACTTGGTTCAAAGAAATTGATTCTGCTGCCGTTCAACGCAGAAATTGCTCAAAATGCCCTAGCGACCGATCCCGATGTAGCGGAAACCTGCGGCCTCTAGCTGTTTTTGATCCAGGAAGTTGCGACCATCGATTAAGACGGGCGTTGCCATCAGGCGCGACATCTTGGCATAGTCCAATCCGCGAAACTGTTGCCAATCGGTCACCAGCACCAGCGCATCGCAGCCATCTGCCAAACGTTCGGGATCGGTTTCCACCAACACATTCGACAACCCGTGGCGCATTCCCGTTTGAGAGACGATCGGGTCATAGGCCTTGACCTTGGCACCCAATCGGCTGAGATGCTCGATTAAATCCAGGGCAGGGGCATCGCGCAAGTCGTCGGTGTCAGGCTTGAAGGTGAGACCCAGCAGCCCGATCGTTTTACCCTTGAGAATTTTTAGAGCCTGTTGCAGTTTTTCGATCGCAATCAATCGCTGCCGTTGGTTAACACTCACCGCCGCCTTGAGCAATTGCGCCTCGTAGCCATAGTCATCCGCCGTGTGGATGAGGGCAGACACATCTTTCGGGAAGCAGGAACCGCCCCAACCAATCCCTGCTTGCAAAAACTTGTTGCCAATGCGTGAGTCCAAGCCAATGCCCCTTGCCACCTGGGTGACATCTGCCCCGACCCGATCGCAAATGTTAGCCACTTCATTCACAAAGCTGATTTTGGTCGCCAAAAACGCATTGGCCGCATACTTAATCATTTCGGCAGAACTGAGGTCAGTCACCACCACCGGCACCGCAGGTAAAGCAGGATTATCGGCAAACTTACGCTCCACGATCGGCATGTAGAGTTGTTGCATCACAGCAATTGCCCTGGGATTGCTACTGCCCACCACAATGCGATCCGGGTTGAAGGTGTCGTAGACGGCTGAGCCTTCCCGCAGGAATTCGGGGTTGCTGACCACATCAAAACTGGGTTCCACATCTAAATCCTTGGAGGGAGCCATGTCATCACCAGGCACCGCTGCTTGGCTTCGCTCTGCGATTCCATCCAGCACAATCCGGCGCACCCAGTCTCCAGACCCGATCGGCACCGTGGATTTGTTGACAATCACCTTATACCCACCATCCAAGTGGGCACCAATGCCACGAGCCACCGCCTCTACATAGCGTGTGTCACTCTCGCCATTCGGCAGAGGCGGAGTTCCCACGGCAATAAAAAGCACTTCTCCATGCTGCACACCAGCGCCGATGTCTGTGGTGAATCGAATCCGCTCTGCCTGAATCGCCCCTTGCATCACATCCGACAGCCCCGGCTCGAAAATGGGAGACTGCCCTGCTTGCATCAACTTGACTTTTTCCTCGTTGTTGTCAACACAAATCACATCATGTCCGATATGAGCCAAACATGCTCCAGTGACCAAGCCGACGTATCCTGTTCCAATGACACAAACACGCATAGAAGAACCTCAAAGAGTGGTAGGGTTGACAAAAAAATCAGTCAAAAATTCAGCCAGAAACTAACCAAAAACTTAAAGAGTCAGTCATGACTGAATTCGCTGACGGAAATCTGCGATCGTGAACTCTAGCCCTTCCTTAAGAGGAACTTTAGGCTCCCAGTTCAAATGGGTTTTAGCTAGGGTGATATCAGGCTGCCGTTGCTTGGGATCATCCTGGGGCAAGGGTTCAAAATTAATGGGCACATCTGGATTAACCATATGCTGAATGGTTTGGGCCAGTTCCATGATCGTATATTCACCAGGGTTACCTAGATTGACGGGCCCCACTATGTCGCCATTCATTAGCCGCATCAGTCCTTCAACCAAGTCTGAAACGTAGCAAAAGCTGCGAGTTTGGGAGCCATCGCCATAAACCGTGAGAGGATTTCCCCGCAAAGCCTGAGCGACAAAGTTACTGACCACTCGCCCATCGTTTTCCAACATGCGCGGGCCATGGGTGTTGAAAATTCGAGCCACCCGAATGGCCACATCGTGTTGGCGATGGTAGTCGAAAGCCAGGGTCTCCGCAATGCGTTTCCCCTCGTCGTAGCACGCTCGAATACCGATCGGGTTGACATTTCCCCGATACTCCTCGGTTTGGGGGTGAACATCGGGATCGCCGTAGACCTCCGAAGTCGAAGCGAGGAGAAACCTAGCTCCCACCCGTTTCGCTAAACCCAGCATATTTAAAGTTCCCATGAAGCTAGTTTTAATCGTCTTGATGGGATTGGACTGGTAATGACGGGGAGAAGCAGGACAAGCCAAATGGTAGATTTGGTCAATTTCTAGCAGGATTGGCTCGGTGACATCGTGGCGGATTAGCTCGAAGTCAGGGTTTTCCATCCAGTGCAAAACATTATGCTTGTTCCCTGTATAGAAATTATCGAGACAAATTACTTGATTTCCTGCCTTCATGAGGCGATCGACCAGATGAGAACCGACAAATCCAGCACCGCCTGTGACTAAAATTCGCATAATCTTGGGCTATTAAATGGTTGAAGGTGAGATACTTACTTCTCAGAAGATATCCGAAAAGTTCTATGGTCAGTGCATAATTCTGTTGTTAGAATGCCTAGCCGTCAGGGAGCAACAGTGTCTGCAACTTGATTTTTTACACTTTAGCGATCGTTCACTATGGGTTTAACAGTGAAATAGGCGATGTGCAACTTTCCGAACCGCCCTCACCCCAACCCCTCTCCCAGAAGGCTTGTCATTACCAACATCTCTTAAAAGGCTTAGAGAGTGTCTGACAAATGCTCTAGACCTTGCACTTGCCCCCTTTTCATGTATGCCTGAAAGGCTTTAAGGCCCCAATTCTGGGGGACTTCGATCTCAGAACCCCCCAGAATTGGGGGGCAGGGGGGCGGTTCGGGCGACAATTTGGGACTTCT
>Ga0209181_10001045_pt1 | contig 49265 bp, 42 predicted proteins | sample MAT05_FD_187208 | JGI IMG/M metagenome (GOLD analysis project Ga0209181, IMG submission 187208) | Freshwater microbial communities from Lake Fryxell liftoff mats and glacier meltwater in Antarctica - MAT-05 (SPAdes) (version 2) | ecosystem: Environmental > Aquatic > Freshwater > Ice > Liftoff... | reverse complement strand
ATACTCTTCCATGCCATTGAGTTTATAAAGTAGTTTGTGCCAGTAAATGACCAGACGTTTAGGGAGAGTGGGCTGGGAGGTGAGGGCAGCTTTTCTGTCCATGTGACATCAGTTCGATCTTTCTATCATTCCGACAAAGGGAGCGCAGCAAAACCAAGAGTTGCTTGAACAAAAGAAGATAAATTTGCGTTCAACTTCAGAAAACGATTAGTCTAGGACTTACGCACTGTACAAATGAGCCATGTTGTGAGCCAATGTAAATACGTCGTTTCAGCCTTTCATAAATCCCCTTTTTGGGGTTGAGATCGCTGAGTAGGGAACAGGAAAATCAAGCTCAAAGCGCTGAAAATCATGACTGCTATTTTAGCTTTTCTGTCAATGCGTAAGTCCTATAGTCTTATTTTTGCTCTACTGAATCTATGTCTCAAGTCGAAGTTAGCCCCGACCCTGAATCATCTAGTTCTAAGCAGATCGAAGAAGAGTTTGCCATAAATTCTTTAAAGACAATTGTTGAAGGGTTAACTTGGATGAGTGAGTCTGACTATCCGTTTGAGGTGTTACAGTTGCCCGATCGCACTGCTCCCCCGACGATCGCAGAACTCTTGCAGCTAACAGGGCACGACGCAGATGAGCCTAGAGAAGAAATCAGCGTACAGAACTTTTTTGCTCTGGCAACCCAACCTCAAGATTGGCATGAGGCGGAGGATACACAAAGGATGCAGCGGTTTCAAACTTTGCTTCAATGGATTGAGCAACACTTGAGTAATGTGAAGGGGTATCGCGTTGGAACCATAGAAATTGACGTGTATATCATTGGAAAGGCAGCTTCAGGAGCCTGGATCAGTCTTTCTACAAAAGTGATTGAGACGTAAAATCTACATCAATTCGACAGAAATGTTTTAACCTAAGTACAGGTAACTTCTCAATCCTTAAAAGACATTATGATTCTTCCGGGTTCAGCCGTTCGGGTAAAAAATGTTAACGATATCTACTACGGATATCAAGGTTTGGTGCAGCGAGTGAGTAGTGGGCTAGTTGCGGTTTTGTTTGAAGGGGGTAACTGGGATAAACTCGTTACCTTCCGCCCTTCTGAGCTTGAGTTGGTGGATGCGACTGCCGGACGGAGCAAGAAGTAAAGCGCAATGCGGTTACCTCTCCCTCAGTTCAATACCCAAAGCCGATCGCCCAGCTACATTGCTGAGGTGATTGAAACTGCCACTACAGAATTTTTGGCGCAGTGCTTAGAACCCGAAGATCTGAGCTTTGCGGTCATGCCGCCCTTTGGGAGTTGGGTTAAAGCCACCGATGAGGAGTCGGGTAACGAAGTTTATGCCGTGGTGTATCACGTTACCACTAGCCCAATTGATTCAGTGCACCGAGCTAGAGCTTTGGGGCTATCGCTGCAAGACCTGCGGGAGCAGCAGCCCCAGATTTTTGCAATGTTAAAAACCGAGTTTCGAGCGGCGATCGTCGGATTTCTGCCTCCTGCTCGCAATGGTAAGAATGGCGCAGGTCGAGCGATCGCCACCCCTATCGTTTATCAACATTTGCCGCCGCGCCCGCCCCAGATCCATCAGGCAGTTTACTACTGCGAGTCAGAAGAAATTATCCGGTTTAGCGACCAGCTTGATTTCTTGCGAACCTTGCTTCAGGTTGCAGGCGCTCCGGTAGATGGTTTAACCGCTGCTGCGATTCGAGAAATTTATCAGCTCCGTAAAGCCGATCGAGCTTGGTTAGTTCAAGCGGGGCGATCGCTCAGTGTTCTACTCAAAGATGACTACGATCGCCTCCGCATTATTCTCAGCCAAATTCATCTTTAGAGGATGTTTGAAAAGTAGCAAATCACGAGACTTTTACGCTCGATCCCCCCAACCCCCCTTAAGAAAGGGGGCTTCGGAACTCAAAGTCCCCCTTTCTTAAGGGGGATTTAGGGGGATCTCCAGAATTGAGGTGCTTGATCAGACTTTTCAAACATCCTCTTAGACGCAGATTCCCAATTTCTTCAAGAAGGCGGGAATCTGCGTGAGTGAATCGTTAGTCAATATTAATGGGAGTGGGTGCAGACGACGAAGCCGGACGGGAAACCTGTCCTGACTTACGGAAATCTGTGTATAGGCGATCGCGCCATGCCCAGAACACCTCATAAGCAGGATTGTCAGCCAAACCCGGTACTCCCATGCCCTTTAATCTTTCTGGAATATCCACGTAATTTCCAGTGGGAAATTTAACGTACATACTTAGCCCGGCTACTGCAAAATCTGCCAGTGTCGGATGGTCGGCAACCAGATAGGCATTGTCGGTTAGCAATAAACAGAGCGCCTCTAGGTTCTGCTGCATTGCTTTACGCGCTGTTTTCACCGAATCTGCGCCAAAGCCAGCCCCAAAGCCCAAGACATCGATCGCCTCTTGGGGCACCGATTCTACTATCGTTCTGAGAAATGCGGGTGTAGAAGACGGCAACGCGGCTGTGCGAAAATCGGGGTTTTGGCTAAAGGCTCCTAGCATTGCTTTACGAGCATTTGCGCCAATAGATTCATCCGCCCATTCTTCTAAAATCAGGCAAAGGGCGCGCTGCTTCGAGTCTGTGGGATAGATGGGGCGATCGGGATATTTGTTGTCGAGATATTGGGCGATCGTCGTTGAATCAGCAATGACTTCATTGCCATCTTTCAGCACAGGTACCTGCCGCTGCCCAGACATTTTGAACAAATCTAACTGTCCAATTCCGGGTGTTACTTCTACCTTGCGATACTCCAAACCCTTGTAATCTAGGATGAAGCGAATCTTCTCGCAGTAGTGAGATAGCTCAAATTGGTATAGCTCTAGCATAGGAAGAGTAAAAGGATGAAAGGTAAAGGACTGACCCGGTGGCATTGTCCCGGTTTTACCCTATTATTCTGACTCGGATATAGATATATGGCAGAACGGTTTTCCACATGATTCGTTTTCCACATGATTAACAGTGATGCTCCTTTTTTTGATTGGTTTTGGTCGAGCGGGTCGAAATATTTGTAAACTTATGTGAAACTACTTTTAATTCCTCATCTCGCCCCATGATCTCCCGTCGTACCTTATTCCAACGCCTTTGGGTCTGCTGCCTTATATTCATTACTGTGCTCAGTCCGGCTCAACCTGTTCTAGCGATGGGAGGAGAACAACCTCCCTTCGATCAACCAGCTCCTAGCTTCACGCTTCCCAGCAATTCAGGCGATGGCGAAATATCGTTAGCAGATTACCTGGGTCAGTGGGTGGTGGTTTACTTTTATCCCAAAGACTTTACCTCTGGCTGTACGCTAGAAGCCCGGAGGTTTCAGCAAGATTTGCCCAAGTACTTGGAGCGAAATACTCAGATTTTGGGCATCAGTGCCGATGATGTCGATTCCCATGCTGAGTTTTGTGATGCGGAGGGGCTAAAGTTTCCCCTCTTGGCTGACGTGGGTGGTAAAGTGAGCAAGGCTTATGGCTCATGGTTGGGCTACGTTTCGCTGCGGCACACCTATTTGATTGATCCCGATGGCATGATGCGGGAGCGCTTTGTGGGGGTAAACCCGGCAATTCATAGCACTGAAGTTTTGGCAAAGCTAGATGAGTTACAATCCACTGCGTCTTGAGCCTTCGGGTGGGTGGGAGTAGATGAATCTCTGCGCTAAGACTTTTCTGGAAAGGAATACTACAAGATGACCCTAATTGTTTATGGAATCCCTAACTGTGGGACTTGCAAAAGAGCCTTCCAATGGTTGCAAGCCAAGGAGATTGAATACGAGTTTGTTAATACTAAAGAACATCCTCCAGAAAAGCAGGCGATCGCCACTTGGGTCAGTGCGTTAACGAGCAAGCCGATGCGCAACACGTCAGGACAGTCTTATCGTGCCTTGGGTGACGAAAAAAAAGATTGGACAGAGCAACAGTGGATCGATGCCTTTGCGAGTGATGCCATGCTGCTTAAACGACCAGTATTTGTAAAAGATGGAACGGCAGTTTTAGTGGGTTTTGCCGCTGCCGAAACTGTAATTTGGGAAAAGTTGGGAGCAGCGTAGTGGATGGGCACACATTTTCTGAGCCAGAATCTCCCTGGAAAACCTCCCAAGTCATCCAACATAGCCAGCGCTTGCTCCAAAGTTTTGAGCATTGGACAGGGCGATCGCTTTTAAACAGTTCAGCTTTGAATCTATCGGCAAATGTGTCAGCACAATTAGAAATGTTGGCACAAAATCTGTTTGAAGCGCCCTTTGTCGTCGTTTCTCACGGAATAGAAGAAGACCCCATTTTTAACTACGGCAATCGACAGGCATTAGAGCTTTGGGAGTCAGACTGGCAATCCTTTACTCAGATGCCCTCTCGCCGATCGGCTGCACCCGTAGAACGAGAAGCGCGAGAACAGCTTTTAGCAGAGGCTAGACAAGAAGGATATACCAGTAACTATCGCGGCATCCGCACATCCAGCACAGGACAGCAGTTTTGGATTGAAAATGTCATCTTGTGGAATATCTTGGATGAGCAACAGCAACACTGTGGACAGGCAGCCACGTTTGCCCAATGGCAGTTCCTAGAAGAAAGACAGTTCGCTAAATGAGGTACTCCCCAAAACTAGCCTAGACCGTAGAGCTGGCATAAACAGCTTTAGTAATACGAGTTCGGTTAAGAATTGCATCATTGAAATTTGCACCTTTCAATCTAGCTTGCGAAAAATCGGCATTGGTCAAGTCGGCACCTTGAAAGTTGGTTCCTTGGCGGGTTGCAAAGCCTGCGGCGATCGCCCGTAGCCCTGCATGGCGATCGTCTCCCAGGTAAGCGTACCAGCTAATGTAGGCACTCAGTAGCGTCACGACGATTGCCAAAACCACGGCTGATTCCCCCGCTGACGGAACAGCTACCAGCGTAAAAACAGGCGTGAAAGCAGCCAGAACAATTGCCCCAGCATTGATACTGTTCGACAAAGCTGTGGTTAATGACAAGATGACAATAATGGTTGTGACCACTGCAATAAAAGCCACGATGGTAATAGCAATGACAATTGCAGCAGCGATCGAAACAAAAGATGTTGTCACGAATGCCCCCACCACAGCTACCACCAACGCCACAATAAAGGTGCTAAAACCTGCCCCCACGCCATAGCGCTGCGCTACATAACCAAACACCAACATAATGATCAGCACGATCCACTTAGAGCTGATAGAGGGTGCAATGCCTCCAAACCCGTCGCTGTTGTGAAACTCCAATTCCACTAAGGCATCGACCCAACCGGCTAAGCCTCCCAGCAACAGAGATGCCATAACCGATGCAATCAATATAATTGACTTTTGAGCAGGCAGTAATCCGGCTGTAACCCCCGTGAAGTTAGCGTCTTGAAGAATGGCATTTGTAAAATCTGTGCCCCGAATATCAGACCCGCTCAAGTTAACACCTGATAGGTCTTGCCCCATAAACGAGTTGTTTGTGAGGTCTTGTTGCCTAAAGTCTCTAGTTCCCTGCTTATAAAGTTCTAATAGTTCTCCGGTTCTCATTTCTTATCGCCTCATCTAACAGGTATTTGAAATTACGTTATTGATGTTTGATTCATAGTATTTGATATTTGATCGATCACACCCCGTTTGACATAGCTCAGGCTTCAGACTCAACCCTTAGAGTCCATCAGTTTAACGAACTGAATTCTTTCAGCAAAAGCTGGGCAATACGCTGCGATGCTCCTGATTTGCCGAGCCGCCGCTGTCCGTTTTCGCTGACGTGCTGTAACCGCTGAGGATCTTGCAAAAGTGCCTGAACTGCCTGAGGCACTTGACTAGGGTGCTCAACCCAAATCACCGAATCTCCTAGTAGACGAGTCTGCGCTTCGGCAAAGGTAGGCGTAAACTGTGGCCCCTTGCCAGACAGAATAAAGGCAGGCTTTCCTAATCCAACAAACTGCTCAGTTGCTGTACCTGCCATCGCGATCGCCATCTCTGACTGGTGCAAACAGTCGTTAAATGCAGATAGAACCAATAGTAGAGTAGCATTGCCCTGCTTAAAAGTCAGAGTCGATTGAGGCACCAACATCCAGCCGTGCTGCTCTAAAAGTTCGCAGAGCGGGGCAGGGTCAACCGTCGGGGCGATCGCCGCTAGAAACTGCAAGGGTCTCTGTGAAGATTCTAGCAAAGGCTGATTTGGTTGTGATCTTTCTAACAGCCCTGATACTGCCTCCAAGATTGTTTCCCAATTTTCATAAGCTTCTGGCACCCTTGATCCTGGCAAGAGAGCAAAGGTCAGTCCTTCCTCTTGTCCCTTTAGATTAACCCCTGCTGGCTCTAATCCATCCATCATCGGGTTGCCCACATCAAATGCGGGAATTGACCATTGAGTCAGAACCTCAGTGGTTAATGTATCTCTAGGAAACACGAATTTACACCGAGGGCGGCTCATTAACCATCGCTCCCAAGGTAGGTAAACAGAACCCCAGGCACTTTCCAGTTGCTCAAACCAAGAGCCACGCGGCAAAAAACCTTGCTCATTGCGCAGGTAATACTCCGACTTTGCCGTACCCACAAAGGCATAAGGCGCGCCACTCCACCAAGCAAATAGCAGTGGCACAATATCTCCTACTGCTAATATTGTGCCGCCTGCTCTTGCCCACGCTTTCACTGTTTGAAGCTGTGTCCACGTTAATTGAGCTAGCCCTCCTTGCAAGTCACGAGCAAACTGCCGCCCGTCCATGTATATAAACCCACCCGACGGCATTGCCTTGACTTGCCCTACCACCGGAATGACATGGCTTGTATAAACCTGTCCTTCGCCCACAAGGGGCAGCGCCGCCAGTTCAGGACAGTTTGGATGTCGCTGGAGTTCCTGAAGAATCCGAAGGGCGATCGCATCTTCTCCATGTCCATTACTTAAGCAAAGCAGTTTCATCTACTAATTCATTAACCCAAGATTTAATAGGATGTCAATACAGCACTATCAGAATACACAGAATACAGTAGTCTGGAATCTGGACTTATTCAACGACATATGACCACTGGGCTGGTCTTAATTGCAGCAATTTTAATTTTAGGCGGGGTTATTGCCACAGTGGGCGATCGCCTTGGCACTCGTGTGGGCAAAGCTCGTCTCACCCTGTTCAATCTTCGTCCTCGCAAAACAGCAACCCTCATTACGATTCTCACGGGGGGAATTATTGCCGCTTCTACCCTCGGCATTCTCTTTGCAGTCAGTGACAATCTGCGCACCGGAGTCTTTGACCTTGAGCGAATTCGCCGAGAGCGACAGGTTGCCGAAGCAGAACGAGATAAAGCCAAGATAGAACGCGAACAGATTGAGCGACGTCTGCAAACGGCTCGACGCAAGCAAGAAGCGGCTCGGAAAAGATTAGCAACCATCAACAAATTTCTAAAAGCCGCCAACGATCGCCAAGCTCGTACTGCTGCCCAGCTTAACCAAGCCCAGGCTCAGTTGGGTACCGTTCAAGCTCACTTTCAACAGGCTCAAGATCGGTTTCAGCAGGCTCAAACATTCTTGCAGACCGTATCCGGTCAGCTCGCCACCCTTCGCACCGAACTGCAACAGCTCCAAACAGGTCGTCAAGAACTGATTCGGCAGCGAGATCAAGTGAGGGCACAAATTACCGAGCGGGATCAAGAAATTTCGGCGCGGGATCAGGCGATCGCCGAACGAGAAACTCAGCTTTTAGCGCTCGAAAGCCAGCGTTCTGACCTAGAAAAAGAAGTCCAAGATTTGCAGGGCATTCGAGACGGCAGCGTCACGCTCTTTCGTAACCAAGTGCTTGCCTCATCGCCCCCGTTCAAAGTCGTTGATCCTGCCGCCGCGCCTCAACTCGTAAACCAAGTGTTGTTGCAAGCCAACCGCTTTGCACTTCAACGAATTCGCCCCGATGCACCGACTTTGGTTAGCCAGATTATTCGGATTCCTAACTCTGAAGTTGAGCCGGTCATTCAGCAAATTCAAGACGGTCAGGAATATGTGATTCGGATTCTTTCCGCCCGCAACTATGCCATCGGGCAGCCCTGTGTATTGGCTGGCGATGCTTGTATTGAAGTTCGCGCGATCGCCATTGTCAACCAACTTGTTTTTCCCAGAGGCGGAATTGTTGCGGCGGCTCCCGTTAACCCCACCTCGTTAACCAGCGAAGCCTTAGCCGAACTCATTCTCAGGGTCATTGCCGCTGCTCAGTTTCGGGCACGTCAGGCAGGTATTCTCCCTGAGCAGGTCGTAGTAGCTGACAATCGCTCAGAAACCGTTGTCAAGTTCTTTAAAGACGTGAAAGAATACAATCAGCCCGTAGAAATTCAGGTTGCGGCTGCCGAAAACTCTTATACTGCCGGAATTGCGCGTCTAGAGCTAGTTGCTGTGCAGAATGGACAAGTTTTGTTCAGCACACAGTCTCCTTCCCCTTAAGTCATCATTCTATTTCCCCTATGTCGTTTTCCGCCTCCCTCCCCGGTCAGCCTATGATTCTTGGCTTTGATCCGGGTCGTCAAAAGTGCGGTTTAGCCGTTATGGGGCTTGACCGTCGCCTTTACTACCATGAAGTCATTCCGGCGGCAGAGGCGATCGCCACTATCCAAGCTCTTCAGCAGCAGTATCCCATCTCTTTTTTGGTCATGGGCGACCAGACGAGTGCCAAGGAATGGCGACAGCAAATTACCGCAGGATTAGCAGACCCTTTGCGGATGGTGCCAATAGACGAGCGCTACAGCACTTTAGAAGCGCGCGATCGCTACTGGCAAATGTACCCCCCTCAAGGCTTAGCAAAACTCATCCCTCAAGGCATTCGTACATTGCCTCGTCCAATTGATGATATCGTCGCCATTTTGCTGATCGAACGTTACCTTGAACGGCTCACTGCCTAGGTTTCTAGCTCAAATTGTTGGCTTGCTAAATTTCTGCCCGAATCGTAAAGCAATAATCGCCCCCTGGTTCAAGCTGGTAGTCGCAGCGCTCTAAAAAACGGCTCAAAGGCTCCTTAATCAACGCCCGCCCGCGCGAAGGCTCTACCAGCAGCTCACCCTTGCGAAACTGCCACTTAAACTCCCACTCATAATCACTCACGCGCACATCGCCCTCAATTTTGCCTTGCTGCCAAGACTGGTGGGTAATCCGAATGTAGGCAGTAGTTTCGGGTAGGCGTTTGCTCACAGTACCTTAAGTTCAGTGGATTCCTTTAAGGTTTATCAAATCCCTTAGCAATTGACAAGCTCAGCCTCTGATTCAAGCGCCCACAGCACTAAACCTTTAGGAACTCTCGTCAGTACTACTTGGTTACCTCGACTAACCATAAGTTCCGCTTTTCGGCGTGCCACAGCATCAGAAGGGAAGAATTTAATGAAGATATAAAACTCGTCGTCAAAGGCAATAGCACTGGTAGGTTTGGCAGTTCCAGGGAGTGAAACATGACAGCGATCGGTGACTTTCTGCATCACGATAGGAATCGCTGCTTGAGGGTTAGTCCGAACAGACAAACTAAAACTAGTCATAAGATGGCGCTTTTTAATGGTGTTGAGCAAGTGACCGTAGCAATTCCCAGACAAATGAGGTGCGCTTGACGCTCTGGAACAAGGGGCTTAAGCCCCTCGTCTACACCTCACTGAATTGAGAAATGCTATACGGTGAGAAGAGGGTTGAAAAGTCGTCGAGATGGCATCAAAGCGTCAGAGTACGGTGTTCGACCGACCATTTTTCGGTGAGTCCGAGGTCTGTTTAGCCGAAGGTCGCGCCCCTACCGATGATTGGCGATACTTTTCAAACATCCTCTTAGCTTAGTTCAAGGCAGGAGAAAATTTTAACCGTAACATCTCGTGATTCTTAGGCAACTTCCATCGGTCGTTTAAGAGGTTCAGCGATGCCAAATATCTCTTGCTTTTCGATTGGCAGGGAACAAGGAATCTCAATTTTGAATTCGGTACCTTTCCCGACCTTAGAAATACAGGTTAACCTGCCTTGATGCTTTTCCACGATAATTTGACAACTAATTAACAAGCCTAAATCTGTGCCCTTGCCTACTGGCTTTGTGGTGAAAAATGGATTAAACAATAGCGCTTGAGCTGCCTCTGGTATACCAGAAGCGTTGTCAGCAACTCGGATTAAAATACTGCCATTTGCTAAGACTTCAGTTGTGATAGTAATTTGACCAGGGTTATTATTAATATCCTCACAAGAGCGATCTCTGTTGTGTTCTTCGATCGCGTCAATTGCATTACTAATCAGGTTCATAAATACCTGGTTGAGTTGTCCTGCATAGCAATCAACTACAGGTAAACTTCCATAGCGCTTAATAATTTTAATCTCAGAAGAGTTAGATGAACTAAAGCGATTTCTTAAAATGAGTAATGTACTTTCAAGCCCTTCATGGATATCGACTGATTTCATTTCTGCTTCGTCTAACCGAGAAAGGTTGCGGAGCGAAAGAACAATTTCTCGAATTCGATCGCTTCATCGCTTCCTACATTCATTGAGTTTAAAATCTTAGGAAAATCTTCACGTAGAAAATCAATGTCGATTTCCTTCATTAATCTATTGAGTTCTGGAGTTGGATTAGAATAATGCGCCAGTGCCGCTTTACAATCGCGGCTATCGGCTTGTGGACTTATTTAGTTAGATCTTACGGTTCTTGAGTAATGTGCGATCGCCTCATCATCCCCTTGGATGTTAAGGCGATCGCTTTATGATTTACTCAAACCCCAATTCCTCGTCTGTCCCATGATGGATGGTCTTGACCCACTTCAATCGTTTGGGGCGAACCGATATGCGAGCAGTGGTGCTTACCATGATGGGAATCCAGTGGAGCATATAAAGCTGCCCAAATAGGGTTTGGAACAACGTCGCCGCGATCGCCCTGGCACTCCGTCTGGGCAAGGTTTCCTGCATCCCTGCTTCGATTCGTCGCAGCCCAGTAAACATTCCTACAAAAGACAGCATGATCATCAGGCTAGTGACTGGAAGCAGCATGGGAGAACTGCTGCGAGCGATCGCCATCATCAAATCCGGCACGGTCGCTGTCGGCAACACATACTGGCTCATCAAAAACATGCACAAATCAAATGTTTTGCGTCTGCCCATGCGATTTCGGGCAATCAGCCGCCAATAATCCAAATAGCGCTGATAGCCGCCTTCTGCCCACCGACTACGTTGATGCCACAGCCCCACGGCACGAGTCACGCCTTCTTCACCGACCGCAGGCAGCAGCAGAAAATCAATATCCCACTGATCTAAGTGCAGCCGTAGGGTGAGATCCAGGTCATCGGTAATGGTTTGCTCGTTCCAGCCGCCGAAGCTTTCTAATGCCGTCCGCCGAACAAATTGACCGTTGCCCCGCAGTTCACCAATGCCGCCCAAGGCAATGCGCTGCTGTTGGAAGTAGCTGTCGATCGCCATTTCTGCCGCCTGTCCGCGCGTCCAAAGGTTAGTGGTTGCGTTGGCGATCGCCTTTCGCACCTGCACCGCGCCGACTTGCTCTCGCTCGAACAAGGGCAATACTCGTCGCAATAAGTCTTTGGAAACCTGCGCATCAGCATCGAAGACGGCAATAATGTCGCCCTTTGCTACCGACCAAACCTGATTTAGTGCCCCCGATTTGCCGCCCATTGCAGTGGCAGAGCGGCGAATGATATTTAACTGAGGGTGTTCTGCGGCAAGGCGTTCTAGCACTAGGGGCGTGCGATCGCTGCTGTTGTCGTCAATGACCCATAGGTCATAGCGCTCGGAGGGATAGTCTAAATTGCACAGGTCTTCTACCAAAGACCCAATCACGGCTTCTTCGTTCTTGGCAGCAACTAATATCGAAACGTAGGGATAGTCTTCAGAACGTTCGCGCACCATTGGTTCGGGCACAGGAATCGGGCGAGCGAACAAGACCCGCAGGGCATGAGCGCCCATCACAGCAGTTAGCCCCAAAACTAGCCATGAGCCCCAAGATAAAAGGTGAAGGGCGACTGTGCTGCTCCAGATGGCAGTCAGGGCGATCGCGGCTTTACGTCTGCGCCCCTCCAAGCCTCGATCAAAAGGGTTCTCCTCGGCTAAATCAGACAGGAGTGAGTTGATCAGCGCTGGATCGAGCGGCGCTGGCTCGTTGTCGGAATCGCTTTCGAGCCAAGAATTCTCCGGCATAAGTCATTTGATTAAGGAACCAGTATTTATCCAAACCTTTGAAGAAACTGGGGATGAGGTAACACCAAACCGTACAGCCTTCACACACCGCCAATTTGCCCTGCGACTGGCGATATTCTTCCACAACTTCCGACTTTCTATACATCTCATACAGATTTCCTTCAATGGCAAGACCTGTTTGAGCAAAGTGGTAGCAGGGCAACAGCAGTTCATCGTTAGGGGAGATCGCGATCACCGCATCCACTGCCTTACAGCGAGGTTTTTCGGTGTCATTGCCACCCGCATCAATAAACGCCAGTGCCGCCTTATTGTAGCCAAGATTACGATATCGCTTTGCAGCAGTTTCGATCGCCGCTGCAATCTCAGGAGTTGGATTCTTTTTACTGTTGTAATTGCTGTACGCCGTAAACGCCGGATTTAGCCACACCCGCACGCCCAAGTCATTGGCAAATTTAGCAATTTCGCCCAACCGCTCATAGTTCTGAGCAGTTACCGTATGATTCAGAACTGGATACTCGCCCAGCGATAGCGCCAACTTCACCGACTCCACTAAGGTATCGAAAATCTTGGTGCCGCGCGATTGGTCATGGGTTTCCGCATCTGCCCCGTCTAAGGAGAAGTTCAAAAAGTCAATTAACCCCTGAAACTCCTTCGCCCGCTTAGGGTACAGAATTGTATTGGTCGTCATGCTGGTGTAGAAGCCCATTTCCTTCGCTTTTGCGTAGACTTTATCGGCATCTGCCCGCAGCAAGGGTTCGCCTCCCGTAAAGTCAATGTACTTCACGCCCAGCCGCTTCAAGTCGTGCATATTGTGCACAATCGTTTCAAAGCTGGCTTCTTTCTTGGGATCAAGTGCCCAGATATCGCAAAAATGGCAACGGGCATTGCATCGGTAGGTAAGGTAGTAGTTCGCAACAAGTGGAGGCATGGCTGAAGAGTTTTCTTTAGAAAGGGTAGAGGCTAGATGCTATGTATGGTGTACCTAGGCTGAAATTTCTTTGCTTTTAACTGGGAGAAGCGTCAAATAATTTCAAAAGTTAGGTCAAAGGTGAGAGCTAAAAAAGACTAGTGAAGTTTAGTGTATCAGGGTCGCCTAACTTTACATAAAGAAAAAACAAAGGTGTTTAAAATCCTCAGAAAAATTACAAAGATCTTCTAGCCCAATCTGGTTTCAGCTCCTTCTGACCATTCGACTCGGTCATCTACATCTAACAACGATGTAAGATCATGAGAAGGGGTTTGAGATAGAGCTGCTGCATGGAGAAGCGATGCGAGGTGGCGGGCTTCTGAGTTATCTACAAGTTTGCCTATTGTGATATTTGCTGGAGAAAATTGCGATGCTGGACTTTTGGTCTAGATTCGTTCATCGAGACATAATTCATTGGAAGACGATTCGGTTTCACCCTTTAGTGGAAACCTATGAAGTTTTAAGTTCAGCCTCCGTAGAAGATCTGTGGCGGAAGGTAGTAGATCTGGCGGATGTGTCCTGGCATCCTTTGCTGACTAAGACCAACGTTCCCTATGGGTTGATTCCTAAGCCAGGGCTGATTTATCAGGCGGTCGGTCGGTTGTTTCCCATCTCCATGCACATTTTTGTAGAGCGGGTGCAGCCTGGAGAACTCCTGAGCGTTAGGATTATGGCAATTCCGGGTCTAGAGGAGCGGGTTACCTACCGGGTAGAATCGACGCTCTGTGGTACGCAAGTTTCTTACTCGGTGACGCTGAAGGGGTGGTTGTCGCCGTTGGTCTGGTCGGTCATTCGTCCCTATGCCGCTAGAGTAGCGCAGGACTTGGCTCATGCGGCAGAGCAGGAAAGACTGCTGCTCGATCGGGGGCATCGCCCTAAATTTGTTCGTCCTGCCAGCCCTGACTTGCTGGGAATAGTCTTACTGCTGAGCATTGGACATCTAGTTGGACATCTATTAGGCAGCAATGCTCTGGCATAGCGGTAGAATGAGGTGTTAAAAACTACAAGCTTGCCCTGTTTATGTCTGCCAGGGAGGAGAAAACTATGATCGAAACGCTCAGCCCTAGTGCCATTTTAGAAGTTTTGCGCCCTGTGGAAGATCCTGAACTTCGCAAGAGTTTAGTGGAACTGAACATGATTCGCAATGTCAAAGTTGACGGGGGAAACGTCAGTTTTACCCTGGTGTTGACAACTCCTGCTTGTCCGTTGCGTCAATTCATCGTAGAAGACTGCGAACGCGCCGTGAAGACCCTTCCAGGCGTGGAAAAAATTGATGTAGAGGTGACCTCTGAAACACCCAAACAGAAGGCCTTGCCCGATCGCACTGGCATTGATGGCGTTAAAAACATTCTGGCGATTACCAGCGGCAAGGGCGGTGTAGGCAAAAGCACCGTCGCTGTTAACGTTGCGGTTGCCCTGGCTCAATTAGGGGCAAAGGTTGGACTGATTGATGCAGATATTTACGGACCTAACGCTCCGACGATGATGGGGCTAGCCAGCGCCAAGGTGATGGTTCAAGCTGGGGCGCAGGGCGACATTTTAGAGCCAGCCTTTAACCACGGCGTCAGGCTTGTGTCGATGGGTTTTTTGATTGATCCTGACCAGCCTGTAATGTGGCGCGGTCCGATGCTGAATGGCATCATCCGCCAATTTCTCTATCAGGTGCAGTGGGGGGAATTAGACTATTTGATTGTGGATATGCCTCCGGGTACGGGCGATGCCCAATTGACGCTGGCACAGGCAGTGCCGATGGCGGGAGCTGTAATTGTGACAACACCTCAAACGGTGGCACTGATTGATGCCCGTCGAGGTTTACGGATGTTCCAACAATTGCAGGTGCCGATTTTAGGAATTGTGGAAAACATGAGCTACTTCATCCCACCGGATCTGCCCGATCGCCAATACGATATTTTTGGCTCTGGTGGCGGCGAGAAAACGGCTCAAGAGCTAGGACTGCCTCTACTAGGCTGCATTCCTTTAGAAATGGCGCTTCGAGAAGGGGGCGATCGCGGTATCCCCATCGTGATCGATGCTCCTGATTCTGCTTCGGCTAAGGCGCTAGTGGCGATCGCCCAACAAATTGCGGCAAAGGTGTCAATCGCGGCTCTTTCTTAGCTGCTTCATTGCTTAAACTCGTAGACGACCTATTGGTTTGCCCTCCCTCATCCCCCCTTATGCTGCGTAAATCGCTCCCTCGCGTTAATTGGAAAGCCGTCACTCAGCCCTGGCAAGAAATCGACTGGACGCTCTTAGGAGTGGCGATCGCCCTCACTATCTTGGGTGGTGTGGCAATTCGTAGTACCGAGCTGCATAAGGGGATTGGTGAGTGGTGGCAACAACTCTTGGGCGGGGGCGTCGGCGTCATGCTGACACTGGTATTGGCGCGTTGGCGCTACGAAAAGCTGCTGCAATGGCATTGGATTATTTACGGCATCATGAACGTTATCCTGTTAGCCGTTCCATTTTTGGGAACGGAGGTAAACGGGGCAAAAAGTTGGCTTTATCTCGGTAATTTTGGGTTTCAGCCCTCAGAATTTGCCAAGCTCGCGCTCATTATTACGCTTGCCGCGACCTTGCAGGAGCGTGGGGCTTCTAGAATTCCCATGGTGATCAAAACCTTGAGTATCATGGTGCTGTCTTGGGTCATCATCATGCTTCAGCCCGATTTAGGCACCTCCTTAGTTTTTATCGCCATTACATTAGGGATGCTGTACTGGGCAAACGCTAATCCAGGCTGGCTGTTGCTGATAGTTTCGCCCATTATCTCAGCAATTTTGTTTGGTGTTTTCCTGCCGGGTTGGTTAGTTTGGATTGCCGTAGTAGTCCTGATTGCTTGGTTTACCTTGCCCTGGCAGCGCTATGGGGCACTGGGGTTTGCGGTCGTCAATCTGGTTGCAGGCGGGCTAGGAACCTTAGTTTGGACTCATGTTTTAAAGGCATATCAGCGCGATCGCCTCTCCCTCTTTCTTGACCCCGATAAAGACCCCTTGGGTGGCGGCTATCACCTGATTCAATCGCGCATTGCCATTGGCGCAGGGCAGTTTTTAGGACGTGGACTTAATCAGGGCACCCAAACCCAACTTAACTTCATTCCTGAGCAGCAAACTGACTTTATTTTTTCAGCCATTGGTGAAGAATTGGGATTTATTGGTTGTCTGGCGGTTCTAGCTTGCTTTTGGTTGATTAGCCTGAGACTGGTGATCATTGCTCAAAACGCCAAAGACAATTTCGGCTCTTTGCTGGCGATCGGCGTGTTGTCGATGATTGTCTTTCAAGTGTTAATCAATATCGGCATGACTATTGGACTGGCTCCAGTGACGGGCATTCCGCTGCCCTGGCTCAGCTATGGGCGATCGTCGTTGATCACTAATTTTATTGCCCTGGGGATTGTGGAATCTGTGGCTAATTACCGCCATCGATTGAGGTTTTAGGTTTATTGGCGCGTGGCTTAACGGGCAGCTTGACGGGTAGATTCGCGTCAGTTTTGGCTTCGATCGTCTCTTGAATAGACTTTGGAATATTGGGGAATAAGTCATACCCCGTCAACTCTTCAACTTGATCTACCGACTTCCGGTACTCGCGCCAGTTCATTGCTTCAATGCCCTGTTTGTTAGGCATGATGACGGCAATGGCTCGGGTTCTCTCTGTCATACCCGCAATCCCTAAACCAGGGCGATCGGACACTAGGATTACTTTCCAGGTTGAAGCCGGAACTGAAACTTTGCCTTTGGCGATCGCCCCTTTTTCTCCCTTCTCTCCCTCTCCCCCTTCTCCCGCCACCCCCGCCACAATATAAAGCTCTTTCCCTTGAGCCACTAGATCCCGGCAGTAGCTTTCTAGCTGTGCCCAAGGACCCTGGTTGTTATCTGGAGCTTGAGGAAAAATATTGGTCATTAAAAAAACTGCACTGCTGTCATCCACTGTCTTGTTGCGATCTGCCGCCGGAACCACATGCCCTCGGTCAAAGCCGCTGCCTGTATAGTCATTGGGAGTTATCTTTTGCCAGCCACTCGGCAAGGTATTATCCGGCTCAAATGGAATTCGTGGACGGCTCCCCAGCCAATTCTGATTGAGTTGCCAACTTGCCCAGTTAGGAATTGCCTTACTGCGGTTGTAAGACATAACATACTGCGATCGGTTGATTAAATAATCGTTGGCATTAAAGCTAGTGGCTCTGCTCGGCAAGCCTAGTAATGCGTTAGGATTACGAGCGCTTTGGCTGACTCTCTGATCTTCTAGAAGCAGTGAGCAACCTGATAACATCAACAGTGCTACTACGCCAATCAGTAGGGGGCGACCGTATCGAAACTGCCAGGAGGTGCGAGAGAAACTGAAAGACTGGTGCATGGAAAGGACATGAAGATAAAAGAATTCTACCCTCCCCTAATACAAACAATTCAGTCGAGTATTTCTACTCGTTCATGTTTTTATAGGTTGCCACAGATGAAGGTGAAGCTCGGTTGAGATATCGGAAAATCCAGTACTTGAAAATCGTGTCTAAAATAACTGGAAAAGTAGCAATAAAGAGGAAGATAAAATTGCGATCGGTAGGCAAGCCAAAATGCTTCGACAAGCTTTCTAAAACGACTTCCCAACCGTGGGGTGAGTGAAACCCCACAAACATATCAGTTAACAAAATAATGAAGAATGCCTTAGCGCTATCACTCAAGCCATAAACTAGCTGGTCTATAAAGCTTTTAACAACTTCAAGCTCTCGCTTGCTATTGATAATCACGAGCGTAAAGGCGAGCAAGGCAGTCATATCAGCGAAAATATTCTTAACCGCATCAGAACTAACCTGCTGAGATTCTTCTCCAATTTCTGTTGCCTTTTCTTTTACCTGTTCTGTAATCTCTTCATCACTTTTGGGTTCACTTCTACCAATTAATATTTCAAACCGTAGGCGTTGCTCAAATTTTTGGAGTTCATTTAGGGCTTCTTCCTCCAACTCTGAATTAATAAAAATATCAACTTTCTCATTCCCTATTCGGTAGTGATCGACAACGGGGCCAATCACAAAATTTTTCGACATCTGCTGTACCAGCAGAGGCGCGATAATCAGGATTAAAATAAACCGCACCGCTGTAAAAGTTCGGACTTTCGATCGCCGAAAATTCCGCATAACTTCTTCTTCCGAATCTGGGTTCAATTCCCGCTTAATTCTATCGACAGTATCCAAAATCGATCGAGGTAAGACACCGCTTTTACCAGAAATCGACCGTGCCTCTAATCCTGCTCCCTCAGAATCCTCAACTACACCATTTAGTCTGCTAAATGTGGGGCTGAGTCGGGTCTGATTAGAGTCTGGTAAAATTACTATCGACTGCTTACTAGATTCTCTATTTTGATACTTATTCAAAGTTTCATCAATGAACTGAAGCTTTTTGAGAATCAAAGCGGGTTGATCAACAATATTGATATTACTTAGGCTATTGGAGTTTTCGTCAACTTCAATTTCTGTAATTTTTGAGTTAGAGAGCCTGACAACAGAGCTACTTAGCTTGAACTCTGCCAGTCGAATCTTAATAATATCTAAGTATTTCTTGAGCTCTCCTTGAAAGTAGTTTTGAGCGCTAACACCGTAGTTGCCATGATCTTCTGAAATTCGATTGCCGTCAAAGTTAGCATTTTCAATTTCTCTAATCTTTTGAGCAGCTGCATAAGCTTCGTCTAGCGATCTTCCAGGCGTTTTGAGAAGCCATTGATTTGCATTGCTGAAATAACTTTGAATCGAACCCCAAATAGAATTTCTCATAGCTGAAGCGGGAGGGTAGCAGGATTTACGGATATGTATTTCTAGAAGTTCGTGTATTTCTAAAAGTTTGGTTTGAAGTTGGAGAGCAAAATTCAAACTGCGTAATCATTAAGTATAAAAGTAAACGATCGGTTCATTAACTAATGAATGATAAATTTGTAACAAGACTATCGTAAATTATCGTTACAAACATTAATTCTTTGAGCAAAGATTTTATTAATCCACGTAGCATCATAACAAATTCATTGAAGAAACCTGGTGTTGCAAGATTCTATTTGGATTACAGGTTCGACCCGAAGCGGTAAGACTCAACGCTTAATTAAGCAGTTCTCAGCCTGGGCTAATCAGGGAACGGCGGTTACAGAAGCGTTATTTTTAGCAGCGACGGGAGATAATCGCTTAGATTTGGCAGACCGGATCACAACAGAAGTCGGACAATACCGGTTCGATACGGCAACTCCTATCGGCTTTTTTCAGGATGAAGTAGCGTTGTTTTTCCCCTTGATTGTGCAGCAGCTTGGGTTAAAAGATCAGTTCCCGCTGCGCTTGCGCCCTGAAACAGAGCAAGAACTGGCGACTGGATTGTGGCGATCGCTCTTGACCGAAGGCAACCTTCAACAAGCAGGCATCAGTGACTATTACCTGGTTCGCCGCACCTTAGACCTACTGCAACTCGCTGCTGCCAGTGGTACTTCCTCTGAAGACATTACCGCCATGCTTAAAGCAGGCTTATCAGAGCAGGAGGGCACCCCCGAACTTTGGGAAGCAATGGGAGAAGGGCTAAAGCAATGGCAGACTTGGCTTTTAGAGCGAGGATTGCTAACCTACGGCGTGATGACCGAGTTGTATTGGCGCTATTTGCTGCCTCATCCAGTTTATCAACAACAGCTCAAGCAGCGGTACTGGGCAGTTTTGGTCGATGACGTGGATGAGTACCCCGCGATCGCTCGCTCCCTCTTCGAGTTTTTCCTCAACCAAGGCATTCCCATTGCCTTCACTTACAACCCCAACGGCTCAATTCGCTTAGGCTTGGGCGCAGATCCTGATTATCTTCAGGGCTTAGCCCAACGCTGCCAGCAAACCGAAAACCTTAGTCAAGATTCCGCAGATAGCTTGGGTGCGGCTTGGGGAGACGCGATCGCCGCCTGGATTAGCGAACCCCTATGGCTGCCCGAACTGCCCGACGCTATTCAATCGATTCAAACCACTTCTAGAGCGCAGCTTCTGCGGCAAATTGCTGAAACGATCGCCAGTGACATTTACTCAGGGCGAGTTCAACCGCAAGATGTGGCGGTGATTGGCCCTGGATTAGATGCGATCGCCCGTTACACGCTCCGCGAAATTCTCACTAGCAAAGGAATTCCAGTCAATTCTCTCCATGACCAGCATCCCCTGGCAAGTTCGTCGTTGATTCGGTCTTTGTTGACCCTCTTGGCGTTAATTTATCCTGGTTTAGGACGATTATTGAACCGAGATGCGATCGCCGAAATGCTCGTGCTGTTGAGCCAATTGCCCGACTTGGAAGGTACAGCCAGACCTATAGATTTGGTTCGTGCAGGGCTGTTGACCGACTACTGCTTTGTCCCTGATTTAGAGAATCCTCACCTCCGTTCTGCTACTACCTTTGATCGGTGGGACCGGCTGGGTCATCAGGCAGTTCATGCTTATAGCGAGATTTTACAATGGATCGAAATCCAAAAAGATCAGCAGCAACAGCGGTTGATCCCGAACCCGGTTGTTCTGCTCGATCGCGCCATTCAGCGATTCCTATACGGCGGTAGTCACTTACCTTATGACCAAATTGCTGCTCTTCGAGAATTGATGGAAACCGCTCAACATTACTGGGAAATCGCCAGTCGGCTGCGGCAATCGGGCGATTTAGATGTGCCCATGTCGGACACTGTGCAGAGTTTTATCCAGCTTTTGAAGAACGGCACTATTACGGCTGACCCGTATCCAGTTCGCCCAATGGGTAAAGCAAGTCAGGCGATAACGTTGGCGACGATTTATCAATATAGGAGCGATCGCTGCTTCCACCGCCGACAATTCTGGCTTGATGCCGGATCTTCTCTATGGCTTACAGGTGGCGGCGCACTTTTTGGCGCACCGCTCTTCCTTCGCAATGAGTTAGGGCGCCCCTGGACTGCGGCAGATACGCTCGAAGCCAACCAGCAACGTCTCCAGCGGCAAGTTCTCGATCTCCTTAGTCGGGCAGGAGAACGAGTTTACCTTTGCCATAGTGACCTGGCAACCAATGGACAGGAGCAGGCAGGTTCCTTACTTTCCCTGGTTAATGCCGCTGCACCGCAAACTTCTCTAATCGAAGCATAAAAAACTTCTCTAGCAAAAAAGCCACCAGTCCTGTCCAATACGCAGTCTGAAAGGATGCTTGAAAGTTCTCTAAACTCTAAAATTCGGCGTTGCTGAATGAAAGTATGAATCCCTTCAAAGTCCCTTTCCTTCAGGAGAGGGATTTAGGGAGAGGTCTATCTAGCTGCGTTGCCGACTCAACCTAACCCCTAACCCCTTCCCTAAGAGGGCAGGGGAACTGGATTTTCATACTGCATCCAGCAACGCCTAAAATTCCACTTCCTCTGGCGGGTAAACGACCATCCAACTCATTGGATATTGCCGATTCCCCAAGCCTTTTGCTTCAATCCGAGCGGCTTCCCCCTCGATAGCAACCACTTTCCAGACTGCCAGCAATTCAGCAGTAGTCAAGCGAGGTTCAGCTTTCAAAACCACCCAATCTCCGATCTGGGCTGTTGATTCAACCTGCGGTTCGATTGAGCCATAAGAATTTTCAAAGAGCGGTAGATTAAGAAAGTCAATGCTTTCAGAGCCGGCATCATCGATCGCCTCTCCCATTTCTTCTAAACTTTCCTCTAGTTCCTCTAGCTCCTTCAGAACCTCCAGCTTTTCTTTTTCTTCTGTCGAACGATCTACAGGACGAGATTCAGCCTGAGCCGCAGCCTTAATCTGCTTTAACCGCAGCTTCACCTCTTCTGGCGTCGCCAACCAGACTTGTCGCTTCTGTGCCGGAGTTAGGCTTTCTAGTTGAGTCAGTTCATCTGCCGTAACCATCACCGCCGACATCTCTAACACCGTTTGCAAGCTCAACTCATCCAGCAAATCCTGGGTTGCAGCAATGACAAATTCGGGCTGAGAAGACAATTCCATTCAGGTAAGACGGATCAGGCGAGGTAGAGCTTGAGTCTCCAATCTAGCCTTTGGTCTCTAGTTTTGCTGCTTTCCTAGTAAATGAGCCAAACTATCTCCTGTTTGCCCAGTTGCGACCCAAAGGACTGACCTCGCACCGTCTCGAATCGCTTTGTTGAGAGATTCGGGCAATTGCTGTGATGCAACTGCCACAGGCTTAAAAGCAATGCCCTGACTGCCTAGCACAATTTCTCCAATCACTATCGCCCGTCGCATATGGTAATCGGAGGTGATGAGATAAATGCTGCTAATTCCCCGCGACTTAAACTCACTCACCAAAGTCGTGAAATTAGTCACCGTATCTACGGCTTGATAGTCCAAATGCAAGCGATCGGCAGCAATACCCGCCTCAGAAAACACCCACTTTGAATACTCAGGGTTACTGCCCGAAGAAACCCAAATTGGCAGATTAGGATGCTCTTTCGCAAACTCTGCGGCAAAAACTTCTCGTTCTAATGCCCCGCCTAATACCAAGACTGCTTGGGGTTGCTGAAAAACGCCAGCTAACCCCTTGTAGGCAACAACCAGAAGCAACAGCAGCAGAGTCCACTTGAGCAAGAAACGCATGGGGCGGATTCTGGAGCGGGTTCGAGAACGTCTGTGAAGTGAAATTGAGGATGGCGATCGCATATTCAAACTGCTGAGCAGACGCGCTTCAACACTAGCTTACAACATGAGGTAGGAGCGGTCAGCTAAAACCTTAAAAATTTTCAGCCAACCACCACAAATTTCTCTTGAGGTTTTGTTTTCTTTCAGGTGCCGTCAGTTCCACCATCAAATGCCACAATGACCACCGTTATATTGTCTCTGCCGCCGTGGTCTTTAGCCGCATCTACCAAGGCAGTTGCGGCGCGATCGCAAGCCCGAATGGTTTTAAGATGACCCGCAATAAGATGATCAGGTAACTCTTCGGTTAAGCCATCGCTACAGAGAAGGAGGCGATCGCTCGGCTGTAAATCGAAAGGCTGCACATCCACTTGGCGCAAATCCTCCCGCCCCAAACACTTCGATAGAACATGCCGCCAAGGATGCACCCGCGCCTGATCAGACGTAATATCTCCTAGTTTCATCGCCCGTGCTACCCAGGTATGATCTTCAGTAATTTGGTTGAGCTTTGCGCCTCTCAGTCGATACAAGCGAGAGTCACCAATATGGGCACAGAGAGACTGTTCATCCCTCAATAGCACTACCACAGCCGTAGTGCCCATATCTGCCCGCTCTGGATGCCTTGCCTGATCCTGCAAAATTGCCTGATTTGCCTTCAGAAAAGCGTTCTCTAACAAAGACTCAGAAGATTCAGAAGACTTCCAGTTGCCATTCAAGTAATTCTGAATTTCTTGAGTAGCAATTCGGCTGGCTTCCTGCCCCCCTGCGTGTCCTCCCATGCCATCGGCAACAATGAAAAACCGCCCCTCAGGGTCGTCAATGTGATAATCGTCTTGGTTGACCGCTCGGACAAGTCCTGGATCGCTCAAACCCGTGAAAAGGCTTTTCATGATATGACTGCTAGTATCTATAAGCTGGATGAATTACAGCATCCGCTCAGCTCGGTCGAGACGTATCAACAAGCGAACGAGGGCGATCAAAGAGATTGCTGCCGCTACAGCAGCCAGTATAGCCAGCCAGATATACTGATGTACCAATAAAATCGTAGCTGATAAGGTGAATGTACCCATCAGCAACGTGTAATTAGTCCCCATGTTAACGTTACTGAGGCGGCGCAAAACGCGATCGGTCTCAGTCGAGCGAACTCGCACCCGAATATCACCCTGTTCCAATTTTTCCAGAGTATCCTCAATTCGGCGGGGCAAGCCTAACGCCGTGGTGCTGACCTGAGCCGCTTGCCGACCCAGCTCACCCAAAATTCCCTCTGACAAGCCATTAGAGCTTCCACCAGTTCCATTTGACATCATTTGCATTGCAAAGGGCTTTGCAACCTCCATAAAGTTAAAATCTGGGTCAAGACCTTTGCCCACACCCTCTAGCGTAGAGAATGCCCGCATGACAAACGTAAACGTTGCAGGAAAGCGGAAGGGCTGGTCGTAGGCAATTTCATAAAGATCATCACTAATGGCGCTCACCGATTGGTTTTCAAACGGCTGATCCATAAAGTGATCAAGCATATATTGAATCGATCGCCTGACCGCACCCATATCTTCTGTCGGAGCCAGCGCCCCCAAGTCTATCAAAGACTCAACCACCTGAGCCGCATCCTTCTGGGCAATACCAAAGAACGTTTTCAGCAGCTTCTCCCGCGTCACAAGCTGAATCCGTCCCATCATGCCAAAATCATAGAAAATTAGCGTTCCTTCCGGACTCACTGCCAAATTTCCAGGGTGAGGGTCAGCATGGAAAAATCCATCGTTGAGCAACTGATGAAGATAAGCCTTAGCCCCTAATTGCGCCAAAACCTTCCGATCTAACCCCGCTGCTTCCAAAGCCTCGTAATGGCTAATCTTAATTCCTGGCAAATACTCTAGCGTCAGTACCCTAGGAGAACTATAGCGCCAGTACACACGGGGAACCCTCACCCAATCTTCTTTGCGAAAGTTGCGCCGGAAAGTATCAGCGTTGCGTCCTTCTTGAAGGTACTCAATTTCTTCCCAGAGAATTTTGCAGCACTCGCCATAAATCCCCAGCCAATCGCGTCCCCGTCCCCATTTAGGATGTTTCTGAAAATACTGGGCAATACCTCTGAGGATGGAAAGATCAATTGTAAAAAGCTTTTTCAGCCCTGGGCGCTGCACTTTAACGACCACCTCTTCCCCAGAATGAAGTTGGGCGCGGTGAACTTGACCCAGGCTAGCTGCCGCTAGGGGGATGGGGTCAAAACTTTGGTAGAGGTCGGGAATAGTTCGACCAAAATCATGAAAAACGATCGTTTCAACCTGTTCATAACTGAAGGCGGGTACTTTATCTTGCAGCTTTGACAGCTCTTCGACGTATTCAGAGGGGAAAAGATCAGCGCGCGTAGAGAAAAGTTGACCCACCTTGATGAAGGTAGGACCTAGCTCCAAAAAGGTTTCACGAATCCAAATGGCGATCGCCCGTCGTCGCTTTGCCTGCCGTTCTTCAGTCATTGCGCCTGCATAAGCCCAAGGCTTGCTGTATGACCACTGAGCCGCCAAGAGCTTGAACATAAACGACCAAATATCAACAAATCGCCGTTTCTGAGAGTACCGCTCTTGGTTCCAGCGATAGGAACTTTGGCTATAAGCTTGTGGACGCAAGCGCTTTGGTAAATCAGAGTGACTAGACTGCGGGTCGTTTAACCTCGGTAGGTCAGGAGATTGATCTGCGATCGACAGAAGATCTGCGCCAGACTCAGATGGAGAAATAAAGTCATCGGGAAGAACAGGCACTTTTCTAAAAACTTTAAAAAACAGCTCAAAAAATCGAGGCGTTAACCATCAAACTAAAAGGATTTTAGAGACTGCTGCGATATCGCTGCAACTCAGCTCGAAGCTGGGCAGTTTCAGCCCTTAAGTCATCGATTGTAGCTTGTAAATCGCTACTGCCTTGCGTCCCTGTGGAACTGCTCGTTGTCCGCCCTTGCGTAGACATTTCTTCAGCCCGTTGCGCTCGTGCCATGACTTCTTCGGTAAACAGTCGTAGCCGTTCTCGCTGCTCTGCGTCGAACTTGCCCAACTCACTCAGGGCGTTGGTCACATTACTTTCAACTTGCTCACTAACCGCTTCGGCGATCGCTCTACCGATGAAAAACGCATGAACCAACGAATTACTCATATGAAAAATTTATGTACGCTCCGCAGAAATTATAACCTGGTTACCCCAATGGTGCCGGAAATCAGGCAAGCGGGTGAACATTGTTAAGCTTAGAACTGCTATGGCTCTCTGAAGTAAAAGAGCTATTATCCTTACATCTAGCCTGTATTGCTTTCAAAACGTTTTCAGCCTCCTGTTGTCCCCAGTAGTACCCTGCTGTTGAGGGATGATCAATATTTTTGCTAAGACTCGCAGCCTGTTTTGCTTCTTCTTGAGCCGCAAAAAGGTCATTTTCTGTAAGATGAATCCAAGCTTGTCCAATGTAAATATCTGCCTCAGATAGACAGTATCCTCCTGCGATCGCGTAATCTAGCGCTTCTTGCAAGTCACTTCGAGCGGATTGCACATCACCATGTTGTGCTGCCCACCGTCCCCGTGCTGTTAAAATGCTAGCTAGTGCAGGACGATGATTAATTTTTCGCACAACTTCGACAGCCTTATCATAGTAGCGACGAGCCTCTTCATGCTGATGTCGAGCCGCTGCCAAGTCCCCTAAAACTCGATACATTCGGCAACAATCGTCCCTCTCTTGTCTCTCAGCGTTCAGATTCACTTCCATCACTTGCTGGGCTTGATCCAGGAGGTCTTCTTTCTTATCCTGTTGAGTTTTATCCAACTCAGGTAGCCGTCTTAAGTAATCCGCATAAATAATGCCTTGAATACCACGTAAATACTGCTTGCCATTATAAACTTCAGAAGCTAGCTGATTTACTTTTTCAAACGCATGACTGGCATTCTGCTTCTCTCCTTTGAGATAGGCAGTCAAACCCAGATAAATCCAAGCGGTCCTTTCACCAGCACAACCCTTGACCCTCTTAGTTAAATAATGAAGTGCCTCCTTCGCATTCTTCTCGGTATCGGTAAATTTCCCTAGGTAAGAAAATAGTTTTGCCGACTTCAAATATCCTTTAGTCAAACTGCACGTATCGTTGATATCCTTGGCAAGTTGTATATATTGCTGAAGCGGTAAAAGCGCTTCGCTCAACCGTCCTAACTTCATCAAACATTCAGCTATTTCTAGTAGAACGGCAAGTTTACCATCGCTCGTTTTCAGAGCAGGCTTGTTGGATATATTGTTGTCTGGAAAAAACTCTTGCAGTAAGTATAGATGAGTTTCGTCAGCACCCAGTTCAATTAACCTTTGGCTAAGTGAAAAGCCACTTGAATTTGACTCTGTTCGCAAGCGATCGGCTTCATCACAGTTTCCAGTTTTACAAAGGTAATGGATTGCTTCAATGAGGGGAGATAAGTCATCCAGCGTTGGATCTGAAGGTATCGCCTTTGCTAGCGAGAGATAATAATCTTTGACACGCTCATAAACAGCGTGAGCCTGAGTCGGATCTTGTTCTAACTGATCCAAGTAGTACTTAGTAATGAGTGGATGAGCTGTGTAGTAGTGTTTTTGCGTATCATGTTGTAAAAGACGATATTTCAGCAGTTGGTTGACTACTTTCTGAGGGGCTGGAAATATAATGTCAAGAGCCGATTCAGGAACCGCCAGACGGAAGGCACTAAGCGTTTTCATAAACTCTCGCTCGTCTAGAGTGAGATGCTCGTTATAGGGTTTCATCACCCGCCGTACCAATCCATAAGGATCATCTCGCCCTACTGGATCGGGGAGACTGCCGTCATGAGAAATTGCTCCTTGAGAATGTCCTTCATGATGTATCTTGGTCAGATGAGTTCCGACGAGATTAAGAGTCAATGCATGCCCTTGCCATTTCTTAACTAGTTCGCGCAACTCGGGATCGGTACCCTTAACGCCGAGTTGCCTCAATAGCTGCTGCCCTTCTGAATTACTCAGGCGATCGACTTCGCATTCGTCATGAGCAATGTAAGGTATTAAATCAATGACTGGAGCACGACTCGTAATTAGGCAGAAAGATTGATGTTCTCCGGCTGCAAAGTAATTTAGGAACTTAGCAAGATCGTTATTGTTGAGTAGACCGTAATACCCTCCACTCAAATGCTGAACTCGCTCTAGTCCATCTAAAACAAATAAGTATCGACCTGCCTTAAGCATCCCAGCAAGAAACTCAGCTTTAGCATAAGCTGACATTAGAGTGTTAAACTCCGCCTGTCCATTGCTAAGATAATCGATAGCTTTTTCTAAAAACAGATCAATTGTTCGGCTCTTATCGTAGAAATTCCACCAAAATACTCCGTCTGGTTGAGGAAGATAGGCATCAGCAAGTAAGTTGTCGAACCAGCGACGTGCCAGACTACTTTTCCCTTCTCCAGCAAACCCAATCAGTTCTGTAACGCATGTGCCTGAATTGATCCAGTCATAATTCAGTGTTGACAGCAAGTCCTCACGCCCAACCCATCGGGACTCTAAAGACTCCGGTGCATCGCTCAGAAACGGTCGTATTCCACGGACTGCCTTCCGCTTTGCCTCTCGAACAATTTCCTCACTAGGTTGAGATCCCAGTTCCAAAGGATAAGAGTTAAGCTGGGGTGTGGAATACACTAAGGAGTCTCCTAATCTTGGTTTAAGACATCTTCCAAACGTTGCAAATCAAGAATATAAGCATCAATTGCTCTTGGAGTTCTTTGATCGGTATTGCTCAGCGGTTGGGTGAGGATGCCTACAATAGCATTATGCTTTACATCTAAGACTCCGGCACCACACATAAATGAATTAAATTGATTGCTCGGTCTGTCAGTCGGGATCAGCTCGAACGCATGGACTTCAGAATCAATTCCCTCTGGAGGCAGAATGTATCCAGAAATACTTCCTTCAACATATTTACTAGGAGAAGTGGACTCGCCTGTACAACCGTAAGACTTAAACTTGTGATCACTTGAGAACTCGGCACTACTTGTGAGAGCACTCTTCCCCCGAAAATATCCATTCATTAATCGCAAAACAACTATATCATCTTCGTAATGACTAGCACAGTCAAGAATTTCTGCCTCACATCTTCCTTGCCCTCCACTGATTCGGGGGGAAAGGTAAACGCTAACTCGCAGCCCAACTATAGATGGATCGACTCCTGCTTTTCTAAGCACCTGACCACAGGTCACAACCTTGCCTTTGATCAGGATTCCCGTTCCTACGACTTCATTCTGCACCGGATGATGAATTTTAACGGTCAGGACACAGAGGTCTTGAAGCCTACCCGATCTGGGGAAGTTGCCATCTTCTCCGTTGTCTAGTAAATCTTTAATATGTTCTTGTAAATCTTTGAAACGTTTCTGCTTATCAATGCCAACTTCCCCCTGGGCATATTTTAGAAGAACCAAGAGTGCATTCTCATCATTTTTTAGCGTTCCAAACTCAAACAGTTCCTCCACAGCATGAGTAATGAATGAATCTGATCCGCCCTCCCAAGTAAGTCGATTCAAAACAGACACACCAAGTCCTAGTGCTAACTGAAAAAATGGGCGACGAGCAGATTCATTTCTTAGCAAGGGTCTTAGTAGCACAACACAACGTTGGAGGATTTCAAGATCAAGTTGAAGGTTTTCGGGGGACACCGTTCAGCCTCGTAAAATTAATAGCAAACATAGGCTCTGCATACGTTAATGCATAATCTTTGCATGTTATTGCGTACCTAAATAATTACAAATTAATTCGTGACTGTAAAGTGTCAATCTGTTGCTGTGCATCTGTACCAACTTTAGTGCGCGCATATCCGAGCAGTGTCGAGAGTGCAGACCGACCGGATGGAAGCTTACCATAGTCAAACAATTGCTCTATGGCATGAACGACAAACGTGTCTACAGAACCTCTCCACTCAATTTGATTAAGAACTGGAATATCAGATCCCAACGCTTGGAGGACGAACGGGCGGCGATCGGACTCATTTCTTAACAGAGGTCTCAGTATTGCAACACATTGTTGAAGGGTTTCAGAGTCTAAGCTTGCTGGCATAGTGGAAGCAAATTGTTGAGGTTGAGAAACAGGTTGAACGGGAGAGGCTGGGGTATACCTCTTCTGAACTTGTGGTTGAGAGCCTGACGGAGGGTTTGGAGGGCTACCCCGATATCGTATGTTCACGAAAACGATGGATGCGGGTAATAGTGAACCAATGACTAGCAAAGCCAGAGATAGGCAGCCTGCGAATTGGATCAATTCATTTGGAAGTTGATTGGTTTTAAGCAGTGCGAAAAGCAGGATGCTGACGACTATAGGGAAGCAAGCCACAATTTCAGCACGGTTACTGATTTCTGTTGTCGCCCCAGATGGGCTGGCTTGGATATTTAAGATCCAGATGGCGATCGTCACTAACACTGTCAATCCAATGACCCACTGATCAGAGACGTGCCAGTCAGTTTTGTTAGGCAAGTTGTTGACTAACCAGGGAGACATCACAGCCTGGAGTACAGTTGCCAAAAAAAGGAAGAGCCACCGAGGCAGATTTTGCATGGAAGTGGGAGTACTGCGGTTGATTTACGATACTCAGCGAATACTAAATCGTGACCTCATTGGTCTACAAGATTTTGCATTTTAGGGATATGAACCAATTACCCGTTACTTTATCGGCTGTCTGGATACCCTGGCGAATAAAGAAGACTTGGGATTCGCTTGTACGAGTGTAAAGATTGAAGAAAAATTCTTGAGGCAACCCCGTGACCGAAGAAGTAGAACCTGCTTTCTGGGAAGGTGTAGAGCAATTCAATCGGCAGCAGTTTTATGCCTGCCACGACACCCTGGAGGAAATTTGGATGGAGGCAATGGAACCCCAGAGAACCTTCTATCAGGGCATTCTACAGATTGCTGTGGCGCTCTATCACTTGGGTAACGCCAATCTGCGGGGCGCTACTATTTTGTTGGGAGAAGGGTCAAATCGACTGAGGCGCTACCAGCCCACTTATGCCGAGGTCGATGTTACTGCCTTGGTGACTCAAAGCACAGAGCTTTTGGCGAGGCTTCAGCAGATACAGCTTGGGTCAGGGGCGATCGCCCCTGATCTTATTGCCAATCTGCCTATTATTACTTTAGCGATCGCCGCCCCAGATTGAGTACATCTTCCTTTAATGTAGACACTGGCTCAGCCGCTATGCCACGATAGGAACACAAAGTTCGAGTAAAGTTTAGTAAGGTCAGCAACTCATTCGTCTCGATCACCGTCCTATATGAACAGAACGGTCTGGATTGATTAGCATCGACAGTTGGATGTTTTTTCATCGCTACATCTGGCACAAGACTGCTGCCCTTAACAGGTTCATCTGCCAAACTGATTCATCTATCAAACTCTAGATCACCTCCTCACCCCAAGTCCTGACTATGCTGCCTGCTTTTCAATTGCCTCGTAAAAATCGATTGCGTCAGTTTGGACTGGCGATAGGTTCAGTGCTAGCGCTGGTCGGGACAATCCCTGCCTTCCCCCCCACAAACCTCTCTGCCCTTGCCCAGGCTCCTACCGATGCTCCTGCCCCCATCGATGCTCAGCGCCTGCGGCTTGATGCCGATACCACTGAAGCCAATGCAGTCACTGGAGTTATTACCGCACGCGGCAACGTTCAAATTAACTATCCGGCTCGCCAAATTCAGGCAACTTCTGTTCAAGCCCAGTACTACAGCCGCGAGGGACGCATTGTTCTAAGTGGCAATGTCTATGTTCTGCAAGCGGGCAACAGTTTGCGAGGCGAAAATATTACCTACCTGGTGAATGAAGGGCGTTTTGTGGCACTGCCCGCCGCCGGTCAGCAAGTTCAATCCATTTACATCATTCAAGACACTAGCCAAGCTGCATCAACCCCATCGGGGCAGCCTCCCTTTAATCCTAAACCAGAATTTAAGACCCCCTTCAGTCCTCCAACCCCCTAAAACGTATGGCTCACGCTACACCCTCTGGTAAAATTTACACCAGCCTATGCTAAGACTCTCGTACCCTTGAGCAATTCCTTGAAAATCGTCCTGGAGAATATCCACAAATCTTATGGAAAGCGCGTTGTTGTCAATCGCGTTCACCTCTCTGTTTCCATGGGAGAAGTGGTAGGGTTGCTGGGGCCCAATGGCGCAGGTAAAACTTCTACGTTTTATATTGCTACAGGGCTAGAAAAACCCGATCAGGGCAAAGTTTGGCTCAACGATCGCGACATCACTGCAATGCCTATTTTTGAACGAGCGAGGCTCGGAATTGGCTATCTGGCTCAAGAACCTAGTATTTTTCGGCATTTAAGCGTTCAAGACAATATTTTGCTGGTTCTCCAACAAACTCAAGTGCCTGCCGATGAATGTCAAGATCGCCTGCACTATCTCCTCAAAGAATTCCGGTTAGAACGAGTTGCCTCTACTCTGGGAATTCGCGTATCGGGCGGAGAGCGTCGCCGCACCGAGATCGCCAGAGCCTTGGCAGCCGGGGTAGATGGACCTAAGTTTTTGTTTCTAGATGAGCCATTTGCAGGAATTGACCCGATCGCCGTCACCGAAATTCAAGAGATTATTGGGCGGTTGCGCGATCGCCAGATGGGTATTCTAATCACTGACCACAACGTTCGTGAAACTTTAGAAATCACCGATCGCGGATACATCATGCGCGATGGGCAAATCCTGGCATCAGGAAGCAGTGAGGAGCTTTACGCCAATCCCCTTGTGCGCCAGCATTATCTGGGCGATGGCTTTCAGATCTAGTAGTTTTCATTCTGATTCTTCGATATGGCTACCAGCTCCCTTAAACGTAATCCCCAACCGAATCCATCGCCGTTTCAAGCCTTGAGAAACTTTTTTAAGTTCTCAGTGATGGATCGATATTTGGCGATCGAGCTGATTTTGCCGTTTTTGTTTGGGGTCGGCGTTTTTTCGTCGCTGGGCGTTTCGGTCGATGCATTATTTGATTTGATTCGTAAAATTACTGAATCGGGACTGTCGTTTGCGATCGCCGCCAAAATCTTCCTGCTCCGGTTCCCCCAGTTCGTCGCCTATTCCTTTCCGATGGCGACCCTGCTAGCAACCCTCATGACCTATAGTCGCCTCTCTAGTGACAGCGAACTCACTGCCCTCAAAGCTTGTGGTGTTAGTGTTTACCGCATGGTTCTGCCCGCTTTAGGCATTTGCTGTCTGATCACCGGACTTACTTTTGCTTTCAACGAACTCATCGTTCCAGCAGCCAACTATCAATCTGCCATCACTCTGGCAGAAGCACTGCAAGAAGATAACCCGCCCTTTAGTGAGCGAAATATTCGCTATGAAGAATATAAGAAAATTACTCTGCCTAATGGCGAAAGCGAACAAGCCCTTTCCCGATTGTTCTACGCCAAAAAGTTTGATGGCGAACGGATGCAAGGACTGACAATTCTTGATTTCTCTCAAGAAGGCTTAGAGCAAATTGTCAGCGCTAAATCTGCCCAATGGAACAGTCAGCAGAACGTCTGGGACTTCTCTGACGGGACAATCTATGTCGTTTCAACAGATGGCGCTTTCCGCAATATTGTCACCTTTGAGAACCAACAGCTCAAGCTGCCCCGTGCCCCCCTCGACCTCGCCTCCCGCAAACGAAACTACGACGAGATGAACATTGCCGAAGCCTCAGGGTATTTAGATCTCCTCAAACAAGGCGGCAGTGATGACCAAATTCGTAAGCTTCAAGTGCGAATACAACAAAAGTATGCCCTTCCCTTTGTCTGTATCGCTTTTGGGTTGGTGGGAGCTGCCTTAGGCGCTCGCTTAGAGCGGGCAGGTCGAGCCACAGGGTTTGCCATTAGCTTGGGGATTATCTTTGGGTACTATCTATTAACTATTATCTTCGGGTCGATCGCCCAGCTCGGCTATATTTCTCCAGTTCTGGGCGGCTGGCTCCCCAACTTGTTTGGTCTTATCGCCGCTGGGTTGCTCTTGGTTCGATCGTCTCGATAATGCGATCGGCTCAATGAGTTTCATTCGCTAACTTGTGTAAACGCTCGCAGAGCTGGAGGGATACAATATGCCTACTTCTAAGCAGTCCCCGGTATCTATTAGCTACCTCAAAGCCCGACTAAATATCTTGAAACGTCCTACATTCTGGGCTGCGGCTTCTGGGCTATTTTTATCTGTCTTCTTATTAGGAGAATATTTGGCAAACCCACAGCATTATACAGGCGGTAATGATCTGGATGTCTCTACAAATCCCCCCCACCAAAACCCCTTAAGCAATCTGCCTGCCCAAAACGCTCCAGCCAGCAATAGCGAAATCTTTGAGACGCTCCCCGACCTCTCCACTGTAGCGACCTCGACCCCTTCAGGTTCTCGATCTCCTAAGGGTGATGTTTCTGAATCTCCACTGCTTCAAGAATTTTTGCTCGGTCGGTCATCTACCGCTTCCCCAAAAGACAAATTCAGGCGATCGCCATCTTCATCGTTCTCAACCTCATCTTCCTCAGAAACTCGGCGCGATCGCCCTTCAGAAAATCGGCTGCCTAGTCTCTACTCCTCAGGATCTCCTTTGTCTGGCCTTCCTAGCCCTGCTCTTTCTAGCGCCGCAGCCAATCGCAGCACTGCTCCTCTCAATGGCTCCACTGCAATCAATCCCCTCCAGTCTGCTCTAGACCGATATGCTTCTAGTGGAGGGCAATCCCAATCTCCCAGTTCTTTTTCTCAATCCTCACCTGAGAGGAGCCTTCAAGAATCGAGACTTCCGGCGACAGAAGATTCTTTGCGACAAAATTTATTGGAACCACAAGAATCATCTCCACAAGGCTTGTCCTCACAATTTACGCCTCAACTCTCGCCGTTTCCAGGGACAACCGGATATACTTTGCCTCCTACCTTACGGACTTCAACTCCTGCTAGCCCATCTTCATCCAGCAGCAACTTCCAGCCTATTCCAGGACAAATAACTCCCCAAGTCGCTCCCGCAGTGCCTGGGCAGTCATATGGATATGATCAATCGTCCTATCCTACTGGACGGACAACAGCCTATCCTAGTGGTCAGCCCTCACTTGCTCCAGTTTCCCAGCCGATGCCCTCTCCCTTCTCTGTCCCTCGTGCAGTTCCGGGTCGTTCAATAGGGGGCGGACAAATTAATACCTTTTCAAATCCCTAGTGTTCTTCATCCCCTCTCTCAATGTCGCATCCCGAAACCTCCTTCCGCACTCCGCTTTACCCTCTCCACCTCGAACTTAACGCCAGAATGGTGCCTTTTTCGGGCTGGGAAATGCCAGTTCAATATAGTGGCATTGGCAAAGAGCATCAGGCAGTCCGGCAGCAAGCAGGTCTGTTTGATATTTCGCACATGGGCAAGTTTGTTTTGAGCGGTCATAACTTAATTAAACAGCTCCAATCTCTCGTTCCTTCCGATTTGAGCAGCTTACAGGCTGGGGAAGCGCAGTACACGGTTTTGTTGAACTCCAGCGCTGGCATCATTGACGACTTAATTATTTATTACCAAGGCGTTAATCATGCGGGGGAACAGCGCATCACCACAATTGTGAATGCGTCTACCGCCGTGAAAGATAAGGATTGGCTGCTGGCGCATCTAGATCTGGCGCAGATTGATTTTCAGGATCTTTCTCCCACTCAAGCGCTGCTTGCGGTGCAAGGCCCTGAAGCGGTGCAAACGCTCCAGAAATTTGTGAAGGAAGATTTATCAACGGTCAAACGCTTCGGTCATCTTGAGGGCACTATCTTGGGGCAACCTGGCTTCTTGGCTCGGACGGGATATACGGGAGAAGATGGGTTTGAGGTCATGATGAACCCGGAGGTTGGGGTAGAGTTGTGGCGATCGCTCCTCTCTCAAAATGTCATTCCCTGCGGGCTGGGTGCGCGTGATACCCTGCGGCTCGAAGCGGCTATGGCACTCTACGGGCAGGACATTGATGATCAGACGACTCCCCTAGAAGCGGGATTAGGCTGGCTGGTGCATCTTGACCGCAAAGGCGATTTTATGGGGCGATCGGTTCTAGAGGAGCAGAAACAATCAGGAGTTGCTCGTCGGTTAGTCGGATTAAGAATGGACGGACGTAACATCGCCCGCCACGATTACCCCATTTTTTATCAAGGGGAACCTGTTGGAACGGTGACCAGCGGTACGCTTTCTCCTACTTTGGGCTACCCGATCGCGCTAGGCTATGTTCGTAGTGACCTTGCAAAACTTAATCAGTTAGTGGATGTAGAGATCAGAGGCAAAACCTACCCAGCGACTGTGGTGAAGCGCCCATTTTATAAAAGTTTGTAGTGGCTTTCTAATTCATTCTGCGATGACAATAGTGGGATAGAAATCTGATCAAATTTCCATCCCACTATTGTTTTGAGCGTCCCCATTCTTAAGAGCGATTGGCGCTTTTAGTGACCAAAACTTCTCCTTTTAACATCCGCTGAGCGGCATCAAGCAACGCTTCTTCTAGATACGGCTTAGTAAAGTACCCCTTAGCGCCCAGTTGAACTGCCATTTGACGATGGCGATCGGCTCCTCTAGAAGTCAGCATGGCGATCGGTAAGTGGCTGAGGGTGGGATCTTTTTGAAGGCGAGAAAGCAGTTCCAGCCCGTCCATCCGAGGCATCTCAATGTCACAGAAGACTAAGTCGCAGGGCAGACCCGAGCGGAGTTTTTCCCAAGCCTCTTGACCATCGCGGGCTTGCTCCACTCGATAGCCCACCTTATTAAAGGTCATCGACAGCAGTTCTCGAACGGTAATAGAGTCATCCACAATCAGAACCGTTGGCTCAGTTTTTGCCGTAAAGGCTTCTGGAGGAAGCTGTTCCTCCATTTCCCATAGCGAGCTACCCGCGTCTCGACGAACTCGCCCTTCTGCCAAGTCAATTAACTCTAAAACATCGGCGATCGGCATAATCCGCCCATCCCCCATCACCGTTGCCCCCGCAATTCCAATGGGTTTGGGCACAGGTCCTTCTAGCTGCTTAATCACAATTTCTTGTTCGCCCAGCACTTGATCGACCTGGAGCGCCAGGTTGTTTCCGGTGCTCCGCAGAACAACGATCGAAATAATGTCGTCTTCCTGATTACCCCCATAGACGCTGCCTCGTCCCAGTATTCGCCCATGCTTCAGTAAATCAGTCAAGGGTTGGAAGGGAAGCAAAGCATCGCGCCAGTAAATACAAGGGCGACCTTGGGCATCAATCTGCACCCTTTCTTTAGGGACATCGAGCATGTCTTCTACGCCGTCCATGGGGAAGGCAATGCGGGCACGGTTACTGATGCAGCAAAGGGCTTTAGAGATGCTTAACGTGAGCGGCAGCCGGATTGTAAAGGTTGTGCCTTTGCCAACGGTCGAGTCAATGCTAATGACACCCCGAATTTCGTTAAGGTTGCTACGAACCACATCTAGACCGACGCCGCGACCTTTGAGGTCGTCGATTTGGTCGGCAGTGCTGAATCCGTGGTGGAACAGTAAATCGTAGGTGTCCATGCGAGACATTTCTTTAGCCTCTGCAGCGGTGATTAACCCTTTGGCGATCGCCTTCGATTTCACAAGCTCTTGGTCAATGCCCGCACCATCATCACTGACCGAAATAATAGTCTGGTTTCCTTGATGGAAAGTCCGCAGTACAATTTTGCCCAGGGGCGGCTTCCCAGCGGCAATTCTTTCTGCTGCCGTTTCTACCCCATGTGCCACTGCATTGTTGACCAAGTGCGTCATGGGGTCATAGAGGTGCTCAACAATCATTTTGTCAATTAAAGTATCCCGCCCTTCAACTAGCAACTCTGCCTGTTTGCCATATTTCAAAGCATTGTCTCTTACCCCTCTCGGCAAGCGGTCAGCCGTTTGAGCAAAGGGAACCATGCGGGCGCGGGTCAAGCCTTCCTGGAGTTGGGTTGTAATTTGTCGGAAGTTGCGAGTTACCTGATCGCTCTCTTCCACTACAAAGTCAATGTCAGAGGCAGATTCCCGCACTCGGACAATCAGCTCAATCATTTCCTGGGAAAGGGTATGGAACCCGGTGAATCGATCCATCTCTAATGCATCAAAGCTTTCGCCAGTTTCGTGGTTCGATGAATTGTCCAGGCCTGTGCTAAACCCGCTGCTGTTTTGAGGCTTAAGGTGATAGCTGCGACGAGTTGAGAGGAGGGAACTTTCAAGGAGCGATCGCTCGTATAAGTCGCGCATCCGCTGCCCCACGTCACTCAACTGCTGCACCTGATAAAGCAAATTATCAAGAAACTGTCGTAACCGCTCCTGAGCTTGTTCCAAGCTATTCCGGTTGACCACCATCTCCCCGACTAGGTTGTTGAGGTTATCTAAATGCTTAACCGAAACTCGCATGGTCTGATCTGCCAGAACTCCCCGACGATTCGACCGACGATTAGGGGCACCAGCAGCTTTACGGTTTGCTGAGCTTCCACCTAAGGTTTGATCGGCATCTTTCAGCAAATCTTCAAGATCACCAAACTCATCAGGCTGGAGCAGAATGTTTGGGGTTGCCTCAACAGGAAGAATTGTTGTTGGGGGGGCATCACTTAGTAATGCATCTAAGTCATCAAAGTTATCTGGTTCAGGCTCGGACAGTGCGTAGGCTGCTGTAGATACCTTCGGCTCTCCTAGCATGGCTTCTAGGTCAGAAAAGTCGTCTGAATCGTCTGGCTGATCAAGAGAGGCAGTCAATAAAGGAGTGGATTCCTCTTTCCCCATTACCTCGTCAAAGCTTTCACCAAAGTCAAGTGAAAATGGGTCGGATGCTGAAACTGGTTCAGAGTTTTCGGCTTCCTCCATGAATAAGTCTAGTTCGGCGAAGTCATCAGGGGCTGAAACTTCGGGTTCTAGAATACTTGGAGTGGCGATCGCCACTCCTTCAAAGCTTCCAGCACTTGCTAACTCAAACCCAAATTCTGAAAAATCTTCTGCCTCTGAGTCTGCTGAAGCTTGAGCCTGCATAAAATCTGAAATGCTACTGGAAAAGCCATCCATTTCAGCAAGTTCGTCTAAAGCTTCTGTCGCTTCATAGGTAGGATTTAGAGCAATAAACTCCTCTGACTCGGGAGGCTCGAATCGTTCAAGGGGATCTGAAACTTCAGACCCAAGATTCTCTGCAAAGATATCACTGATATCGACGCTTGCCAATTCTCCGTTGTGATCAGGTTTATCTGTAAACCATTCATTTGCATCACTGCCAGCAGATGTATCACTGCCAATAGATAAAACGAAAGGCTTAGAAAAGATACTACTGTCTGAATCGTCATCTACTGCTGCATTTTCGATCCTTAAACTATCTGGGTCTGTATCTTGAACAAATAGGTCTGAGTCAGATTCAGAATGATCGATTAGGTTGTTGAAGTTTAGCTCAGTGCTTTCTTCTAAACTGCTGAAGTCCAGCGTAAAAGAATCTTCCAGGTCAAAGCTTTCGGCTTCGTGGGGCTGAGACTGAGACTCAAAGTTTGAGGAACTGGAGAAGTTTTCTAGAGAAATCTCTGCTTCCATCTCAGAAACCTTAGATACAGCTTGCTCTGGGTCAGACCGAGTTTCCCAAACGGCTAATTCAAAGGATGCTATCTCGTTATCAGGCGATGTTTTCAGGTCATCTAGCGAAAGGAACGTGAACTCATTTTCTGCCGCTTCTAATTCAGGTTCGAGATTAAGTGGCAATGCTGTTTCGATCGCCTGAGAGTCTTCATCTGTAAGCTCGAACAAGCCAGCCTCTTCCAACTCTCCTCCAAAAATTGACGCACTCAACTCGTCTAATTCTCCCTCCGATAACTTCCTCCCAAAAGACAGCTCAGACCCATCTGCGGAGTCTAATTGCTCTGTGGGTAATTCTGGAATCAATTCTGGAATATTGTCGGAATCGTTAGAAAGAATAGCAAAGTCTGAAATTTCTTCGATGGATAACGGGGTTAACCCCATATCAGGTGCTTCAGCGAAGAAATTAAATGCTGAATCATCGGCGGCATTAGGTTTAACGAGCTGTTCAGGAAATGCCACTTCAAAAAAGTCGAGAGGTGAAGCATCATCTAGACTTTCCAATCCACCCAATTCAACAGTTTGCTCAGTGTTCAATGCAAAAGGATCATCAGATGCGATCGCCGAATCATCATTCCAGTTCAGCTCAAATTGCTCGTCAGGTTTTGCGGTGTCGGGTTCATCGGTCAACTCCATGCCCACTAACTCATCAGATGACATTGAGGCACTATCGATCCAGTCCATCCCAAATGGATCAGCTGATGGGATTGCAGCTAAGTCCAACGGATCTTCTAAGAACGTCATGCCGCCTTGTGACATTATGTGTTCTTGCGGTGGGGGTGAACTGCTGTCGAGTAATCCAGATAGATCCTCTTCCGTTAGATCATCCAAAATGAGATCGTCAGAGGGATCTGGGTCATCGAATAATAAGTCAGAAAACTCACCGTCAGCATTCTGATCTTTTGCGTTAGCCGAACCTGTTGTGTCGTAAATATCACTGATGACTTCTTCTGTCTGCCATGTCAAATCCAAGTCAGGCATTTCACCTTCAAAGAGGTCGGCTAAACTATTGAGTTCCGCGACCCCTACTTCTGGGCCCGTCCGACTATCTGTTGAAGGGCTGATTTCAGAGGATGACTGATTAGCAAGAGAGAAATCTGCATCGGTGGAAGTTGAAAAGTCAGCTTCATTGAAGTTCAGGCTGAATTCTGACTCAAACTCTGACTCAGATCGGGAGGAGTCATTTGGGGCGATCGCCTCCACCCTCAACTTTTCTTGAGTGACAGAATCATTAAACCAGTCGTCATTTGCTAGAAGATCAAGATCTGCCTCAGCGGATGCAGCGATTGACCCCAAAGACGTATGAACTGGAGCCGTATTGTCAAATCCAAACAGAGACAAGGCATCGTCACTTTCACCAAAATCGCTGCCACTCAAGTCCATTGAACCTAACAGATCGGCAAAGTCAGAACCCAAATCATCGACGTCAGATTCATTAGGTAGTGGCAGCAGGGCGATTAGCTGGTTGCTCGCTAGAATTTCGTTCGAGCGCCCAGATAAAACCAATTCTTGAGCCTGCTTGACTTCCTTAATGATGATGGGAGCGAGGACACGGTAGCTATTTTCGGGGTTGACGATGACGCTACGAACATCCTCTAACAACCTGCACCACTCAGACAAATCGAGCGGGTCACCATATTGACCTAATACTGAACAAAGGGACTGAAGTTTTTGGCGGCTGTCGGCAGTCTCTTTTTGCTTAAACAACTGGAGCATTTCTCGCAGTTGGACAGGGACGTCGCTTTGGAAAATGAGCTGGAGCGCGCTTTCCTCTGCTGCGGGGGCACTGACTTTTAGGGGGACAAATAGGGGGACAGAAGCGACTGCTGAAATGATGCTCAAGTCCATATCTTCGAGAAGTGCGTCGCCCATTTGACCAATCAAGCCACTGAAACGGCGATTCAATTCCTGAAAAATAGGCTCTACGCCTGCCATGACTTCTGCTGATTTGTCGTCGGTTAGCCCAAAGGGTCCCTGCAATTGTTCAAGCAGAGCTTGCAGCGCATCAAAAATTTTGAGGAAGAGGGTTTCTAAGGATTGGTCAATCTCTACGGGGCACTCTTTGAGAATCTTGAAGTAGTCCTCTAGTCGGTGAGCCGCGTGCTGAATGCTAGTTAACCCCAGCATTGCGGCTCCACCCTTGACCGAGTGAGCAGCCCGAAAAACTTCGTTGACCATTTCAGGATCTTCGATCGTCCCTTGCAGATTCAGCAGTCCCTGCTCAATGGTATTGAGGTGGTCTTTTGCCTCCTCAATAAAGTAGCCCATAATCCGCTGTTGTTGTTCCGACAGCATAGCAGTTTTCCTCTGAATACTCTTGGCGATCGCCCGATAACGGCAATGAATAAAAAATCAATGAGCGCTCTAAACTTTCTCGACTCGGAACCGCTCTACCGACGAGAGCAGACCACGCGCTACCCCCACCAGGTTTTGCAGAGATCCAGACACTCGTTGTGCCTCTTGCGAGGTTTCCTGAGCCGTTAGTTCTACCGATTGCATCACCTGTGCCACAGCCCGTGAGGTTTCGGTTTGCTCCACCGTGTCAGATGTAATCGATCGCACCAGCACATCAATGCGATTAGAAACTTGAATGATATCTTCGAGCGATCGTTTGGCTTGTTCTGCCAACCGGGTGCCTTCAATGACCTGCTGCGTCCCCTCTTCCATCGCCGTCATCACTGACCCGGTTTCACCCTGAATTTGCAACACAATTTGTTCAATTTCCTTCGAGGCTTTAGCAGCGCGATCGGCGAGCTGACGCACTTCGTCCGCAACAATGGCAAATCCGCGCCCGGCCTCACCCGCTCTTGCCGCCTCAATACTCGCGTTCAGTGCCAATAAGTTGGTGCGGGAAGCAATCTGTGAAATCAACGCCACAATCTTAGAAATCTCTTGAGAAGATTCTGCCAGACGTTTCACCTTCCGGGTGGTTTCTGCCACCGTTTCCCGAATTTGTAAAATCCCCGCGACTGTCCGTTCTACTGCCTCACCGCCTTTTAGCGCCGTGCTAGATGCAGAACGTGCCACTTCCTCGGCTTCACGGGCACTTTCTGCTACCCGCTGAATCGAGTCGGTCATCACTTGGACAGAGTTGAGGGTGACTGCCAATTCTTCAGCTTGCCGTAAGGCATCGGAAGAGAGCGATCGGGCAAAGATTTCATTTTCTGTTGAACCCTTCGTGACTTGCCGAGCCGCCATCTTCACCTGTTGAACAATTTCCCGAAGGTTTTGAATTGTCAAGTTAAACGAATCTGCAACGGCTCCTAATACATCCGCCGTCACTTCTGCCTGCACGGTCAGATCGCCCCTTGCTGCCCCTTCCACATCGTCCAGCAAGCGAATTACTTGACGTTGCAAGTCTTCCTTCGCTTGCTCTTGCTCCTCTGCTTTCCGCTGCGTTTCGCCTGTGGTGGTTAAGATAGTTTTCGCCATTTGGTTAAACCTCACCGAGAGCTGACCAAACTCGTCTTCCGAGTAAACCGTTGCCCGTGCGTTGAGGTTGCCTTGAGACACCGCTTCAAACTGCGCTTGTAAATCTGCCGCTGTCCGCTTCACTTGCCTAGTAGTCATACCGCTCAGCGCACCCGCCACGCTGCCACCGACTACCAGTGCTGCTCCCGTCATTGCCAAGCTAGCCATCGTCAAGTAAGGCTGAACAACCTCTTTCTTATCCTTGGGAATTGTACTCGAAAACCCATAGCTCACCCCTGCGACAACGACCGCAGAAATAACTCCCGTAGCAAGACCGACAATCCATTTCTTTGAGGACAGAGAAGAATTTTCCAGAGGAGCGATCCAACCTTGCTCAACGCTCACTTCTGGCTCAAGGTTACGGCTATCTGCCTGTATGAAATTGGGCATCTGCTCAGAGTGACCGGAGAGCGGAAATATTTCGTCTTCCTGAATCGTTGAGTGATCGACGTTTTCACTAAATCCAAACCCTGAGCCGCCAAATCCCGAACCATTCGACGTGCTGGGAGTTCCTGTAGAGTTGCCAAATTCTGATGAAGCAGCGGGACTGATCAGATCAACAGAGTTGTCGGAGAGATCGAACTCTGGCAAACTGCCAAGGTCATCAAACTCGTCAAACTCATCTAAAAAGTCAGCGCTATTAGCCCCTGTTAAAGGAGTGCTTTGCTCAAAGGACGGCTCTCCGCGTGATGGGAAGTCGCTGTCATCCAAGTCATCTAATCCGTACCCAGAATTTTCGGAGATGAAGGTGCGATCGTCTTGGTTGTAGAGATTGGAGTTGGATATACCGAAGCTATTTGATGTTTGACCCACTCCTCCCTCTAGATCAGAATCATCTAACTCTGTAAACAGGCTCGCATCATTCTGAGGTGGCTGGAAGTCAAAGTCTTCCATTGATGTGACAGAATCACTATTAAATTCATCTAATGGCGAATCACTATTAAATTCAGCATAAGCATTAGTTGGATTCATCTGAGTGCTGAAGACAAACGGCTCCTCATTGATTGCAGACTGACTCAGCGTAAAAGGTTCGTCTGGTGACGGTACTGCTCTACCCGCTGGCTCAGAAGCCGCAAAAGGATTAGCAAATGGCGAAGCATCTTGGGCGTCCAGGGGATCGGGAGACTGTTGATTCCAATCTATCCCACCTGATGGGGTGACGTTGAGATCTGCGAAATCGAAATCTTCTAACTCTTGAGGAGAAATGTTTTCCCCGTTGCCGCCGTTAGCGCGGTAGGAATCAGGACTATGGGGATCGGCAGTGCTGACAAAGTCTGCATCAATATCTGCAAATGCATCATTTATTTCTTCACCGGTTGCGCCTGAATTTTCTACACCAAACTGGTCAGCGTAGGCTAAGCCGTTGTTGGCATAGTTGATGTATTCGGCATCATTGGTTAAGCCTAGAACCGATTGATATTGCTCGCGGGCGACATCGTATTGCTGCAATCCGTAGCAGTAGATGTGACCTCGCAATAGGCAGACGTTTGGATCGCTGGGATAACTCTCTGAGAGCCGATCAATAATTGAGGCGGCTTCATCGTAGCTGCCTAGCATGTAGGCTCGTTCTGCTTGTTGATATTCCTGTGCGTATCCAGTACTTGATGCCATTTACCTTCTCCTGCCCGTGCAAATCTCAAATTGTGCTTATGCTGCCCATCGCGCCGATCGCAAAATCGCTACTTGATCAAGCAGCCGAAGAAGATGGTCAGAGTGTTTCTCTAAAGACCACTCTCCTCGCAGAAAAGGAGCCATCAACTCTGGGACGTTGGTGGGCATCTGCACTGCGTCAATGTCTAGCCAATCCATCCCGACAATTCGATCGATGGCAAGCCCCAACATTGCATCTTGATCTTCAATGGCAATGACAGAAATTTCGGGGCGATCGGTGCTTAGAGGCGTGGAGTCCCCTAAAAACTGACCCAAATCAGCAACCCAGATCACGCGCCCTCGCACATTGAGCGTACCCAAAAGCAAGGGAGAAACATTAGGAACGGGTGTAATCCGGTCGGGTGCAGAGGAAATTACTTCTCTGATTCCAGTAGCGGGCAAAGCAAACTCATCGCCTGATGTTACATAAAATCTCAGATGAAGTTCGCCTTCAGGACTTTCGAGTTCCTGAAATTCAGAAGCTTGATCCTGCCCTCTGCCTGTTAAAAAGTCCGGATTGCCTATCATGAACTTTGCCCTACTGACACCACGGAAATTATCTAGATATCATTCTTCTTTAACCTACCCGCACTAGGGAATTTCATATCATTTAAGGATTGTCTATGCGTTCTTCATTAATTTAGATAATTGATGACTGTATTTACCGACGTAAGAACTATCCACGCCAGGATTAGTTGCCCACGCAAGAAGTCAGCCGCGTAAGAGTTGCTTAACTGTGCCCACTAGTTCGGTGGGCTGGAAAGGCTTGGCGATGTATGCATCTGCGCCTTGCTTCATGCCCCAGTATCGATCAAACTCTTCGCCCTTTGAGGAACACATCACTACAGGCACATTCTGAGTTTTAGGATCGGCTTTCAATCGCCGACAAACTTCGTAGCCATTCATTTTGGGCATGACAATATCTAGAACTACTAAATCTGGACGGTCTCCCTGAATTTTCTCAAGCGCCTCTACCCCATCTCTGGCAATGGTCACATTTAACCCACTTCCCTTGAGTAGATCTGTAATCATTTCCCGCTGGGTAACGCTGTCTTCGACCACTAAAACTGTAGTCATAACTTTTGACCTACCATCAAGGTTAACGGGAAGAAACTGCTTCGTTTCACGATTGTACTCACCAAAACGACTCGTACTATTATATTCTCATTACTGTAACTACAATCACTTCGGCGTTTTTTGTCCGCCGTAAGGCGAGGAGAACGGTGAGAAGGAACCTCTGATATCAAGTTCTAACTCATCTTTAAGATCTTCTGCTAATAAGTTTTCTGACTGAGGGCGATCGCGCTGCCCTAGACCGACATATTGTTCCACTAGCGTCAATAGCTCTATCTCCCCAAAGGGCTTTGTTAGGTAGTCAGTTGCCCCAACCATGCGGGCTTTAACGCGATCGATAAAGCCATCCTTCCCGGTCAACATAATAATGGGAGTCTCTCGGAAGGCAGTAGACTTCCTTAACATGGCACAGATTTCGTAGCCGTCCAGTTCTGGCATAGTAATGTCACACAAAATTAGGGTCGGTTTGAGCTGAAAAACCAAACTTAATGCCTTAACAGGATTACCAATGGCGGTGACTTCGTAACCATGCTGATCAAGAATGCATTCTACGATTTTACGCAGGGCTATACCGTCGTCAATGCAAACAACACGCGGGACTTTGTGCCCGTTGAGACGCTGAAATTCTCTTGTTGAGTGCGTAAAGTCTTCGGCAGGGGGGGCAGATAACTGGACGATGCCTTGCTGAATGTAAGGATAAATGGCACGGGCAACGGCTGATATGTCTCGGTTCAAATAGCGTGCCATTTGGCGGAGAGAGGTTTTTCCATCGACCCAGCGCTCTAAGGTGTTGCGGGCACTTGGGCTGAGGGTTTGGCGAAGTTGATCGGCATCGGCGATCGCGGGACACTGTTCAGGAGATTGGATATGAGGATGAAACTGCTTCCACTCCTGCACTTGCTTCATAATTTTTGCCACCAAAGAACCAATTTCTAGCGTCGTTAATTGGGGGGAGAGGGCGTGACCTAATTCAAAAATGAAAGAGCCTTGGTGGAGGCTGAGTAAGTCAAATAACGTCTCATGCACCATGCTTTGAACGATGCTGCGTCCTTGGGCTGGCGTCAGGATGTTGTTTTCGAGGAGTACCCAGAGATGACCGTATTCAGGAGCGTTGAGGGTGGCGATCGCTGGCACACTAGTCAGATGAAGCGATTGATCTAAGTTGTAACGACGGAGATAATCTTGTAAACGCGCTAAATTGCCGCCACTATCTCCCGCATAAATAATTTGCCCGTTAAGAAAAAACACAAACCAAGATCGACTCGTCGAGCACTCAAGCTTGGCAGAGGAATTGGCGTTGCCTGTAGTGCCATAGGTTTCTACAAACAGCCCGCCAGTTCGTTGCCCCAGCTCAATAAGCTGCAAGATGCTGCGGATGTCTATCTCACTTAATTTACCCTGCATTCAGCCCCGTACTCTTTTGAAAGACGTTCCCACATTTAGCCCTGTGATCAGCATTGTGCCCCAGAGGTGAGCAAGAGCGATCGCCCACCTCTAGGGATCTCCTAAACCATCTCAAGCAAAATTTGAAATCTAATTCACTCCTCAATCTGTTGTACCTAAGAAATTCCAGGGCACTCTAGGTTCAAGTCAGACATCAGCCGACCCTCAGATTAAATAGGATGTCTTTCAAAGAATAAAGTCTCTGGCGTTGCTGAATCGATGTATGATTTGCCCTCATCCCCGACCCTTCTCCCTAGGGAGAAGGGAGCTAGAACTCCTGTCCCCTCTCCTTTTGGGAGAGGGCTAGGGTGAGGGCAGATTTAGGAATTCATACTTGCATTCAGCAACGCCAAGTCTCTAGCTGTCACTTGTCTCAGGCAAAGCAAATGCAAGCTAGATCATATAGATGGCAAGGTCGCCATCATTCAATCAAAGTTAACTGCGTATTGAGTTTTAGACACGGAAGAGGATTGTCAGCGTGCTGTATTTAGCGGAAGTACTCAGGAAAAATAGAAGCGTCCTTGGCAGTGGCAAGGCTGAATTTAAGCTATTGGCTAGCCAGAAATCTGATCACCAATGGATTGCTGTCCCTAACGAGGAAGTTGTTTCTGCACCTGATGACGTTACCTATGCCGCTGGGGTGTTGGTGATGATAGAACTCACTTCGAGTAAACAGATACAGCGGCATAACGAAGCAGGTCGCCAGTTGGTGAGCATTCTGCAAAACTTCTCTCGGTTGCAAGATAAGGCGAAGACCCAGGAAGAAGAAATTGAACAGTGGAAACAATCTCTGACTTACCAGAGCCAAGAGCTGAATCGTCGAGAAATGGAGATGGAAACCCGGCAAGAAGAACTCCAGCGGATAGAGGAAGAATTTGCGCTGCTAGAGCAAAAAGGGCAGGAGATTGCTGCTGCCCAAACAGAAATTACTCAGTTGCGCGGAGAATTTGAGCGGAAATCCCAAGAGTTAGAAGGCGCTTGGGCACAGCTTCAAGGAGAAACCAATCGCTTGGAGGAGCGTCAGTCTGAACTTCAGCAGTCTCCAGGGCTAGATGAAGAGCAAACCCATTATCTTCAGGATCTATTGGGCCGCCTCTCGGGGGCGGTGATTCCGGTTGAGTCTATCCAAAAGCAGTTGAATTCGACCTTTGAAGTGATTGCTCAACAGCAGACTGTTTTGGACGATCGCTGGCAGAATTTAGAACAGCACAAATCTTCAGCTCAACAGTTGCAGTCCCATGTTGACCAACAACTTCAAGCTGTTCAACAAGCATGGCAAGATTGGCATCAGTCTCAGGCTGCCGTAGAAACAAGCCGAATTGAACTGCAAACTAAGCAAGAAGCAATGACCCTGAAGCAAGAGAGCGCTCAGGTTTTGGCACTTAAGTTAGCGCAGTATGAAACCCTACATCAGCAGATTGCCCAATTGATGGGAGTTGCTGAACCAGGAAACGAAGCTTTAAAGTATATGCCCATTGAGGATTTGCAGAATGTAGTTAAGGACTTGGAAAACGATTTAGAGAAAATGTCTAAGTTTGTCCATAGCCAAGAAGAGGAGCTAGCACTTCAACAAAAAACCATTGATGATCTTAAAGCACAGAGCCAGCAAGCGAGTGAGTATGACCGCCTAAGATTAGAATCAGAACGAATGGAAGAGCAAGATTGCTACCAAATGTTGAATCAAACCTTGGTAGGTCAGCGTCGGAATTTATTAGAGCGTCAAGGTGTTTTAAAGCAACACCAAGTGATCTTGGCAAAGCGCCAAGGGATGCCAATGGAAAAAGATCAAGTTTCCATTAATTTAACTCCTCTCTTGACTCAAATTGAGGAGTTTAAAGAACAGCAGACTCTAGAGAAGCAGGCGTTAGAGGCGCAAATTCATCAGTTACAGGAAACAGTGGGACAAGTTCAAGCTTCTGTCAATGAAAAGGCGATTAGTCTAGATGTCAAACGCCAGGAAATTGCTGGGATGGAGCAGCAGTTTCGGACTCAAATGGCGGCGGTGGCTGAACTATGGGGCAGAGTAAATACTTATCAGGAAATGCTGCAACCGATGCAAGAAGGCATTCATGAGATGAAACAAAAGGCTGAGGCGATCGCCAGTGTGATGACGCAGTTCCAAGAAGCAGGAAATTATCAGTTACAGGCGATCGCGGAAATGCAAACTACTGTGGAGCGCTTGACTGGTAGGGTGCCTGAGTTGGTTGCTTAAGAAGACTCTCGTTGGATGGCTTTAGCTTGTCTATTGAAGGGGTAGTTGATAGCTTGTCAATCAGAGTTCCATATCTCAAAAGTTTGGCTATACCCGAACAAATCGCAGAACAAGCATTCTGACGTACAATCTGGGCACTTCTGATTAGCGGTTTCTTACACAGAGAGGAAAGGTTTTCATGTCTGTTACCTTTGATGACCTCATCACTACTTCCAGTTCTGAAGAGAGCTTTTTACAAATTTTTCATAATGCTTTCT
>Ga0209181_10001043_pt1 | contig 49334 bp, 39 predicted proteins | sample MAT05_FD_187208 | JGI IMG/M metagenome (GOLD analysis project Ga0209181, IMG submission 187208) | Freshwater microbial communities from Lake Fryxell liftoff mats and glacier meltwater in Antarctica - MAT-05 (SPAdes) (version 2) | ecosystem: Environmental > Aquatic > Freshwater > Ice > Liftoff... | reverse complement strand
GCCCAGAGGTGGCTTCATCGAGAATCAGAATTGGTGCGTCTTTGAGCAAAGCTCGCGCGATGGCGAGCCTTTGTCGCTGCCCGCCCGAAAGCAAGGCGCCACGCTCACCAATATTGGTATTGATGCCCTGCGGCAAACTCTCGATGAACTCCCAGGCATGCGCCGCGCGCGCCGCGGCCTCGATATTCGCCGCATCATGCTTACGCAAATCGCCATAAGCAATATTGTGAGAAATGCTGTCGTTGAACAGCACGATCTGTTGACTCACCAGCGCGAGTTGCCGGCGCAGAGCTACCAAGCCGAAATCTTGCAAGGCCACACCATCAATGCTGACACTGCCACTATCGGGCTGCAGAAAGCGAGCGAGCAGTGCCACCAGCGTGCTCTTGCCGCTGCCTGAGCGACCCACCAGCGCCACGGTTTCACCTGGCGCAATACGCAATTGGATATCGCGTACGGCAAATTCCTCGCGGCCTGGATAGCGCAGGCTGACGTGGTCGAACACGATCTCACCGCGCACTCGATCTGGGCTATAGGTGCCGGTGTCCGCTTCTGCGGGCTCATCAAGGCTCTCAAACACCGATTCAGCCGCGGCGAGACCGCGTTGAATCAGCGCTTGCGCGCTGGTGATGCGCTTCAGAGAGGGCAGAATCGCGAGCATTGCGGTCATAAATGCCGCGAACGCGCCAGGCGTCAGGCGTTCAAGTTCGCCCGGCCGAGTGGCCAGATAAACCACCAGTGCCAAACTACAGGCGCTCAAAATCTGCACCAGGGCCGAACTCATCGCATTGGTCGCGGCGACCTTCAGGTGTTGGCGGCGATTGTTTTCGTTGATTTTGGAAAAGCGCGCGGCCTCTTCAGCTTGCCCGCCGTAGATCTTGATCTCGCGCTCGCCAAGGATCACGTCTTGGCCGATTTGGGTCACATCGGCGACCGAGGTCTGAATGCGCCGGCTGATCTTGCGATAGCGGCGACTCACCGACGAAATCACCAAAGCAATCAGCGGGCCTGCAAGCAGCATCGAGACACTAAGCCAGGCGCTGTACCAGAACATCACGGCCAGCAAACTCAAGATCACCAAGGTATCGAGCACGTAGATCTTGACGCCTTCAGTGCACGCTTGGCCGATTTGCTCCACTTGGAAGCTCAGACGTGCCAGCGCATCGCCACTCGCGCGCTCCGCAAAATAGCGAGATGGCAACACCAGATAGCGGTCAAAAACCTGCGCGCGCAGGTCTGCGATCATGCGACGGCTGATCCAGGCCATGCCATAGTCGCCGAGGAAGACGCCCAAGCCACGCACCACAAATAGCGCCACGATGACCACCGGCAACCAAGCGATCACCTGCGCATTGCGTGCGCCCAATGCGTCATCGAGTAGTGGCTGCATCAAGGCGGTGAAGCCGGCTGCGACGCTAGCCTCCAGCAGCATGCCCAGAAAGGCCAGAAGGGCGATCGGCAGATGCGGACGCGCATAGGGCAGCAAGCGCCGATACATGCCGGCGACAGGACTCACGTACGGCTCAATCCGAACTCGGAAGCTTGAACCACGACTAGGCCAAGTGACCCACGAGCGCGCATCAGATTAGCCGCCTTCCGGCGCACGCACCGTGGCGATCGATAGATTGCGGTAACCGAGTTGCGCCAACGCGTCCATCGCCGTGACCACGAATTGATGTTCGGTCCGCGCATCGGCGCGCAATACCACTGCTTGCTGCACGGGATCGCCGCCGACTTGCTCGATCGCTGCCTTCAGCGTGTCCAGACGCGAATTGACCACTTCACTGTTATTGACGAAATAGCGGCCATCAGCATCAATCTGCACGGTCAGCGGCGGCGCCACATCGGCCGCCGCTTGGTTGCTGGCCTGCGGCAATTGGACCTTGATACGCGAGTTCTGGTCGAAGGTCGCGGTCGCCATGAAGAAGATCAGCAGCACCAGGATCACGTCGATCAAGGGGATCATGGTGATCTCCAGCTCGTCGCTCTCGGGCGAGGTGAACTTCATCGCCCTGCCCTGGCTGGTGCCACCGGCGCGGCCTCAATTGGCTGCTCCAAAGCATCCATCAGCAAGCTTACCTCGTGCTCCATTTCAATCGCTAGATCGTTTAGATGGCCGCGCAGATAGCGATGGAATAAATAGGCCACGATCGCGATGCACAAGCCGATAGCGGTTGCCACCAGTGCCTCGCCGATACCTCCGGCAAGCGCATTGGCGTCGCCAATGCCAACCGAGGTAATGACCAGAAACATTCGGATCAGGCCAGATACGGTGCCAAGCAAACCCATCAATGGTGCAATCGTGGCGATGGTGCCAAGTGCATTGAGATAGCGTCCGAGCTTATGCACCACCTGTCGGCCGGTTTCCTCAGCCTTTTCGCGAATCAGCTCGCGCGATCGTTGGCGATTGGCCACAACTACCGCCAGGATGGCGCCGAGAGGCGAGTTGTTACGCAATTTTTCCAGATGTTCACGCTCGATCTTGGCTGAGCGCGCCCAAGCGCGCACTTCACCACCGAGTTTGGGCGGAATCACGGTGCTGCGCCTTAGCGTCCAGAATCGTTCCAAAATGATCCCGAACATTGCAATGGAGGCCAGCACCAGCGGGTACATCACCCAGCCGCCCGCTTTCAAAATCTCAAACACGCGCTCACCTCTGCCTGAAGTACTTTGACGAATCACCGCGAAGCCAGATGAAAGCCAGCACCCGCGGCGCGCGATCATACTATTGCGAGCGCGGACTCAAGACGGTGATGCACGTACTGATCGACTCAGACGGCGCGACGTTGTGACAACTGAACGAATTATCGCTCACGCCACCAACGTACGGCCAAATCCCGTTCACGCTTGATTTCTATCGATTTTCCATCCACGAAGCGCGCTCGAATCGCGCCTTGATCGCCCGTGGTCAACTGCGCAGCGCCGAGCGCTGCGACACGATCGACGACCACAGCGCGCGGAAAATCGAAGCGGTTGCGGAATCCAGCCGAATAAATGACCCACTCGGGTGTGACCGCATCCAAAAAGGCCACACTCGAAGAACCAGCGCTGCCGTGGTGCGGCGCCACCAGAAAGTCGACATCCAGCGCCGCCGCCTGCTCGCGCACCAATCGCCCCTCAATGATCTCGCCGATGTCTCCTGGCACCAGTGCGCTGCCACCGGCCCCGGCGATGCGCACCACGCAGGAACTTTCGTTTCCGAGATAGGGCATGGTTGTTGGCGGGTGCAGAATTTCGAAGTCCACGCCATCCCATTGCCATGGCTCCGCCGTGGCGCAGCGCTGGGCAAGCGAAATTTCGTCTGGAGACGAGGTTTGGATTTCATCGATGCGGAACCGTCTGCGCACGCTTTCGGTACCGCCGTTGTGATCGCTATCGGTGTGGCTGACAATCAGCCGATCTAGTCGATCAACGCCAAGCTCAACCAAACTCGGCACGAGAACACGATCGCCTAAGTCTCCGCCCTCTTGAAAGCCTGGCCCGGTGTCGATCAGCAAGGCGTGGGTGGCAGTCCGAACCACCACTGCCTGCCCCTGACCCACGTCGAGTACCGCCAAATCAAAACTGCCCCGAGGCAGTGACTCTGTTTGCGGCAGAAGTAACGGCAGTAGGCCAAAGGCACCCAGCCATCGGCCCGGCCAACCGCGGGGTGCCAGTAGCCAGACACAACCAAGCATCGCCACTATCCAGACACCGATCGAGGGCGCGGGCAAGGACCAACGTGCGGCCGGCAGGTCTGCGGCAAAGACGATCAGCATATCGAAGCCGGACAACAGCCAGGCCGCCAGATGCAGCGCGCCAGCACTGAGAAAGCTCACCGGCCACAAGGCCAGTGATACCAGTAGTAAGGGGACCACAGCAAAGGTCACATAGGGAACGGCAATCAGATTGACCAGCGGCGAGGCGAGACTGGTTTGCTGAAAAAAGGCCAGTCCTAAGGGCAGCAGCGCGATCGATAGACCCAATTGCGGCAATACCCACACACGCCAGCGCGAGGGTGCTGCCCAACGATTGCCAAAGGCTAAGATTAGCCATGCAACGGCACCAAAGGACAGCCAGAATCCCGGTGTAAGTGGTGCCAGCGGATCCATCAGCAGAACCACCAGCAACGCCAGTGAATAGCGCGTCCACCAGCCCAGATCTCGGCGCGAAAGCACGCCGGCCAGCATCGCCGTGAGGGTGATTAGTGTGCGCACCGTCGGCAAGGTGAAGCCGGCTAAGCCGGAATAGAGAGTCGCAAAGATCAGCACTGCGATCGCCATTGCCAACGGCCGTGGCAGCTTTAATCCCATCCCCGGGAATAGCCAGTACCAGCACCAAACGAATGCGGCCCCAAGAGCGCCAGCCAAACTTACGTGCAGGCCCGAAATGGCGATCAGATGCGTGGTCCCAGTCGCGCGAAATAGATCCCAGGCGGTGTCATCGAGCTCGCGCACATCGCCGATCGCGAGTGCTTTTACGGTTGCGCGTATACGCCCCGGTGCCAGCGTCGAGTCAATTCCATCGGCAATATTCGCTCGCACTTGGTCGATACTGATGCGCTCGCTGCAGTTTTTATCGTCGGCGAGGCGTCGCGTCACATAGCCTGTGGCGCCAATGCGCGCGGCCATCGCGTAACGTTCGAAGTCGAAGCCCGCCGGATTGACTAAGCCACGAGGACGCTTGAGCTTAACGATGGCATGCACGCAATCGCCGGGCTGTACCGTTACTGACGTGTCGTACCATGACAATCGCAGACGATCAGGAATGCCATCGGGCCGCTGGGGCAGCGTTTGCAGGTCGAAGCGGACTGAGCGCGCTTCGCGAATGGGAAGTGAACTGACGCGACCCGATATTTGAACTTCGGTACCGTCCAACGTGATCGGCAGACGATCTTGATAGACATAGGTCGCGACGGTGCACGCGTAGGCAAAGCCGATAATCGCGGCGGTGGCGAATGCCACGGCGATAGATCGTTTTAGCAAAATCCCACCGGCAAGGGCGAGCGCCGCGCAGATCAAGGGCCACAGCAGCGCTGGCAGGCTTGGCAAGCAGATCAGTACGCTCGCGCCGGCCGCAAATCCAAAACCGCTAGCGGGATGAAATCGCACGCCGAGTGACTGCCCCGCTCAATATCGGACGCGTTTCAGTCCGGCCAGCGAGATATTAACAGGCCCGCGCGCGCCCGCTGTCGCCGGTGATTGACCCGATAGCAGTCAGCACGACCGCGAAGGTGTCGTATCCACCGGCTTATTAGGCGAGTGATAGCTGCCCGTTTTGCAATTCCAATACGCGATCCATGCGCGCAGCCAAGCGCCGATCATGGGTCACAATCACCAAGCTAGTCCCGATTTCTCGGTTGAGTTCCAGCATCAGTTCGTACACTTGGCCTGCCGTGCGCTCGTCAAGATTTCCCGTGGGTTCATCACCCAGCACACAGGCGGGACGCGTGACTAGTGCCCGCGCAACCGCGGCGCGCTGGCGTTCGCCGCCGGATAATTCACCGGGCTTATGGCGTAAACGCTTGCCCAAGCCAACACGATCAAGCAAATCGGATGCGCGTTTACTGGCATCGGCGGCTCGCATGCCCCCGATTAATAGCGGCATGGACACGTTCTCCACCGCAGTGAATTCCGGCAATAGGTGGTGAAACTGATATACAAAACCCAGTGATTTATTGCGCAATTCGCCGCGTGCTGCGTCGGAGAGCTTAGACATGGCTTGTCCTTGCACCATCACCTCTCCGGCACTTGGTAATTCCAGGCCACCTAGTATATGCAGCAAGGTGCTCTTGCCGGCGCCGGAGGTGCCAATGATGGCGACGCTTTCACCACGCGCCACCTTCAATCCCGCGTCACGTAACACTTCAACGCGCAAATCACCGTCGTCGAAGACTTTGACAATGCCGGCCGCTTCTATGACTGGAATCTCACTCATAACGCAGCGCCTGCGCGGGTTGCGTGCGCGCGGCGCGCCACGCAGGATATAAAGTTGCTATGACCGAAAAAACCACTGACAAAATTCCAATTCGAATGACATCAAAGGCTCGCAGCTCAGACGGCACCGCGGAGATATAGTAAATATCGCTCGGCATCGCCTCGAATCCGAAGGTGCTTTCGAGAATAGGGACAATGATGTGGATGTTTTCGGCAGTCAGTACACCGAGTACCAAACCGATGAGCGTGCCGACCAAGCCCACGCACAAGCCTTGAACCATGAACACCTTCATGATCAATCGCGGGCTGGCGCCGAGAGTGCGTAAAATCGCAATATCGGACTGCTTGTCAGTCACAACCATGACTAGGGTCGAGACTAGATTAAATGCGGCGACTGCTACAATCAGCGATAAAATAATGAACATCACCAGCTTCTCAGTTTTCACCGCGCGGAAAAAATTGCTGTGCTGCTGCGTCCAATCGCGAATACTGTAGTGCCCAGGCAGGCTTGTGCCGAGTTCAGTAGCGACACGCCAAGCGACGAACATATCGTCGAGTTTGAGGCGAATGCCGGTGACGCCGGTCCCATCGCGGAATAACTTGGCGGCGTCCTCAATGTGCACAAAGGCATAGCCACGATCGTACTCATACATGCCGACTTCAAAGATCCCAGTAATCTCGAAGCGGCGCATTTGCGGCACGATGCCGACCGGCGTTGCGCGCATTTGCGGCGCCATCAGGGTAACTTTGTCGCCGAGCTCAAGTCCGAGCGCATAGGCGAGTTCGGAGCCGAGCACAATTCGATAACTGCCGGGTGTGAGAGAGTCAAATCTTCCCTTCTGCACCTTGTCCACGACTTCTGAAACTTGCCCTTCGAGTTCAGGGCGTACGCCACGGATCATGGCGCCACTCACCTTTCTTCCCTGAAGCATGGCTTCGTGCTCAATATACGGGGCGGCGCCCACTACATCTGGGTGCTTGCGCGCCTCCGCTACCAATTCGGGCCAGTTTTCTACGCCTTCGCCAAAGCTTGAGATAGTCGCGTGCGACACCATCCCGAGAATGCGCGAGCGCAATTCCAGCTCGAATCCATTCATCACCGAGATCACGACAATCAACGCCCAGACACCGACAGCGATGCCTAACATCGATACCAATGAGATAAAGGAAATGAAGTGATTTCGACGTTTCGCGCCGGTGTAGCGCAAGCCAATAGCAATGCTCAGCGGATGAAACAATTTCATACGGACCTTCCTACGTCGTCCGCTGCCGCATCTTTAGGATGCGGGCGGTGTGTGGCGAGCCAGACCCGTAGGCGCTGACGTGAATGCGGGTCGAGCCGATCAGGGAACAAAGCTAGCGCGTGCGCATGCCGGTCGCCGAGAATACGGAACTGCAGATGCGGTATGGGTCCAAACCAGCTCGCTTGCAGCAACTCGGCCGGCCTTGGCACGCTGGTGTTGGCTGCACTGCACTCCACCAGCCCATCGGCAAAAAACAATAGATGCGGCGGACGTTGCACAATCCGCCGCCAAACGCCCGCGAAATACAAAACTGCCAGCAATGACAAGGCGGCGATCCAGCCTGGCGAAAGCGCCGCCAGCATGAGCGCGCTGAAGCCAATCCCCATCGCAATAGCCAGCATCCACCGCTCGAACCAAGACGGTGTGAGCTCAATCAGCAGCGGTGCCGCATAAGTGCTTGACGAGCGCATCGAGCTCCGCGTCTTCTGGTTGGCTGCGCCCAAGGACCCAGGCCCAGAGCAAGTCATCTTCGACTCCCAGCAGGCGCTCAAAGTTCTGCTGAACGACGCGATCACTGGTGTCGAAACCAGTGTCCAAAAAGCGTACCAATACGAAGTCCAACTCTTTCATGCCGCGCCGACATCGCCAGCGCAGCTTGCGTTTCAGCGGCGAATCAAGCGCGCTCATGATCATTTACGCGACTGGCTTTGATCGCCGACAGGTTCACACTGAGCGCCGCGCGAGCATGGCTTTTTTGATCTCTGCAATCGCCTTGGCCGGATTCAGGCCTTTGGGGCAGGTCTTGGTGCAATTCATGATGGTGTGGCAACGGTACAAGCGGAATGGGTCTTCCAGATCATCCAGCCGCGTGCCGGTATCTTCGTCGCGTGTATCGACGATCCAGCGATAGGCCTGTAGCAGCACAGCCGGGCCGAGGTAGCGATCACCATTCCACCAATAGCTTGGGCAGGCGGTACTGCAGCAGGCGCACAAGATGCATTCGTACAGGCCGTCAAGCTTTTTGCGGTCGTCCGGCGACTGCAGGCGTTCACGGTCTGGTGGCGGCGCGCTCTGCGTACGGATCCACGGTTTGATCGACGCGTACTGGGCATAAAAATTCGTCAGATCTGGCACCAGATCTTTGATGACCGGCATGTGCGGCAATGGATAGATGCGGACTTCACCCGACACCTCAAGATTGGCTCGCGTGCACGCTAAGGTGTTGGTGCCGTCGATATTCATGGCGCATGAGCCGCAAATGCCTTCTCGGCACGAGCGGCGGAAGGTTAGCGTCGGATCGATCTCATTCTTGATCTTGATCAGCGCATCCAACACCATTGGGCCGCAACTGGCAAGGTCCACGTCATAGGTGTCGGTGCGCGGATTGGCGCCGCCATCGGGATCGTAGCGATAGATTTTGAAGCGCCGGACTTTGCTCGCTCCAGCCGCAGCAGGAAAATGCTTGCCTGCGGTGATCTTCGAGTTCTTCGGAAGCGTAAATTGCGCCATGGACCGGAGTCTCTTAGTAAGTGCGTGCCTTTGGGGGCACTGGAGCGACCTCGTCGGTCAGCGTGTTCAGATGCACCGGGCGATAGTCGAAGCTGACTTTGCCTTCGTGATCAACATAAGCCAGCGTGTGTTTGAGCCAGTTGACGTCGTCGCGATCCTTGAAATCCTCGCGCGCATGCGCGCCGCGGCTTTCAGTGCGGTGCTCGGCGGAAAATATGGTCGCCATCGCGTTGCCCAGCAAATTTTGCAACTCCAGCGTTTCGACCAGATCCGAGTTCCAGATCAGGGAACGATCACTGACGCGCACATCCTTGAAGCTCGCGTTGATCTCAGCCATTTGGCGGCAACCTTCGCGTAGCACATCGCCGCTGCGGAACACAGCCGCATGCGCCTGCATCGTGCGTTGCATGTTGTTGCGGATCTCAGCGGTCGGCGTGTTGCCGTTGGCGTGACGTAGGCGGTCGAAGTTCGCCAGACCTTTGTCGTAAGCAGTCGACGGCAGCGCCTTGTGCGTGGCGCCGGCTTTGACGACTTCGGCTGCGCGGATAGCCGCAGCGCGACCAAATACCACCAGATCGAGCAGCGAATTGGAGCCGAGGCGATTGGCACCGTGCACGGAGACGCAGGCAGCCTCACCAATGGCCATCAGACCTGGCACCACACTGTTCGGGTTGCCATCCTTGATCGTGACCACTTCACCGTGATAATTCGTCTGCACACCGCCCATGTTGTAGTGCACGGTGGGCAACACTGGAATCGGCTCGCGGCCCACGTCGACGCCGGCGAAGATGCGCGCGGTCTCGGCGATGCCGGGCAAGCGCTCGTGAATCACCTCCGGGCCTAAGTGCTCAAGGTGCAAATGAATATGATCTTTGAGCGGACCAACACCCCTGCCTTCGCGGATTTCAATGGTCATGGCGCGACTGACCACATCGCGCGAGGCCAGATCCTTGGCATTTGGTGCGTAGCGTTCCATGAAACGCTCGCCATTCGAGTTAGTCAAATAACCGCCTTCACCGCGAACACCCTCGGTGATCAGGCAGCCGGCGCCATACACCCCGGTCGGATGGAACTGCACAAATTCCATATCCTGCAGTGGCAAACCCGCACGCAACACCATGCCAGTGCCATCGCCCGTGCACGTATGTGCTGAGGTGCACGAGAAGTAACTGCGACCATAGCCGCCGGTCGCTAGCACCACAGTGTGCGCGTGAAACACATGCATCGTGCCTTCGGCCAGGTCCCATGCCAGCACGCCGCGACAGACGCCCTCGTCCATGATCAGATCGAGCGCGATGTATTCGATGTAAAAGCGCGCGTCGTGCTTAAGCGACTGCTGATACAAGGTATGCAGAATCGCGTGTCCAGTCCGGTCAGCGGCTGCACAGGTGCGCTCGGCTTTGCCTTCGCCATAGTGCGTGGTCATGCCACCAAAGGGGCGCTGGTAAATCTTGCCATCTTCAGTGCGCGAAAACGGCACGCCATAATGTTCGAGTTCGACGATGGCCGGAATCGCTTCCTTGCACATGTACTCAATCGCATCTTGGTCGCCGAGCCAGTCAGAACCCTTGATGGTGTCGTAAAAGTGGAAACGCCAGTCGTCTTCGCCCATGTTGCCAAGTGCGGCGCTGATGCCGCCCTGCGCGGCAACCGTGTGGCTGCGCGTTGGGAACACCTTGGTTAAGCAGGCGGTCGCCAAACCTTTGGCTGCCATGCCCATGGTCGCGCGTAAGCCGGCGCCGCCGGCACCAATCACAACCACGTCGTAATTGTGGTGGATGAGCTTGTAGGCCTCGGTCATGTCAGTGTGCCGCCAAAAATCAGTAGCAGGATCGCAATGGTCGCGGTCAAACCGGCAACCAGCGCGAGAAATTTCACCAAGACCAGAAGCACGATTTCAGTTGGCCGATGGTGCACATAGTCCTCAATCACCACCTGCAAGCCGAGTTGGCCGTGGTAGAACAAGGCCCAGATGAAGAGCAGCAAAGGGACCGCGTATAGCGGCTGGCCCAGCGTTGCGCGAATCGTGGCGTAATCAGCACCCGCAAGCGCGCTCATCTGCCACAAAAACCAGATGGACAAGGGCGCCAACGCTATTGCAGTCAACCGCTGTGCCCACCAATGGCCGACGCCTTCCCGTGCGGAACCCAAGCCGCCCACGGCCTTGAGTGGTGTACGAAATTCGCTCATCGATCCGCTCCCCTCAGGTCCATACGCACCAAAGCACGAGGGCTGACACCAATAGTGTCAGCAGCACCACAGTCCAACCGGTTGCATAGGTTTGCTTAATCTCCAAACCGTACCCGCTGTCCCAGCCCAGGTGTCGAATCCCGTTGCACAGGTGGTAAACCAAGGAAATCACCATCGCCGCAGTGAGCAATCGACCGATGATGGACTGCAAAAACCCGGCAAAACGGGCGAAGTCTTGCGGTCCGGACACCACGGCCAACAGTCCGACGGTCATCAGCACGGCGCCGAAACACAGCAAAATGCCAGTCATGCGATGCATGATGGACAGCGTCGAGGTCAGTTGAATCTTGTAAACCTGCAGGTGAGGCGAGAGCGGTCGCGCGCGGGAAGCCATCAACACCTCCGTGAAATCAAGTCACCTCGACCGTGAAGGCCTGGGCGAAGGAGCCGAACAATACCAGTCTCGTGCCAGTATCCAACTATCAAAACGTGCTCGATTCGGACAGCGAGTTCAGAGGATTGCTCTAAGCCATCGATCCTCAGGCCCGGGGCATGGAGGATAGGCTCTAAGCCCTAAAGCGGACCTCAGCCAGGACTACCGATGTAGCTTCAAGCGTCTGCTGCCGGCCTAAAAATCGATACAGCGTCCGTTCTTCTCCCAGTCGCCATAGCGCGTGGGGTCAAGGCCCGGTCGCCCGCCGATCTCAACAGGCTTGACTGTCGGCGTGTCGAGCGCGGGTGAGGTTGCGGTCTCGGTCTCGGTCTGCGGGTTTGCATCGGGCAATGATTCGTGAATTGCGACCATGGAAGCTGTCCTCGTGAATACTGAGAAAATAATGACTACCCCTCCAAGTTTCGCAGAGATCGACGTACAAGGCACGGATGCAGCCAGCTTCCTGCAGTCGCAATTGGCCAATGACGTGCGCGGCATGAGCCCTGGGCAATGGCACTTTGGCGCCTACTGTCAGGTGGATGGGCGCGTGCAAAGTCTGTTCTTATGCGCTTGCTTGGCGCAGGATCATTTTCGGCTGTTGCTGCCAGCGGACAATATGCCGGAGGTCGAGGCGCGCCTGACAAAATTCCGCATCCGCGCTCGATGCACTATCAGCGCGCGTAATATTTTGCTTAGTCAGTCGCCGTGCCAGGGCTCCACCACCTATCAGTGCGCGGCATTTGCGTGGACGGCTCGCGCGTCTGATGAACCTCAGCCGATGTCCGATGCCTTGTGGACGGAACAGTTGGCGCTCGGGGTTCCTTGGATTTTTGCCGGCGGCCGCAGTCAGTTCCTTCCAGCGATGCTGGCGCTTGAGCGTCTGCAGGCGTTTTCATTGCGCAAAGGCTGCTATCCGGGACAAGAAATTCTGGCACGTACGCACTATCTGGGACGCAACAAGCGCCGACTGGCGAGATTGGCAACTGGCAATCTCGCGCCCGGAATGCCAGTGCTAGATGCGCAAGGCAATGAACGCGCCATTGTTGTCTGCTCCGATGCTCACACGACACTCGCCGTCGTACAGGAGTCGGCACAGGTCGGCGACAGCCTTAGCGCAGTTGGCAAAACTGTGACGATACAGAGCGATTTCGGTGACGAACTGGACGTTTCGCTGAACGCAGGCACGCTGGTCCAGAGTTGAGCCGCATGGTATTTCTGCGGTGAAAATGGTATGACGATTTCGCCTTAAACGGGGGAGGTGGTCATGGTCAGAACACAGGCTCAGAAGCTCAGCAAAGCCGTTGGCGGCGTGCTGGCGCTAGTGATGTCGGCAATCACGGTAACTGCCAACGCGGCCGAGTACAATTTCGCTGTAGAGCCCACCTATACCCCGGAGCGCGCGCGCGAGGTTTACGAGCCGCTGATCGCCTATCTAACCAAGGCCACCGGCCACTCTTTCCAACTGGTGACCTCACGCAACTACGCGATTTATTGGAATGACATCCGCAATCGCAAAGATTTGCACTTTGTCTTTGATGAGGCGCACTTCACGGACTTTCGGATTCAGCGATTCGGCTATGAGCCAATCGTCAAGTCCTCGCTGCCGACCAGTTACTCCTTGCTGACCCAAGACGATGTACAGGAAGGCAATGTTCAAGCCTTCGTAGCCCGGAGTCTGGTGACCATGCCGGCCCCGAATCTAGGCTTTGCGCTGCTGTTGGAATATTTTCCCAACCCAATGCAGCAACCAGATTTGCGTTCTCTAGCGACGTCATGGCGCGACACGGTGGAGATCGTTTTCGCCGGCGAAGCGAACGCGACCATGGTGCCCTCGTGGTTGCGCGATCAATACCCCAATCTGATTCCCGTCATCACCACTCGGGAATTTCCGGGGCCTGCGGTATCTGCATCCGCCGAAGTGCCGAGCGATGTGAAGGCCAAGGTCAAAGAAGTTCTGCTCGTGTTGCACGAGGATCCTGCACTGTACGAGGTGATCAACGAACTCGGCGTGCAGCAGTTCGTCGAAGCAAATGCCGCTGAATACAAAGGATCGGAACAGATCCTGAAAAATTTCTACGGCTACAACAAGCGCGCCGAAACCCCGCCTCGCTGAACCACACGAAGGACTGCAACGATGAAGTTTTGCCAATCGGTGCCTCTATGCGCTGCCGTTTGCCTTGCGCTGTGGGGCGCAGCAGCCACTGCGCAGGAACGCGTGGTCAACGTCTACAACTGGTCTGACTACATCACCGATAGCGCTCTCAAGGCGTTCACGGCGGAAACTGGCATCAAACTTGTCTACGATGTGTACGACAACAATGAGGTTCTTACGGCAAAACTGCTGGCGGGCAAAAGTGGCTATGACGTGGTCTTTCCGTCTGCGCGCCCGTTCGCGGCGCGCATGATTTCCAGCGGTTTGTTCATGCCGCTGGATCGCAGCAAACTGCCCAATTGGAAGAATTTAGATCCGGCGATCCTGTCGGGATTGGCCAGCATCGACGCCGGCAATGCGCATGTGATGCCCTATATGTGGGGCACCACTGGCATCGGCTACAACGTCGAGAAGGTCCAGGCTGCACTCGGAAAAGACTTCGTCGTTGACTCCTGGAACATCTTGTTTGATCCCGCTGTGGTCTCGAAACTCGCGAGTTGTGGCGTAGCCATCCTGGATGATGAGATCGAGGGCCTGGGCGCTGCATTAATTTTGCGCGGAAAACTGCCCAAGAGCGGCAAGCCGGCTGATCTGGTGGAGGTGGTGGATATCTACGCAAAGGTGCGCCCGCACATCCGCTATTTCTCTTCCAGCCGGTACATTGATGACTTGGCCAATGGTGATGTGTGCGTGGCCATGGGCTATTCGGGCGACGTATTACAGGCCCGAGACCGTGCGGAAGAAGCTGCGAACGGCGTCAAAATTGCCTACGTCATTCCGAAGGAAGGCGCGATCCGCTGGGTTGATGTCGCGGCGATTCCGAAAGACGCGCCGCATGCAGCCGATGCGCATATCTTCATCGATTATCTGATGCGCCCCGAAGTCATTGCCGAAGTCACCAACTCGGTGACTTATGCGAATGCGAACTTGCCCTCGATTGAGAAAATTGACGCCAAAATCCGCAACGACAAGGGCATCTACCCTGCCCCCGATGTGGCGGCGAAATTGATCGACGACACCACGCCGCTGCCGAATGAGCAAAGGCCGCGCGTGCGGGCGTGGACGCGTATCAAGACTGGTCGTTAATCAACGTATATGCCGTTCGCCGCGCTGGTCGCGGCGTCTGTCGTTTAGTTTCAACCCCAGGAAAACCCATGGCACAAGCGAGCCGTAGACCCGCAATGCTTGAGCCGTGGCAAGACGCAAATGCGCGCCCATTCTTGCGCATTCAGAACGTCACCAAGGCTTTCGGCAATGTGTACGCGGTCGACGATGTCAGCTTGGACGTCTATCAGGGCGAATTCTTTTCGCTGCTGGGCGGTTCGGGCTGCGGCAAAAGCACGCTGCTGCGCATCCTTGCAGGTTTGGAAACTCCGAGCAGCGGGCGCATTTTGATTGACGGGGTCGACGTCACCGATGTGCCGCCCTATGCGCGGCCCGTCAATATGATGTTTCAATCGTATGCGCTATTTCCGCATATGAATGTGGAACAGAACATCGCCTTCGGATTGCATCAGGATCGTATGCCGCGCGCGCAAATTCGCGAGCGAGTGGAATCGATGTTGGAACTGGTACGCATGCGCGATTTGGCGAAGCGTCGACCCGATCAGCTATCCGGTGGTCAACGTCAACGCGTCGCCTTGGCACGAGCGCTGGCGAAGCAGCCGAAGCTATTGTTGCTGGACGAACCTTTAGGCGCGCTCGACAAGAAACTTAGAGAGCACACGCAATTTGAACTGATGAGCATCCAGGAACGCGTCGGCACCACCTTTGTCACCGTCACTCATGATCAGGAAGAAGCCATGACGATGTCGACGCGTGTGGCGGTCATGGACGCCGGTCGTATCGTCCAAGTCAACACCCCGTCGAATCTATACGAGTTCCCGTGCAATCGTTTTGTTGCCGAATTTATTGGCTCAGTCAATATCATCGAGGGCCGCGTCATTGAGCAACTTGATGGCGAGGTACGCATTCAAAGCGAATCCTTTGAGCAGCCTTTTGTCATGGATCATCTAGACCCGTTGCCCATCGGCACCTCGGTGGCGATTGCGGTGCGCCCAGAGAAGCTCAGCGTTCACGATCAAATGCCGAGCGACCGCCCCAATGTGGTCTTTGGCAAAGTCGTTGATATCGCCTACCTAGGCGACGTCTCGATCTACCATTTAGAGACTCCGGCGAAGACTGTGGTTCGTGTGCAAATCACGCACGAGCAGCGCTATTCGCGTCCACATTTCAGTTGGGACGATCAAGTCTTCGTCAGTTGGGATTCGGAAGATGGCGTGCTGTTGACGGCCTGACCACGATGCAGGAGCTCTCTTGGTCACAACTTTGGTTCGACTTCTTTCGTCGAATTTTCGCGTGGTTTGGCGTGTTTAGACGCGCGCTACATGGCGGTCGCGGCCGCTATGCCGTGGTGGCGATTCCGCTCATTTGGCTCGGTGTTTTCTTCCTGATGCCGCTGCTGATCTTGGTCAAAATCAGCTTTGCCGAAGCCAGCTACGAGCAGCCGCCGTTTTCGGCGCTGATGCAATGGACTGATGCGCAGATCTTGAGCCTGCGCCTCAACTTCGGAAATTACGCGACACTGATCTCTGATTGCAGCGATCCTGCCAGCTCATTGTATTGCTATGCCTACATTCACTCGCTCGAAACGGCCGCGATTTCTACCATTCTTGCATTGCTGGTCGGCTATCCAGTCGCCTATGGCATCGCACGCGCAAGCTCGCGTTGGCGCTTGTTGCTATTGCTGCTGGTGATTTTGCCGTTCTGGACCAGTTCTCTGCTGCGCACCTATGCCTGGATTGGCATTCTCAAGGGCAATGGCTTGCTCAATAACCTGTTGATGGGTATCGGGTTAATCAACGCACCCTTGGAAATTCTGCACACCGATGTTGCGGTTTATATCGGGATCGTCTATGCGTATTTACCCTTCATGATCCTGCCGCTGGTCGCGAATCTAATGCGCTTGGACCATCAGTTGCTGGAGGCGGCGGCTGATCTTGGCTGCAAGCCCTGGCGTGCCTTTTTTCGTGTCACCTTGCCGCAATCCATTCCAGGCGTGATCGCCGGATCGATGTTGGTGTTTATTCCAGCGGTCGGCGAGTTCGTGATTCCAGAACTCTTGGGCGGCCCCGACACCTTAATGATTGGCCGCGTGCTCTGGACCGAGTTCTTCAGCAATACCGATTGGCCACTGGCGTCCTCGATTGCCGTGGCGCTCTTGATGTTGATCGTGATCCCGACACTGATATTCGAATACGTGCAATCACGCGGCCTAAAGCGCTGAGGCGAAATGAGCAAGCGACCCTACGCCTTGTACACCGCCATGGTTTTTGGCTATGCGTTCCTTTACCTGCCGATCGTGTCGCTGATCGTCTATTCCTTTAACAAGTCCAGACTGGTGACAGTGTGGGGAGGATTCTCCACTCGCTGGTACGACGCCTTGCTGCAAAACGAGTCATTGCTTGCGGCGGCCCAGAAAAGCCTGATTGTTGCGTCGCTGGCTGCGACCTTTGCAGTGGTGCTCGGCACCCTGTCTGGACTTGCCCTGTCGAGATTTGGTCAGTTTCGCGGCAGAGTTCTGTTGTCGATCATGACCAGTGCGCCACTGGTCATGCCCGAAGTCATGCTTGGTCTGTCGGCACTGCTGCTGTTTGTGTCGCTGCAAGAACTGACTGGCTGGCCCGAAGGCCGAGGATTGATGACCATCACGATTGCGCACATTACCCTTTGCACCTCCTATGTGACAATCATCGTTCAATCGCGCTTGGCACAGATGGATGAGAGCCTGGAAGAAGCAGCGCTGGATCTTGGCGCGCGACCGTGGAAAGTGTTTTTCTTGGTGACCTTGCCGGTGATCGCGCCAGCACTCGTCGCGGGTTGGCTACTCGCTTTTACGCTGTCATTGGACGATCTGGTGGTGGCGAGCTTTGTTTCTGGGCCGAGTTCAACCACGCTGCCGATCGAGGTCTACTCTAAAGTACGCCTCGGATTGACACCCGAAGTGAATGCCCTGGCGACGCTGATCATCGTCTTTGTGACCATGACGATAACTGTGGTCGGGCTAATCGCCCATCGCGAATCCAAGCGTAAGTCAGCTTTAATCTAAGGGTGCCATCACGCTGCAGCGCGTTCCGGCAATGAACCTCGGTGCATGCCGCGACGAAGGACGTAAACCGAGGCTGGCGGCAAGTTTAGTAAGGTGAAATCCACGCGCTCGGCGCGCAAGCCCAAGCGTCGAAGCAAGCTTGAACGCACCGGACATTTGGGCCCGTAGGTGAATTGCACAAATACGCCATTGGGCGGCAAACATCGGAAACTCGCCGCGATAATTTCTTCAATCAGCGGAGGCGGCATCGAAAGAAAGCCCAATGAACTGACGACCGCATCGGTCTTCGCGTCTTCAAATCCCGGCGTTGCCGACAGTAGGGCGGGCAATTCGCGCGCGTCGCCACAGACCACTTGCGAGTCCGGGAAATCGACACGCAAATCCCGACAAAGATCTGCGTTTAACTCAAGCACCAATAAGTTTTCAGGCTGCACCTTGTAACGGATCAAGGCGCGAGTGATAGCCCCTGTGCCAGCCCCCAGTTCAACCACCCGGCGAACACCCAGGGGCAAGGCCTCGGCCATCGCACGGCCCAATCGCGGGCTACTTGGAACCACCGATGCGGTTTTAAGCGGTGAGCGCAGCCACTGGCGGAAAAACACCCAGTTTCGATTGGCCTCACTGCGCCATCGACTGATGGGTCGTTCCGATCGGGTGGTCATAGGTTGCGTCAATGCCGGTTCGTTGAAGCCTAACAAGGCCTCCGTGAGCCGCCAATGTGCCAGGCGTCAAACTGAGGTATGGATTTATCTGCGCTTACTTGCCAGTTTCGATCTTCGAACCGGCCTTGATCTGCGCCGCGAGATCCAAAGCGCGTTGACGTTCTATCGCCGTGCGGATGCCATCACGCACGCTCTCAAAGGCCGGTGCGTTGAAAGCGCGCTTCTCACGCAGCATTGCGACATGGAAGCCAAAATCCGTTTCAATGGGCTGCGGCGTGTAGGCGCCCGGCGTCAGCGTGGCAACCGCGTCTGCCAGCGCTGGCGGCAACTGTGGGCGACGCACCCAGCCCAAATCCTTGGCATCGCGCACGCCGGGCTGCCCAGCCTGGCCCGACAGTAAATCGTCGAACTGCCCGCCAGCAGAGAGTGCCGCGATGACCTGCTGGGCACGCTCCGATGTGTCCAGCAAGATATGGGCGACATGAAATTCCTCTGCGCCCGTCGCTTGAATCTGCTTCGCATAAGCGTCGCGCAGCAGCTCTTCTGTGATCGGCGACTCGGTCTCGGTACGCGTCACCAGCAAACCACTGAGTCGATTCAGGCGCTCAAGCTCAAGGTCGGCTTGCGCGATCGGGTCATCCAAAAGCCCGCGTTTGCGCGCTTCTTGGGCCACCGCAATCAATTCGCCCAGTTGCGTATTGACTTGATCGCGCTGGCCCGGGTCGCGAATATCCCAGCCACGCTTGCGCGCGTAGGCCTCAATTAATGGCTCGGGGACGACTTCGCCATTGACCACCAATCCGCTCGGAGTTCCTGCGAGTTGGATCAGAGCGTCATTCGCCACCTCAGTTTTTTGGGCGCAGCCCAGCATCAGTAGCAGCAGGCTTGCGACAGCCAAATGTTGCAGCTTCATGCAGATTCCTCAGGGCTAAGTGCCTCGATCGACAAGGCATGGATATCGGTGTCCATCAAATCGCCGACTGCAGCATAGATGCGCCGATGCCGCGCAAGTGATCCAAGATCGCGAAAGCACTCTGCCACCACGCGAAGCCGGAAATGGCCGCGGCCATCGGCTGCGCCTGCATGCCCGACATGCCGATGGCTTTCATCGAAAATTTCCAGAGATGTCGGCGCGATTTCGCGTTCGATACGCGCGCGGAGTTGGTCAATACGCGCGCTCATGGCAACACCTTGCGGAAAGGCTGAATTTTTACTTCGCGGTAAATTCCGTGCGCCAGGAAAGGGTCGGCGTGGGCCCATGCACTCGCGTCAGCAAGACTGGCGAACTCGGCAACGATCAGGCTGCCAACCACCCCCGACTGTCTCAGATCGCCGTCGTCTGTCGTCGAAAGTGGTCCGGCTAAAGTCAAACGGCCGACAGACAACAGCGCCTGCAGCCGCGCAAGATGCGCCGGTCGGTGCTGCATACGCAGTTCGAAACTATCGGGCAGGTCGACACCGGTGATGACGTACAACATGATCGCAGGTGAACACAATGACGCCAGCGGCGGGTCGCGCATGGTACGGAATCCGCCTGCTCCGGTACACTCCCGCCCCCGCATTCGCCACCCGCCACGTCGCTTTTTTCAAGGCGGCGCGTCTGTATGGGTTGCCAACGCCAAAATTTAAGAGGTTTCGTACTGTGTCCCGCCGAATCGCCATCCATCCGATCAATCCGCAGAAGCGCCTGATCGATCAAGCGGTCGCGGCGGTCAAGGCGGGTGAATTGGTGGTGTATCCGACCGATTCTGGTTATGCCTTCGGCTTTGCCTTGGACTCGCGTTCCGCGCTCGAACGCGTCAGCAAGTTGCGGCAGCTAAAGCCCCGACACAATTTCACACTGGCCTGCCGCGACCTGCGCCAGATCGGTCAGTACGCGCGCGTGGATGACGCGGCATTCCGATTGATGCGTTCGCATTTGCCCGGCAGATACACCTTTATTCTGCCGGCCAGCAATCTGGTGCCGAAACGTGTGGCGACAGAGAAGCGCCGCTCTATTGGCGTGCGGATGCCGGATAACACCGTGGCGCAGGCGCTGATCGAGGCGCTCGGAGAGCCGCTGCTTAGCTCTAGTGTGTTGTTGCCGGATCAGGATCTGCATGGTTTGGAGGTCGATGAGCTATTCGACCTGCTCGATTCTCACGTGGACGTGCTGATCGATGCCGGCCCATGTAGTCAGGATCCAACCACAGTGGTGTCGCTGATTGATTCCCCGTTTGAAGTCTTGCGGCATGGCAGCGGCACGGTGGATTGGGAATGATTGAGCCGGAAACAACGGCGGATTCAAGCGCGAGTGCGCGGCAAGCGGAAATCCCGTTTGCAGTTGTGCGCGGACAGCCGTACTTCGAGTTGCCCAAAGATTTGTACATTCCACCGGATGCGCTGGAAGTCATCCTGGAAGCCTTCGAAGGGCCGCTAGATTTGTTGCTTTATCTGATTCGCCGCCAGAACCTCGACATTCTTGATATCCCGATTGCCGCGATCACGCGCCAGTACATTGGCTATATCGACATGATGGAGGAGCTGCGTTTCGAGCTTGCCGCAGAGTATCTGGTGATGGCGGCAATTCTCGCTGAGATCAAATCGCGTTTGCTATTGCCACGCCCTGCCCCGCTAGACGACGAAGAAGCGGATCCACGCGCGGAATTGATTCGGCGTTTGCAGGAATATGAGCGTTTCAAGAAGGCGGCTGAAGACATCGAAGCGCTGCCACGCATGGAGCGCGATACCAGCTTAGTCAGTGCCTTCGTGCCCGAGCGCCGCGTGGCTGCCGTGCCTCCGGCGGTGGACCTGCGCGAGTTACTGCTGGCCTTTCGCGATGTGCTGAACCGCGCGGATCTGTATGTGATTCATCAGATCCGGCGCGAGCCGCTTTCGGTGCGCCAAAAGATGAGCGAGCTACTAACCCTGCTCAGCGCCGGCACTTTCGTCGAATTTAGCCAATTGTTTACCTCAAGTGAGGGACGCTTGGGCGTTGTGGTCTGTTTTCTGGCGATGCTTGAACTCGGCAAGGCGGGCTTGATGGAGATTGTGCAGGAGGCGCCGTTGATGCCGATCTATCTGAAATCCCTGGCCACCTGAGCCTGTGACAATGGATCTGGAACAACTCAAACGTATTATCGAGGCGGCGTTGCTCGCCGCGGGTCAGCCGTTGACCATTGGTCAACTCGGCGACTTGTTCGAAGAGGAAGAGCGCCCAGCACACACGCAACTGGCCATGGCGGTGGAATCGCTGGGTCAGGATTGCGCATCGCGTGGCGTCGAACTTGTCGAGGTCGCCAGTGGCTTTCGCTATCAGGTGCGTACCGACGTGCATGTCTATGTCACGCGTCTTTGGACAGAACGCCAGAGCCGATACTCGCGCGCTTTGATGGAGACGCTGGCGCTGATCGCCTATCGCCAGCCGATAACGCGCGGTGAGATCGAAGCGGTGCGTGGTGTTGCGGTCAGTACCCAAATCATCAAAACCCTGGAAGAGCGCGAGTGGATTCGCGTCATCGGCCACCGCGATGTGCCCGGACGACCCGCGTTGTTTGGTACAACCCGCGCCTTCCTCGATTACTTTGGTTTAAGAAGCTTGGATCAACTGCCCACGCTCGCGGAAATTCGCGATCTGGACTCAATCGAGCCGCAACTTGTCTTTCCGTCGCGCGATACCGGCGCTGCGGCGGACGCACTACAGCCTGCATTATCGAGCGCGCCCGTGGCGTTGCCCGAGGTTCCATCAACGGAGACGCGACAATGAAACGCCGAGCGACACTATCCCTCAAGCGCGGGGAAGAAACTTCCGCGCCCGAACGCCTGCAGAAGCTCTTGTCCAAAGCCGGGTTGGGCTCACGACGGATGATTGAAGAACGAATTCTGCGCGGTGAAATCGAGGTCGACGGGCGCTTGGCCGCAATCGGCGACAGCCTCGGCGATGGGCAAAAGCTGCGGCTTGATGGTCGCGAATTCTTGGTGCGCGCGATCACGCATGAAGGTCCACGCGTACTCGCGTACAACAAGCCCGAAGGTGAAGTCACGACGATGAGCGATCCGGAAGGGCGGCCCACGGTATTTGATCGATTGCCGCGGCTCAAGGGCGCGCGCTGGATCGTTGTCGGGCGACTCGATATCAACACCGCAGGTTTGTTGCTGTTCACTACAGATGGCGAGTTAGCTAACCGCTTGATGCACCCCTCGCGTGAAATCGAGCGCGAGTATCTTTGTCGCGTCCACGGCGAAGTTTCCGAGCAGTCCTTGCGGCAACTTGCCAAAGGCGTGGAGCTCGAAGATGGAAAGGCGCGTTTTGAGCAGATTGAAGCGCTCGGCGGCGAGGCCAGCAACAAATGGTTCAAAGTCATGCTGCGCGAGGGCCGCCAGCGCGAGGTTCGGCGCTTATGGGAGGCGATCGGCGCCGAGGTCAGCCGGCTCAAACGCGTGCGCTACGGACCTACCGAGTTGGGTAAGGAACTCAAGCGTGGCATGTACCGAGATCTGGAGACAGAGGAAATCGCGGCTTTGATGACCGCAGTCAATATGCCGATGACCACGCGCAACGAGTTGCGCGTTGTTCCACTGGAAGCAGCACGTAAGTTTGAGCGCGGTCAGCGCAATGAACGCCGCCCCGATGCGCGCCCTAGCTGGAAGAAAGATGCGGCAGAATCTTTCGCCGAACGCCGCGATTTCCCCAAGCCCAGCGACCGATCCAAGCCACTGCGCAGCGATGGCGATGCGTGGGGCAATGTCAGCGCAGCACCGCCGACGCCAGCACGAGGACGTGGCGCTGCAGGTCCACGGATCGCCGCAGGTGCGGAGCGTCCGCGCGGCACCGCCGCGTATGCAAAACGCTCGGGCCCACCGCGAGAACGCGCACCGCGTCGAGATGCCGCTGCAGCACCGGCCGAGCACGTGGTTCGCGAAAGACGCCAGACGCCTGCCCGTTTGGCGGCTGAGTTCGTGCGCGATGGCGCTCCCGCTCCTGCACGCACTGACCAAGGCGCTGCTGCAAAATCGAGTTCGGATCGCTCGGGCCCATATACGCGTGTGCCCGGTGTTAAGGGCACGCGTCCGATCCGTTCGACGGCGTCGGCTCGGCCCGCGAGCACTCGGCCAGATCATTCCGCCAAGAAACCGGTACCACGACGAGAGGCTGCGGTGGCGGCGAATCCAGACGCGAAAATTGATTGGCGCAAGCCGCGTCCCTTGCCGTACGACAAGCCAAAAACGGATACGCCAAAGCCAGCGAAGACCTCGCCTGCCAGTAAGCGTGCTGACGCTGTGCGTGCGGCTAAGCCTGCAAGGCCCGCACCAGCCAGTAAGCGTGCTGACACTGTGCGTTCGTCAAAGCCTAAGACTGAACGATCCGCACCGCGCAAAACCTCGCGCTGATGCGCTGACGCGCTCGGTTGAAAGCCACATAAGGCCCCGCACAAATGTGCGTGGGCCTTGGCAATGGGGACATTTTTTTGCCGCAATACACGAATTGACGGCATATGTCGCGGCGAGGCTATGAGCCCGCGGATGCTCCGACTTGCGCCAAAACATCCGTGTTTTGAGCCAGGGCGAATGGATCATTCGCCCACAATCCCTCGATCGAAAACTACTCGTCGAGATCGATGGCGCCGCGTGTCTTATCACGGCGACGGTTATCCTTGTCCTGATAGGCAGCCATGCAGCGATCAGTCTGCGTCACCATGGCGCATTCCAAGTAGTCCGAGATCTCAACCAGCGCGGCCCGGATGGCCTTACCGGCCGGTGTTTTATTTTCACTGGCCAAGGAACCGCCGAAGCCCCCGCGATACAAGCCTAAGCTCATGCCGCCGCCCTTTGCCGTGCCTTCCACCGTACGCGAGAAATCGATCTCGCCGGTTTCGGCATTGATCACCCGCAAGTCCACCGCCAGATAGGCTTTCTCGCTCTTGCCGCCGACGGACACACCGCCGAAACTGATACCGCCGCCGGTGCTCTGCGTCTCTTCCTCGTAGGCGGTCACGGTGCCGGTGACGAGGTATTGCGCGCCCGTGAGTTTGCCAATCTTGGCACCTGTGCCACTGGCCACGCGACCTGAAGCTGCTAGGTTTTGCTCATCAAGCACCGAGCGCAGTTGATCACGCTCCACCACACGGAAGGCGCCGGAGGCCGACAACTCGTTACTGAGCATTCCGGCAAGTTCCCAACCCACACCACCGCGCCACCAGCCCGCGCCGGATTGGTTGTCGAATTCGGTCACTGCGATGACCGGCTTTTCCCCGCGTGCTTGGGCTATCTGAGGCGCACCGCATAAGGCACCTGCGACTGCCAGTCCAATCCATAAAACTGAATGCATTGATGTCTCCTTGGAGTCATTCCGCCGATTGGCGAAGTGGAAATAATGATGGATCAAACGGCACGAAAAATCTCGACGCGAGCCGCGATTGTCCTTACCATCAACGCCATTCGGCGGCGAAAAGGGCCAAGCTGGCTCAAGCAGATCGCGCTTCGCGTCGTCGGCTTCCCGCTGAGCGCTTGCCGTTCCCCTCATCCCAATCGGCCTCTTCACCGGGAGCTGTGGTGTAGACACGGCTCCACTCGGGAACAGGACCGCTCAACACCCATCGATCACTCGCATATCCGTCGTCGATCAACTGCTCCAGCCATTTGTTGGCGAAACTGTTCATGCGCCGCCGATAGTGCGCAATCAGGCGCGCCGGCGTGTTGGGTGCGAACAAACGCACGCGGTGCGCGTCGAAGCGGCAATGCGTGACCTCAGCTTGTTTCGCATCATGGTACACGCGCCAATAGGACTCTGGATCCTCGCTGGGCTGCGACTCTATGAAGCGCAAGCTCAGCCGCAGCAAGCTCGTGTACGGCTGCTGCTCGAGCACGTCGAGAATAAGATCGCTCTTGCCAGCACGCTCATTCGTGTAGCGACCTACGGGCAAGGATTTTGCGTCCATCAGACGTTGCAGGCGCAAGTAGTTGTCGGAATACAGCCCGAGTAACCATTCGAAGGCATTGGGCAATACACGCAGTGGCATCATGGGCTGAACTTGGCGTCGGGCAATACGAGTTGGGGTCTGGCCGACTATTCGTCAAGTTCTGAGCCGGTGCAAGCCTTGAAAAAGCCGCGCCGTTCGCCGAATTGGCGAGCGGCGCGGGTTGGGTCGACTCAGGCTTCGCGCGGCAGGAAGAAGAACTCGCTGCCTTCGTGTCCCGCGTGCTTCATTGCCGAATACTGCGGTCGTTGCGGTAGCCGGGCAACGGCCGAACGCTGGCTGACCAGATCGGCGACATCTTCATACAAACGGTAACCCTCGGACAAACCCTCGTTCTGCTTGAGTGCAGTGAGGAAAGCTTGTGCAAAAATCGAGTGCCCTGCCCCGCCATCGTCCAGCACCGGCTGCAATCCGCCGGAGGTGATCACGGTGCGGGCCTTGACACGCGAAATGAACAGCAGATCCTCGTCTTTCGCCTGTAGCGGGATGGGGCGAATAGCATTGCCTGACAAGGTGCCCGAGTAACAGGAGTCGGCGACGACCAACACGTGTTTCGCGGCGGAAGCGCCGATGTAATCGTTGACCTGATCATTCGCAATCCAACTGCTCGGATCATCCGCACGACCATCGACCGGGATCCAGAAGCCTTGACCCTTGGCGTCTAGCTGACCGTGACCGGCGTAATACACGAGCAGGTTGTCGTTCTTCTTCATACCCATGGTGAGTTCGGCCATCTTGGCAATGATGACTTCACGTCCAACATTGGTCAGTAACGACACCTTGTAGCCATATCGCTTTTGCAGTTGCTCAGCCACCGCATTCGCATCCGCTACCGCCGTGGTCAGCGCGGGAAACGACGCGTAGGAATCGTTGCCAATGACCAACGCATGGAACTCGCCCAGATCGTCGCGCATGCGACGTTGGAACAGCTTGCTGGTAATGCGCTTGGCAACCACGCTGGTGCCGACGCTGCGTGTGATCAGGAAGCTCTCCACCGTGCTGACGCCGTCGTTCGTAATTGCCTGAATCTCAACCGGGGTATCGCCCGCCATCAAGTCCAATTCAATCTGGAACATGCCGTCGGCATCCACCTTGTCCTTGAAATCGCGATCGTTGATTTTTAGGGACTTCAAGCTTTCCGCTGGATAAACGCGGCCCACAACCTGATAGGACGGTACCGCAGCCAGTAACGGTGCTGCCAACACGCCGGCTCGCGTAGTGGCAAGCTTAGGCGCGAGCACCTGGATGCGCGGTGACGTGCCCTTCGGCGCTGGGCCACGCTGGCCCGGATCCACACCTAATGCGGTCCATGCTCGATCGGCCTCCGCACGCGTGCTGACCACGGCCTGTTCCTGGGCCGTTACCTGCTTCTCAAGCTCCGCGACGCGGGCAGCGGCTCGCTGCGCGCGCGAGCGATCCGCGGCGGCGTTGGCAACTTCAGAGCGTGCCGCGGTTAGTTGCTGGCGTGACTGCGCCAACTCGCCCTCGCGTTGGTTGAGCTGATCACGTGCCGAGGTCAGTTGCGTGCGCAAGCTGCCCACTTCACCGCGCAAGCGCTCATTCTCTTGAGCCTGGGCCTGACGCTCGGCTTTCTCTGTATCGGTGACCATTTCCAACGTGGCACCGCTGGTGTCACCAGACGCTTTGCGATACCAGTTCATGGCCATAGTCATGTCTTTGGACACGCCCTTGCCGCCTTCATACAGACCGCCGAGATTTATCATGGCGGTTGAGCTGCCCTTCTCGGCGGCCTTGCGGAACCAATTCGCCGCAAGTGCGTAGTCGGGCTCTACGCCCAATCCCTGTTCATAAATCTCACCAACATAGTTCATCGCATTGACGTCGCCCTGCTGGGCGGCCGGCAGCCAGACTTTCAACGCGGTGGAGTAGCTAGCGCGATCGTAGGCTACAAACTCACCGCCGCGAATGGCGCAGTCTTTGGCCGTCGTGCGGATCGGACGTCGTGCCGACAGATACGTGAAGTTGCCGCCCAGTTGCCGAACCTGGCCTGGCAGCAAGCAATCCACAATGTACAGGTCTTCGACTGTGATCGCGCCTTGCGGTAACTCGGCCTTCTTTGCGAGCACCGGCCCGGCACCAAGCACTGCGACCGCAAACGCACTCGCGAGCGCCAATCGCAGCCGCAGCCAACGTGGTGCCTGCGTGGAGTGTGTCAAACGCGACATCGGAATCTCCTAAAGTTTTCAAAAAAAAATCAAAACTCGAAACGTGCGCCCAGATTGACCGTGGAACGATCCAACCCATCGACGCCTACACTTTGGCGCCATTGCAAGAATGCCTGCCGACCATTGGCCATGATGTAAACCAGACCAAAACCGATGTCGCCGTAGCTACGGTCCGGGGAATCCGGGCGCAACTGGAAAAAGTCGCCATTGCCATTGACGAATCCGGCTTCGATCACGGTGTCGTCATTGCCTGCTTCGTGATTCCAAGTCAGGTCGAATTGCGGCACCAAAACGCCTTTGGACAAGCTGATTGCGCGACTGACCTGCAAGCCCACGCCAAGGATCTTGGAGGTTACTTCCTGGTCTGCGTAGCGAACAGCAAAATCGCTATCTGATTCTGTGAAGCCGTCGACATCGCTGCGCACATAGCGAATGAAACCGCTCGGCGTTACCGTCCACGCGCCGCGATTCCAGCTATAGCCGATGGTGGATGCAAAAGTCATCTGCGATGCATCGGTGTCACTGAGCAAGGTTTCATCGAGCACGAAATCCGTTAGCGCAATACGCAATCGACGTGATTGATCGAGCTGGATACGTCCGTAGCTCAATCGCGTGTCCCAATACACACGATCGGTGATCGAGAAGGAATTGAAGCCCGTCAAGGTAATTCCGGTCGTTTCCAGATCGCCGAAGTCGGTGAGATTGGAAGTGAAACGGTTGTATCCCAGCGCAGCACCCACAATCCAGCGCGTACTCGCACGATAGTCAACACCGGCGGTCACGCCCACGGAATCAAAGTCGACGACGACTTCACGTTCCTGCGGATTGATGTTCTGGTCGCCTCGGGTAAAAGAGCCGTTCACAAAATAACCCCACGGGGAGATGAGGTCCCCGGGGCCACCGATCTCGGGTTCCTCGTTTTGGTACAGACCGCTGAGCAGACCGAGCGGCACCGATTGGCTGCCCAGCGTTGCGGTCAACCCGGCCATGCTGAAACCGCCAGTGCCTGCGCGCAACTCAGCCATTCGCGCATCCAGGTTAAAGAACTGGGTCGAGGCGAGCTGGTTCAGAGATGCGAATTGTGACAACACCTCCTCGGGATACAAGGCGCGCAATGTGTCGCGCACGGCTTCGTCGCGACCATCGGCCGCATCGCTGAAAAGCGCATTGCACAAGCTAGAAATCGTTCCAGTGGCACCCGCGCACAAGTTCACCACCGGCGTCACCGCTTCGCCGGCGAGTGTGTCGCCGCCCACACTTGGGGTCAGCAATTCCTCTGCGTCGGTACCTTCTGGGCGTACGATCTGAGTGGTCTGCTGAGCGCTGTTGTTGGAGACGGTGGGGTCAGTGGTCGAACTGGTCACGGTTGCCGTGTTGGTAATGCTGGCCGTATCGCTGCCAGCATCTACTGTAATCAGAGCGCTGATTTGCTGTCCCGCGGCCAGTGATGCCGACGCGTTGCAGATCACATTCGCCCCGCCGGTACAGGTGAGCCCCGCTCCAGCGGCCGACACGAACACGAGGCCCGCGGGCAGCGGGTCACGAATGACCACGTTACTGGCGACCGCTGGACCTAAGTTGCGCACCGTCACCGTGTATGTGAAACGTTCGGTGATGACCACCGGATCGATGCTATCGGTCTTGGTAATCAGCAAATCTGCGAATGTCGGCGGTATGGTCAATGGCGTAACGATGATCGACAGATTGGCGGAATTGTTGACCAGCACCGGATCAGCCGTCGTCGATGCAAGTGCGAACTCCACGCCGAGCGTCCCAGCCGTGGTGCCAGTGGATTGCCCGTTGAAGCTGATGTCCTGTGACGATCCGGGTGCGAGGCTGGTTGCGCGACACTCAACGCCACTACCCAAAGCCGCGCAGGAAAAGCCGGCGCCCGAGCCACCGGTGATGGTCCACGGGCCAGTCGGGCTGGCTCGAAGCACCACACTGGCTGCGGCCGAGGGACCACTGTTTGCGACGCGAGCGACAATCGGGACTGCGCTACCGGCGACCACACTGGTTGGACCCGATGGCACCACACTCAAATCGGCGAGTGCCTGAGGCGTGCCCTGGACCACCGTGGTTTCTGAATCGGTGTTATTGATACTCACCGGATCGATCTCCGCGGCGATCACAGTGGCCGTATTGCTGATCGTGCCGCTGGCAGGCGCACGCACACGAACAAAAACGGTCGACGAATTGTTGGCGGTTAAACCAGTCTGCAATTGGCAGACAACGGTTGATCCCAAGGTGCAATCCCACCCGGGGCCGGTAGCTGAAACCAATTGCACGCTTGCGGGCAATGTGTCGGTAACGCGTACCTCGTTGGCTGTATCTGGCCCCAGATTGCTGACGCGCAAGCGGTACTCAAATTCGTCGCCGACCGGGACTGGATCAATGCTGTCGCTCTTGTCGATGGCCAAATCAGCGCGCCCACGTGCGTCGATCACCACTACCGAATCGCTCGCTGTCTGCACGGTAGAATTGCTGATGTGTGTGAGCTGAGCGCGATTGATGAAGGTGCCGACGGTGGTGGTGCGCGCTTCAATGACGATAGTGCTGCGAGTCAACCGCGGCAACAGTGAGCGGCGACAATCAAAACGTGATCCCGCAGTCGTGCAGGTCCAGCCCTGACCCGAAGCGGATACCGCTTGCAGACCCGCTGGCAAATCATCGACAACAACCAGTCCGGAGAAATCCGATTGCGATGAATTGTCGACGACAATGTCGAAAAATGCGTTGATGCCGAGAGCCACCGGGGTGGCGCGTACGAACTTGCTAAAGCCCAGCGTCGCGCTCTCGGTAATCACCGTGCCCTGACTCGCATTGGTCGGCACCGAGTTCTCGGCAGACGTGACCTGGGCTTGGTTAGTGATGCTGCCGACGCCTTCCGGCCGGACCGTCAAGCGCACGCTGCTGCTGGTGCCAGCCCCCAACGCGCCATTGAAATTACATGACACTGTGGCACCCAGGGAACTGGGAGCAGCGCAGACCCACGAACTGCCACTGAAGCTCTGATAGCGGAGGATCGACGGTAGGTTGTCGACGATCACGATATTGGTTTGCGCAGCATTGCCAGTATTGGTGACGGTGAGTGTGTATTCGAACGCCGTTCCATTCGGCACAGGATCCATGCTGTCAGTCTTAGTCAGGGTGCGCGTCAGCACTGCGGCAGTGACTGTGACGGCACTCGAACTGCTGTTATTGGCGACGCTGGGATCAAAGCTCTCGGCTGAAATCGTCGCGGAATTTGTAAATGGCCCACCGGCAGAATTTGGCGCCGTCAAGTTTAAAGTCGCCGCGGTACTTGAACCCAACGTGAGGCTGGGGCGCGTACAGGTGACCGACTGACCACTCGCGAGGCACGACCAGCCACTTCCCCCAATGACTGCACCGACGCTAAAACTACTGGCGACGGTGCCGGTGATGCTGATATTCCGGGCTTCGTCTGGGCCTGCGTTTCCGGCGATCAAATTCAAGCTAAAACTGGCGCCAGAACTGACGGTGCCAGGCCCAGTGATCTGCGCGCTAAGATCTGCTGAACCGCGGATCATGACCGCTGCGCTGGATTGATTATTGGACGGAGATGAGTCCGTTTCGGCACTAGAGACGCTCGCGGTATTCAGCACCGAAGTGCCACCCCCCGGAACGTTTTGGTTGTACACGACCGTCAGATCCAATGGCGACGCGCTTTGCCCGGGCGTTAACGTCGGCGCGTAGTTACAAACGACTGCGCCTGTGCAACTCCAGCCGGCACCGCTCGCAGACTGGAAAACCACGCCGCTTGGCAGTGAATCCGTTACCTGGATCATTGACGCGGATTGACCGGCACCCGAGAGATTGCTCACCTGCAAACGGAACACAAAGGGAACGCCACGTGGAATCGGCTGGCTGCCGACCACGGATTTGTTAATGCTCAAGTCAACGGAAGCTGGCGCGCCAGCGGTAACCAATATGGAGGCGCTGGCGTTGGCCGGAGTCGGATCGATCCTAACCGATGTTGCTGTCAGACTCGCCACTGCCGTGCCCACGCCGGGGCCAGCGACACCGTTGATCTCGATCGGTGGTGCACCTAGGCCGCTGGCCAAGGTACCTGACGGTGATCCGCCCTGATAGATACAACTGATATTGCCAGTTGAGTGCGAACAGCTCCAAGCCATAGACACGGTAAACGACGAAAAAGTGAATGGCCCACTTAGTGTGCCGCTCATGGTCAAGCCGGGCGCGGCCGCAGGACCGGCGTTGGCAATATTTGCGGTGAACTTGACTGGCGCGCCGACTGTCGCCGAGGGCGGATTCGACGTCAGTTGAAGTGTTAAATCCGCATTTGGCTGCACCACATTGGTGGTCTGCACGATATTGGTGTTGTTGGCTGGATTGATATCGCTCTCAGCCGAATCTGCGGTCACCGAAATCTGTACGGTTTGGGCCGAGCTAGGCGCAGTGAATCGCAAGCGCAATAGCGGCGCCGACTGACCGCCGCTCAGCGACGACAACTGTGGATTACAAACGATTCCGGCAGCCAGTGAACAGGTCCAACCCGGCGTGGGTGTCGGCATGTAGGTCAATCCAGCGCTCGGAAACACCGAAACTGATATCTGGGTAGCTGGCGAGCTTCCCAGATTTTGCAGGGTGATGTCGTAGTCGACCGGCTGGTTGACCACGACTGGGTCTGGGTTGTCAGACGTGGTCACCGCCAAGTTCACCTGCGCCATGGCAGGTGCAGCGAAAACGGCTCCGAGAACCGTCCAGACAATGAAAAATCGTCCGAGGCCCTGCAAAGTACGTCGCGTCAGTGTTGTCATAATCCCGTGCACCCCTGCATGGTCGCCATCTACAAGCATCTCGTCACGCTGATCGTAGCGCTCGCCGCGCGAGTGTCTGATCCCCTATTTCGACAACACGCAATTCCGTGTTGTCACAGGCCGCGTCCAGCAAAGATACCAGTTAGTTCGAACATGCCGGCTGAGTTTCGCCCGATTGGTGCCCGCGTACACGAGCTAGACTAACCTTCAAGAAAGCATCCAAATTTGCGGAGCGTGGATATGAAGCTGCACCTTGCCGTCGCGCTGATACTGACTCTGTTTCTGGTGGCTTGCGGCAAGGAGGAAAGCCCGGCAACGGCAACGGCGCCTGCGACGTCGACAACACCCGTCACCAGCGAAGCCGAGTCCAAAGAATTCGTCGTGCTTGGCGTCACGGGCGAGGCGGCCGATAGCCAGCCAGCGATCAGTGTGCGTTTCTCGCGACCCTTGGCGCAGGCGCAAGATTTATCGCAATACATGAAAGTGACCGATAGCACTGGCAAGCCCGTCGACGGTTCGTGGGTGAATGACTTAGGTGACCGGCTGGTACGTTTTCCGCATGTGAAAGCGCAGGAGAAATTCAAAGTTGAGATCCTGCCCGGCATCGTCAGCGAGAGTGGTGAGTCGCTTAAGCAGGGGTTGACGCAGGAAATCGAAGCAGTGGACTTGCCACCAGCAGCGGGCTTCGCGAGCCAGGGTAGCGTGCTGCCGAGCCAAGGCACGGACGGTCTGCCGATCCTCACCGTGAACATCGCCGAAGTCGACGTCGAGTTCTTTCGTGTAAAGGACAGCAGTGTTGCGCGTTTCCTGAGTGAATACCAAGGAGGCGGACGGCGTGGCTATTGGGACTTGAGCCGGCTGCGGCGAATTGCCGACTCGGTCTATCTGAATCGATTTGTCGTTGATGCAGCGCCCAATGAGCGCAAACGTACGCACCTTCCAGTGCACCAGATCAAGGAACTCAACGCGGCTGGTTTGTACTTCGCCGTGCTTAAGCCCGTGGGTAGTTTTGAAGGCGAATTTCAGACCACGTACTTCGTGCGCACCGATATTGGTGTGCACACGCGTGTGCACTTAGGCAAGTTGATGGTGATTACGCGCTCACTGGCGACCGGTGAAGCGCTCGGTGGAATCGATATCTCGATTTTGGACAGCGACGGCGTCAGCGTTGTGGCCGCTGTGACCAACAGCGATGGTCAGGTAGAAGTTGACTACCGCATTTCCACGAAACATGTCCTAGTGGCGAAGCGCGGCGACCAGACTTCATTGCTGCCCTTCAATCAGCCAGCGCTGGACCTGTCGGAATTTGACGTCGGGGGTAGTACGGCGGGCGATATCAGCATGTTTTTATGGTCGGGCCGCGACCTCTACCGCCCGCTAGAGACTTTGCGAGTGGCGGCATTGTTACGGGATTTCGATGGCAAGCCCTTGGCCGGAAAGCAGCCATTGTTTGCTGTGCTCAAGCAACCTGATGGCCGCCCATTCGCAACAGCACAATTGAGTGCTGGCGACGATGGCTATTACCTATTCGAACGCGCAATGACCGCTGATGTACCGACTGGCCGCTGGCGACTGGAAGTCTCGCCCGATCCCGCAGGCGTGAGTGCCGTACATGGCTTTGATTTGCGCATCGAAGAATTCTTACCCGAGCGGTTGAAACTCAATATCGATTCGACGCAAGCGCGACTGGCACCGGGCGATGCACTCGATATTTCGGTTGAGGGCGGATATCTCTATGGCGCGCCCGCGAGTGGCAATCGCTTCAGCGCACAACTGACGTTCGCTGTAGATGCCACCCCGGTGGAATCAGTAAAGGGCTATTTCTTTGGTGATCCGGTCGAGCCGCCGTCGTCTGAGCCGGTGGACGCATTCGATGTCTCGCTGGACGAACAAGGCAAGCTCAGCACCAGCGTCCCGATCGAATTGGCGAAGGTCAACGGCCCGATCGCCGTGTCACTGATCGGCAGCTTGTATGAAAGTGGCGGACGGCCGATCACGCGCGTCCTCAAACGCACCATCTGGCCCGCGGACGCCTTAGTTGGCATACGTCCGCTGTTCGATCCAGAAAATCTCAGCGCCAATCAGGAGGCCGGCTTTGAGGTGCTGAAGGTCAGCGCGGACGGTAGCCGGCAGTCCGCTGCGGGTCTGAAGGTCAAGCTCATTCGCGAAGATCGCGATTACATCTGGAACTACGACAACAGCCTTGGCTGGCGCGTGGATTTCACTCAGCGCTTCGTCGAGGTGGAGGAGCGTGCGCTTGATTTGGCCGGTGACGCGCCGGGCAAAATCGCCTTCGATGTCAAATGGGGGCCGTATCGAATCGAAGTGCTGGATCCCGCGACGGGCTTAACCACGCGCTTGCCGTTTACCGCCGGCTGGAACTTTGACGACGATAATCGCGGTCCGGATGCGCGGCCGGACAAGGTGAAATTGGCACTAGATAAGTCCAGCTATCGGGCGGGTGATCGTGTGGTCCTTAGCGTCACGCCTCCGAACGCCGAATCCAGTCCCGGTTTGTTGTTGGTAGAAAGTGATCGCTTGCTGCAAAGCATCGAATTCGAGGCGCGTCCGGGTGCCACGATTAAGCTCGATATTGATCCAAGCTGGGAACGCCATGACGTCTATTTGACAGCCTTAGTATTCCGACCTGGCACGGCGAAGGACAAGATTACGCCGTCGCGCGCCGTGGGCATTGTGCATCTGCCGATTGATCGCGCCGAGCGCACGCTGGCTGTGGAAATTCAGGCGCCGCAAACGATGCGGCCGAATCAAGAACTCAGCGTGTCGATTGCAGCGCTATCACTCGCTGGCAAATCGGCGCATGTGACAGTGTCGGCGGTCGATCTTGGCATCATCAACATTACGCGATTTGCGGTGCCGGATGCGGTCAAGCACTTTTTCGGCAAACGCCGTTACGCGGTCGAGGCCTTCGATCTGTACGGCCGCATTATCGAAGCGCTGGCGGGTGAACGCGCGCGCTTGAAATTCGGCGGCGATATGGCCCTGCCTGGCTTACCGCAGACGCGCCGACCGACGGCGAAAGTACTCACCGTGGACCTGTACAGTGGCCCGGTAAAACTCGACGCGCAAGGCAAGGCGACAATCAAACTGGCGGTGCCCGATTTCAACGGCGCATTGCGCGTGTCCGCCTTGGTCTACGCCGGCGATCAATACGGATCGGCTAGCGCGGAAACCTTGGTGCGCGCGCCGCTGGTCGCAGAAGTCAGCACGCCGCGCGTGATGGCGCCGGGCGATGCCGGTGTGCTGACGCTCGATCTGCAGAATCTCTCGGGTGCGCGGCAGTCGGTGAATATCCAATTTGAGGCGGATTCGCCGATCTCAATTGGAGACGCACAGCGTAGCGTTGTGCTTGAAGACAATGCGCGGACTAGCCTGCGCTTCCCCCTGACGGCACTGGGAGATCAGGGCGTCGGCAAATTCCGCTTGCGCGCGACGGGCGGAGAGATTGCGCTGGATCGGTCGTTCGAAATCAATGTGCGCTCGGCAAATACTCCCGAGCGCCGATCGCGCGTACTGCAACTAACCGGTCCCGGCAGCACGGACCTCGGTGTCTCAACGCGGGGTTTGCTGCCGTCAACGGTGCGCTCGCGGGTAAGCGCATCCACACGCGTGCCTTTGTCCATCGGCAGATTAGTAGGCGATTTGCTCGACTATCCCTACGGTTGTATCGAACAGACCACGAGTAAAGGCTATCCCTTTGTGTTGCTCGATGACGCCGGCACCAAAGCGCTGGGCATGTCGCCTATAGCTGCGGCGAAGCGCCAGACGAACGTCGCCTTTGCGATAGACCGTATCGCCTCGATGCAACTCGAGAACGGTCATTTCGCCTTCTGGCCGGGTAGCGGGGACTACTCAGATCCACAGATCACGCCCTATGTCGTTGAGTTCCTGCAGGATGCCGAGGCCGCGGGTTTCAAGGTTCCCGCCAAAGTACTGCAGAAATCGCTGGAGCGACTACGCGAAGATCTACTCTCGGGTGGTGCGGTTCTCTGGGAGCGTGCCTGGGGCGATGGCGCCGGTCACGTGCGACTGTCCTTTAACGCACACGCCGGCATGGTTCTGGCGCGCGTCAATCAAGCACCACTCGGCACGCTGCGCAATGTCTTTGATAACAGCAAGGCTGAGGCACGCGGTCCGCTGGCGCTGATGCGCTTGGCGGTGGCACTCAAGTTGGCCGGCGATGCAACGCGCGCGCAAGCAGCGGCGAGCTTGGCTTTGGGTGAGAAATACCAGCGTACCGACGAGTTTTGGGGCGACTATTTCACCGCCATTGGTGATCGTGCCGGTGCGCTGGCCTTGGCCGTGCAACATGGTTTCTTAACCGATCAAAGTCGCGCCCGAGTGCTCGAATTGGGCCAAGAAGCGCAAACGCGCCGCTATCTCGGTACGCATGACACGCTATCACTGCTCAAACTTGCGAAATCCATCTCGGGGACCGGCGGCAAACTCAGCGGCAAACTGGTGATTGGCGGCATTGATGAAGGCTTCGACACCAGTGGCTGGTTCAGCCGCGATTTGGTGATTGAAGATCTGAATGCCGGCGCGCAACTGGACGTGTCCACAACCGGCAATTATTTCCTGGTGCAAGACACCGTTGGCGTGCCGCTGGCCAATCCCGCGCCCAGCAGCAACGGTGTGAGCATCGTCAGTAAGTGGTATCGGCATGATGGCAAAGCATTTACCGGCGACACCTTGAAGGAGGGCGAAGGCTTAGTCATTCACCTGAAAGTGCGTGCCACCGAACGGCTCGCCGACGCGATTGTTATTGGTCCACTGCCGGGCGGCTTGGAGATCGAAAACTTGAATTTGATGGACACCAAACAGTTGGCGAATATGGTCGTTGCGGGCACCAATCTGGACGAATGGCGCAGCTATAGCGCCAATGTTCGCTATCAGGAGTACCGCGAAGACCGCTACGTCGGCGCGATCTCGGCAGACGCCGGTGCCGAAGTCGATCTCTACTATTTGGTGCGCGCGGTATCGCCTGGTGAGTACGGCGTGCCGGCAGCCTATGTCGAAGATATGTATCGGCCGACGACGCGTGGCGTCGCCGCGACGCCGCTGGCACGTTTGAAAGTGGTTTCGCCCGGCGCGGCGACTCCATGATTCCGGGCGGATGCGCATAGCTTCATCGTGCTTGCGCTTGGCGCAAGCGGTGAAGCTATGCCGGCCGACGTGAATGCTTCGCGCGCGCGTAAATTGCTTGCAGTGGGCGCTCGTCGCGGTTGCGGCGCCAGCGCTAATCTGGATCGCGGATAGGCTCGGTCCGCCGCCTCTGGCGCGAGTGAATGCGCCGGGCAGTACGCTGGTGCTCGCACGCGATGGCACACCGTTACGTGCTTTCGCAGACCGCGACGGTGTCTGGCGCTATCGCATGCGCTTGGACGAGGTATCGCCGGCTTACCTCAACGCGCTTTTGCAGTTCGAGGATCGCTGGTTTTACCGCCATCCTGGTGTTAACCCGACCAGCCTCATGCGCGCGCTCGGGCAATCGATAGTCCACGGTCGCATCGTCTCAGGCGGTTCAACCTTGACCATGCAAGTCGCACGCATGTTGGAGCCGATTCCGCGCACGCCGGGCGGAAAAGTGAAACAGATTTGGCGCGCTCTGCAACTGGAATGGCGCTTCGAGAAATCACAGATCCTGGAAATGTATCTGAATCTGGCGCCGTTTGGCGGCACTATCGAGGGGGTGCAAGCCGCGAGTTTTGCCTACTTGGGTAAGCCGGCTAAAGACCTTAGTGACGCCGAATCCGCCTTGCTGGTGGTGCTGCCACAATCACCCAGCCGATTGCGTCCTGATCGTCATCCGCAGCGTGCGCAGCTTGCGCGTGACAAGGTGATTGATCGCATGGTCGATCTTGGCAGTTGGACGCGTGCGCGGGCAAGCGACGCGCGCATTGAAAACGTCGCCGCACGGCGATTGCGCGCGCCGATGCGTGCGGCGCTGCTGGCACAGCGCTTGCGCAGCGCCGAGCCAGAACGCAGTGTCATCGCGAGCACGCTCGATGTCAGCATTCAAGCGCGTGTTGAGGCGCGTATCGAGTCGCAGATACGGCGTTTGCCAGAGCGGCAATCGATCGCAGCCTTGGTGGTCGACAACCAGACGCTAGACACGCTGGCCTATGTCGGTTCGGCGGCGCTGCTGGACACAAGCCGCGCAGGCCATGTGGATATGGTGCAGGCGAATCGCTCCCCAGGTTCGACCCTCAAGCCTTTTCTGTATGCGATGGCGCTGGATCAGGGCTTGATTCATTCGATGAGCTTGCTGGTCGATGCGCCGCAATCTTTCGACGGTTACCAGCCGTCAAACTTCATGGAAAGCTTTCAGGGGCCCGTGAGTGCGACGCAGGCGCTGCGGCTCTCGTTGAATGTCCCGGCGGTGGATTTGCTCGATCGCGTTGGTGTGATTCGCTTCGCCAGCACGCTTCAGAATGCCGGCGTGCATTTGCGTATGGCCGAAGGCGCGCTGCCCAATCTCTCGCTGATTTTGGGCGGCGCCGCGACCTCGTTGGAGGAATTGGTCGGCGCTTACACGGCGCTAGCGCGCGGCGGGCGGGCGGGTCGTGTGCGCTTTCGGCCTGAAGATCCACTCATCGAGCGCCATTTGATGTCGCCCGGCGCAGCCTGGATCGTACGGCGAATGCTCGAACGCCACCCGTCGGATAACTATTCTGTGCGCCAGTTCGACAGCGCCAGTCGCGTCAGTCTGGCTTGGAAGACCGGCACAAGTTATGGCTTTCGCGATAGCTGGGCACTTGCAGTGACGCCCGACTACACCATTGGTGTGTGGATCGGCAGACCCGACGGCACACCCTTGCCGGGACAGTTTGGCGCCGTGACCGCCCTGCCCTTGCTGATAGAGATTGTCGACGGATTGCCAGCCGCGCATGCGCGCGACTTGAGCCCGATGCCGCCGAGCGTCGCCCAACAAGAAATCTGCTGGCCGCTGGGCACAGTGCCGGACGCGGCGAATCCGGCCCATTGTCATCGGCGTTTCGACGCCTGGCTATTAAACGGAGTAATCCCGCCGACTTTGCCAGATCGACAAGTGGATAGCTGGAAAGGCACGGTTTTGCAGTTCTGGCGCGATACCAAGACGCAAAAACGGCTGAATCTGTCGTGCTTGAACCCGAATGCCGCGCTCGAAACCGTCGCGCGCTGGCCCGCACTCGCTTACCCGTGGCTTGCCGGACGGGTACGCGCATTAGCGGCCGTGCCTGCGCTTGCCAGCCAGTGTGTCGCTGACGAGTTCGGCGCCGGATTGCGTATTACCGGTATCAATGACGGTAGCGTACTGCGCAATCCCAGCAATCGGCGCGGCACCATACGCGCGAGCGTCAAAGCGTTGGGGACCGATGGCGAAGTGCGCTGGCTACTGGATGATCGCTGGATCGCTAAGAGCCTCGCGGATTCCCCGGTCGAGATTCTTTTTGAGCGCGATGGCGACTATCGCCTCGTCGCCGTTGACCAATCCGGCGCATTCGCAAAGCTCAGTGTGCGCGTGCTCGATACCGGCCAGTAGTCGCCACCGCTGACGCCGTATTCGCTGCGCATCGCCTACTATCGCGGCTTGATCTGAGCTTAAGACCCTGCATGCGTATCGACAGCAAATTGCCCAAGGTTGGCACCACCATTTTTACCGTGATGTCGCAGCTCGCCGCCAAACATAACGCGGTTAACTTAGGTCAGGGCTTTCCAGATTTCGAATGCCCGCAAGCATTGCGTGACGCTTTAGCCCATCACGTGCAGGCGGGGCGAAATCAATACGCGCCGATGACAGGCGTGGCGGCATTGCGTGAAGAGATTGCGCGCAAGACCGAGGCCGTTTATGGCCGCCGGACAGATGCAGACAGCGAGGTCACGGTGACCAGCGGCGCCACCGAGGCACTGTTTGCTGCGATCGCCGCAGTTGTTCGTCCAGGCGACGAAGTCATCGTGCTCGACCCCTGTTATGACTCCTACGATCCGGCGATCACCCTAAGTGGCGGCCGGGCCGTCCATATACCGCTGATCGCGCCGCATTTTGGCGTTGATTGGCAGCGCGTGCGCGATACGCTCAGCGCGCGCACGCGCTTGATCATGATCAATTCGCCGCACAACCCCACCGGCGCGATGCTGAGCCGCGCGGATCTCGACACATTGGCTGAGCTTCTGCGCGGCAGCGAGACGCTGGTGTTGTCTGATGAGGTTTATGAGCACATCGTTTTCGATGGCCGCCGCCATGAGAGCGTGCTCGCGCATGCAGAGCTGTCAGCGCGAAGTTTCGCGGTGTCGAGTTTCGGAAAGACTTATCACATCACCGGATGGAAACTTGGCTATTGCGTCGCGCCACCTGCGCTGAGCGCGGAGTTCCGCAAGGTGCACCAATATCTGACCTTCTGCAGTTTTCAGCCCGCACAATGGGCGCTTGCGGATTTCATGCGCACCAGCCCGCAGCATTATCGCGATCTGCCAGATTTCTATCAGGCTAGGCGCGACTATTTTGCTACGGCTATGGCGGCATCGCGCTTTCAGTTGCTGCCGGTGCAAGGCGCCTATTTTCAAGTGGTCGACTACTCGCAGATCAGCGAGCGCAATGATGTCGACTTCTCGCGATGGCTCACGGAATCCGTCGGCGTTGCCGCAATCCCAGTCTCAGCCTTCTACGAAACAGCCCCAGATCAGCGCTTGATTCGTTTCTGTTTTGCCAAGCAAGAATCCACCCTAGACGCCGCCGCGGAGCGCTTATGCGCGATTTGAGAGTTGCCATCGTCCAAGCTGCCACCATCTGGCGAGATGCCGCTGCCAATCGCGCGCTTTATGGTGAGTTGGTGAGACCGCTCGCGCACAAAGCCGATCTTGTGGTCTTGCCGGAGACTTTTCTCTCGGGGTTCACAAACGACGCCATCGCCAATGCCGAGACCATGGACGGCGAAGGCATGGCATGGCTACGACAACTGGCCATCGACACGGGCGCGGTGATCACTGGCAGTTTAGTGATGCGGGTAGGCGAATCGGTCTTCAATCGACTGATCTGGATGCGCCCCGATGGCAGCCAGACGCACTACGACAAGCGCCACCTTTTCCGCATGGCCGCCGAGCACGAGCGCTATGCCGGCGGCGCCGAGCGGCTGGTCGTGGACCTGCATGGATGGCGCATTTGTCCGCAAGTTTGTTACGACCTGCGCTTTCCGGTGTGGAGCCGAAATCGCTTTGACGTGACCGCGCAGCGAATGGATTACGACGCGCTGATCTATGTGGCCAATTGGCCGGATGCGCGTCGCCACGCCTGGCGCACCTTGCTGCGTGCGCGCGCGATCGAGAATTTAAGCTATTGCATCGGCGTCAACCGCGTCGGCACCGATGGCAACGATCTCAACTATGCGGGCGATAGCGCAATACTAGATCCGTGGGGCGAAGCCATCGTCGAGCTTGGCACACAGGCGAATGTGGTCACTGCACTGCTGAGTTCCGAAAGCCTGCGTGACTGGCGCGCGCGCTTCCCGGCACATATGGATGCAGATAGCTTTCAGATCCGCTAAAGCGCCTTACGCCGCACAGGACGATCCACGCAGTCCGTCACCCTCCTTGAAATACCAATATTCCTGGCCAACGCTGTTCAGTGAGGTGCCACACTCAAGCAGGCGCTTGCAGTCCGGCATCGCCGGAACAAAGCGGCCTATACGCAGGCAAAGGGTCCGTTCATCGCTGGGGTCTTGGTCAAGTTTCTTGGCAACACGCCCGGAGTGGTACCCAGTGCGAGCTGAACGTACTTCAACCGCACCGGTGCACGATCAGCCGGTTAGCTTGCGGCCTCTGGCAGCGCGAGTGCACGATCGGTTGAGAATTCTGGAAGGAGTGCGTCTTGGCACAAGTAACTGCGAATGGACTGCAATTCGAGGTGGAGCGCTACGGTAATCCGCAGGATCCAGCGGTGTTGTTGATCATGGGTTTGGGGATGCAACTGGTGTCCTGGCCGATGGCGTTTTGCCAATCCATCGTCGATGCCGGTTATCAGGTTGTGCGTTTTGATAATCGAGACATCGGCTTGTCGCAGCGCATCGATGCCAGACACATGAGCCTTCAGCGCGCCGCCTTGCGGCACTTTTTGCGGATGCCCGTTCCGGCGCCCTACACCATCGAAAGCATGGCCGAAGATACGATCGCGATCATGGATGCACTTGGCATCGCCAAAGCGCATCTGGTCGGCGCGTCCATGGGCGGCATGATTGCGCAGACGGTGGCCGCGAAATATCCGCAACGATGCTTGAGCCTCGTATCCATCATGTCGACCAGTGGCGATCGCAAACTGCCGAACGCCAGTTGGCGCGTATCTAGCCTGATGTTGGCACGTCCGCCGCGCGATGCGCCGATGGATCAGTTGGTCGAGCACTATGTGAAGTTGTTCAAAGTGATCGGCAGTCCCGGCTTCCCGACACCACCCGAACACTTGCGTGAGCGCATGCGTAATAACCTGACGCGCAGCTATGATCCGCGCGGGACTGGGCGTCAGTTGCTCGCCGTGGTCTCCTCAGGCGATCGCTCGGCCAGCCTAAAACTTATCAAGGCGCCGACGCTGGTGATTCACGGCGATGCCGATCCGTTGGTGCCGGTGGCGCATGGCGTTGACACTGCGCAGAAGATCGCGGGTGCTAAATTACAGATCGTGCCCGGCATGGGCCACGATTTTGCGCCGGGCTTGCTGCCGATCTTGAGCACGGCAATCCTGGCACACATTGGCAGTTCCAAGGTCGACTTGGCTGCCTGAGTAGATGCTGCGCATGACATCCATTTGACGCGCGACCGTGCAGCTTGGGCCACCGTCGAGGGAGCCTCAAATGCCAAAATCATCTGATCCGAACGCACGCACCAATTCCACGCACGCTGGCGGCGCGGGTTATGCCGAGCAACAACCGCAATCAAAATCCGAAGCGCACACCCCGCCGCCCGCCAAGCCACCTGAATCGCTCGATGGCGGTGCCGAGCGCAAGCATAAGGAACCGAATACGCTGCCCGATCGCACGGATGAAAATCTGTAAGGCGGCGAATGAGCCAGGACGCATCGCTGCGCTCACCAATTTCTGAATTCATTGATCCGTCATCGCGAGGGGTTTTGCTCCCCCCTCCCAGGCTGTTTTGGGAGAGCGGCCGGGGATGAGGGTGTTCACCCCCAATCTCTCTGCTAACAAGCTATGGAAACGGGAGCTTTGTGCGCGATCGCGTCGACGCGCCGACTTGCGTCACAACGTCAGTTCCGGGACCGAGGGTCTGTGTCCGACGGGACATCAGGACCAAGAAATAACGCGCCAAAGGCCTCACGCGCGATCTGATATTGAGCGCCGGCATTGCATTGGACTACGGCTCAGCTCGCACCAGCGCTCGCGCCACGCGCGCGAATGCAGGGCGTAGTTGCGGCCACGCTTCAGAGGCTAAAGCGGTGGGACGACTGAGTCCCAACTGTTTGGCGTGTGCCGGCAGTGGCGCGGCACTGGCAAATACGATGCAGTTGCCGATCAGTTCCTCGCCTACTTCGATCGTGTCACCAAAAACTCGGCGAATGCGCTCGGCTTGCAGACCAAAGTTGGGTTTGCCGTTGTGCAAATTGACCACGAGCACACCGTTTGCCGACAGCGCGCGTTTGCAATCCTCGTAAAAGCGCTGCGTGCATAAAGGCCCTGGTAAGCCTTCGCTGGCAAAGCCATCCACCATCAGCACATCGATCGGTCGCGTGAACGCACGCCGGGCATACCAGGCGCCATCACCCTGGAAAATGCTCAGGCGCTCGTCATCGGGTGGAACGCAAAATTGCTCGCGAAGCGCAATTACGTCTGGGTTGATCTCGACCACTTCGATACGGCTCAGTGGCAGAAATCTATGACAGAACTTGACCAGCGAACCACCGCCTAAACCGATCATGGCGATGCGCCGGGGATCCGGCAGGAGCATCAAAAATCCCATCATCAAGCGCGTGTATTGCAGGCGCAGGTCAAAGGGTTTTGCCTTGTACATGCTGCTCTGAATCTCAAGCATGCTGAAGTGCAGCGATTTCAACTTCGCTGTTTCATGCACGAAGGCCTTATCGGCGCTATTCGAAGCGTCGTGATCGGATTGAGTCATGCCGTCCACCATAGCAGCCGCGCATTCGCGGCTGCGTTGGCGGGTTATCGGAAGGCTTGCAACGCGGTCGGTCTCGTTGACCACGCAGCGCGTCCGCGCCATTCGATGGCAGCCGCGAGCGTGGCCAGATTGCGGTTCCTAAAGGCCAATTGAATGCTTCCGGCGAGCGTGGACGTAGGCCTTATGTAATTGCAGGTGGGGCAACTGCCGACGAAACCACGCATGCTGACGGTGCTTGCATCTGCTGCCGGACCGGTACCCAGTGCCCAGCGTAGCGTGCCGTCTGCCGCGTAGAAATAGCTGACCACGGCCAGTGTGTCGCCTTCGGCCGCAATGGAAAAACCCTGGAATGGGAAGGCGGCTGCGGCCCAGGCGCCACCCACTGGGAACTGTGCGGGGCCTTGAGCAAAGTTCAGATAATTCAAGGCGAGGCTGCCCCTGCCGACACCGTCGAATTCAAACTGCGCGTCAGCATGCGTGTCATCGCGAAATAGCCATTGCAGGCTGCCGACCCGACGCGAAGAAATCTCGCCCCCCGTGCGCGAGAATGCAATCAGTGGCGCTTCCCACGTCGAGCCAGTCAACGGGTTTTGCGCCGTGTAGGCGATCGCATCGCCGTTGGTGTCGAAGGTGTACCACACGATAAATAGAAGATTGCCGATGACTTCGACCGCAAAGCCCGATCCGTTGCGCGCAGGATCGAACCACAATCCGCGCTGCGGTCGCACACCCAACTCAATCGCCCCGATATCGCAACGCGCCGCCGCCGCACCTTGCGGACGCGCACGCAGTTCCAAATCCGTGTTAGCGCAATCTGCCGGTCCAAGATCCTGCGCCGCCGACATCGGACGCACCAGTGATTGCGTATCTAGCGCGTAACTATCAGTGACGCCCTGACGATCGCCGCTGGCGGCAAACGCGCAACTTATATCGCGGGTCAAATTGTGTCCAAGGCTGGTGACGCCGTGGTTTGCATCGCACACAACGTCACTGCTGATCAGGCTGCCGCGCACGCTGAAATTACCGTGAGCACGGCGTAAAGCGGGTGTTGCGCTGGATTCAGCCAAGCTCATTTGTTCGATGACGGTGTTGCCTTCGCTATGTATCGTCGCGGCGCCCGATTGCGCACCGACCAAATTGCTGGATTTTAAGTGCAATTCGCCACGTGCAAAGATCTGAGCACCCCGTGTCGCTCGGCCGCCGACAAATACGCTGCGCTCGATCAATGCAAGCCCATCGCTGAAGATGGCTCCGCCGTCGCGGCCGTGCCCATTTATCAGACGCGTCTGCTGGAGATGTAATCGACCCTGGTTGCGGATCAATCCGCCATCACCGGCATCTGACCACATCCCTAGTCGCTCAAGACTCAAGTGGCCAACGCTCAAGTCGCCGCCTGCGGCGACATCAAAAAATCGCCCCGGCAGGCCAATACGCCAACGCCCGCCATTGCCATCAATGCTGATCTTGCCGCGCACCGGTGCAATCGCATTGCCCTGGTACGGCGTGTCGAAGTCGATCGTTGCCGCCTTGGGTAGGCGTATTTCTACGGGAATATTCACCGCGTTCGCCGCGACGACTGCCGCGCGAACGGAAGCTGCAGCCGCGCCATTATTTAACAAGGCATCGGATTCCGACACCCGCCAGTTTCCTTTATCACTTCGATCGTTGTCGACCAAATGCACAAATAGCTCGCGATCGTCCAACTTCAAGCCCGCACTGGCGCTCCCGAATTGCAGCGAAAAGGACTTTGGCAGCTCGACAATCAAGTCCTCGGTAGTTCCAATGCGCAGCGTGGCCGCCGATTGGCCGGCATCGAAAATCACGCGCGCTGGAACCTCGCGTAAATCTCCCGGCTCCAGCGTGTCGGACATCAAAGTCACTTGAAAATTGGCTGAAAGCGACGAATCGGCCCGCGAAAATGACAACACCAGATCGTCTCCCTCCTGAACTTGCGACGACGGTGTCTCTATTTTGATGGCGTGCGCATCCATTTGACCTATTTCGATCTGGTGCCGAGAATCGGGTGACAAACTACTGCGTTGATATGCGCTCCAATTGCCACCGATAAAGTCGACGATGCTGGCCGGGTCGGCGTCGAGCATGTCGCCGGTGATATCCGTAGTCGACAACTCGAAACGCGCATCACCACTCCAATCGCTCGGCACCTCAAATTCCATGACAAAGGCGTCATCTCGATAGCGCTGATAGCCAAACTCGGCTGGACCTGGCTGATCCAGCCAACGTCCGCTCGCCGTCGCCAGTGCCAAGCGGCGATCGCCGTTGACCAACGAAATTCGTGGGAAAAGATCGATTGCGAGCTCTGGACGCTGTGGAATTTGTGCAATCTCCCCATTCTCACGCAGACGCATGGGTTTGCTGAAATTCAACCACAATCGGTAGCGATGACCGGGGATTACCGCGCTTGAACGCGCCACTGCCAAGCGGCGCACGGCGCCCTGTTTCAGCCAATGTGCGGCATAGGCGAGCTGACCGTTGGCAGTGTCGGTCAATCGCAATTCCCGCACGTAGGCGGGGCCTGCCATGCGGTAGTTCAGTAACAACTGCGCCTTGCTTAAACTCGTGCGTACGCGATCAATTTGGCTCGCGGGTAAGATGAAACCGTCATGCGAACCGCCGCTGAAGCCATATTCCGATGAACCGCGCTCGCCAGGTTCGATCTCCAAGGTCCACGTTGGGATATCGTATGTATACGCGAAGTATTCACTGGTGGTACCAATGCCCGTTCCGGCTAGATTTGGGCTGTCTTCATACAAAGGACGGTTACTGCCGGGCGGCGAATAGGCGGATTCAACCAAGCCAAATAAGCCGGCCAACTGCCCACTAAAATTGTCGCGCGCAATATTTCCGGTGTGGACGCTAAACAAGACGCGCGAAAATGAATGCAGGTCGGCAAAAAACCGCAGTCGCGTGTTGTCCGCATAGGCGGCGGCTGCGAAAATCGCCTGGGATTCTGGCTCGCTGCCGGCCTGAGTTCCGTGATAGGTGAGCGTGCGCGGATTATTAGAACTGGAGGAATTGCTGGCCCAGAACGGCACATGATTGCGATTCAAATCAATGCCGAACAGATGATCCGGCTGCGTGGTGAGAAGCTCGTCGACACCGCGCATATTCTTGCGCCGCATGCGTCCATCGCGTGGCCATTCACCCCGCGTCGGGTCGTCGCCACTTAACACTTGCGTCGGATATCGCTGGGTCTGCAGGAATCCGTCGATATTGGAAACCGGCAGCACCACCAACTGCGTGTTATCGAGCAGAAAGCGCTCCAGTCCGGGCTCGCCAGCGCCAGCGATCAGCGCTTCCATGATCGCCGTCGCGACCTCGGGAGATTGCCACTCGCGTGCGTGAATGGTGCCATTGAGTAGCAGACTGCCTTCTACTTCGCCGTCAGTCGTCAGATGATCTGCATCGCCAATGCGATAGGCCCATATCGGCCTTCCGGCTATCGAACTGCCGACCATCTGCCCTTCCATATCCGCACTTTCCAGCATCAGCGCTTGGTGGCGGGCGAATAGGCTGGCGTGGCTGCGAAACCCCGCGACTGCGGTTTGCGATTCGATCGGCAATGGCACCGGGTAACCGAGCACGCGCTGATCACTGCCAGTGCGCTGCTCGACAAAAGTCTGCAAGTTGGCCGCTTGGGCGTGGGTGGCCAGCGTCAGTGAAGCGCACAGGAATGCGAGTTTCCCGATCATCGTTGCAGTTCCGATGCCAGATCGCTCGGCAGTGCGCCGCTAGCGGCCAATTCCGCCAATCGTGCTTCGGAATCGCCGCGTAGTCTCAAGGCCAGCAGTGCATGCAATCGCCGCGGTCGGGATTGCGAATCGTCGGTGGCGATGCGTGCCCACTGCTCGGCGGAAATCTTCAGCGCCAAGGCTTGTGCAGCGCTCGCGCCTTGGCCCGGCTGGTCCAGCAAACGCATGAGCCAAGCCCGCATGGGCGGCGTGTCCAGGCTGCCGGCCGCCGAGATGGCAACAGATGCCAGTTCTGGCCGCGTCGCGAGGGCCTGTAGCCAGGTCAAACGGTCGGCCAACGGCACCATGGAAACCAACTTCGGCAAATCCCTGACCAATGACTCCGAATCACTGCGCGCGCGCATTTCGGCGAACAACGAAGGCGAATATTGGCGCCGGGCGAGCGGGACGAGCGCGGCGGCCGGCAAGCTGGTGGCCTGAATAGCGAGCTTCTCGACGGCAGCGGCATCGAGCACATCGACGGCGAAAGCCGCGGTCCTTGCGTCCACTGACCGACGCGCAGTGTCGAGGCGCGAATGCGTCCATTCGTGCGCCAACTGGTCTGCCTCGGCGCGCAGGCTTTCCGTGGACAGCATCGATTGCGCGCGCGTGGATAGCGGAAAGGCTGGCAGCCACCATTGGCCCGCGGATTCCTCATGCAGCACATAGACGCGGGATTGGCAGCGCGAAAGAACCTTCAGCGCAGCTTGGTCACGTGGACCAATACGCTTGGTGTCGACCACGTTGTCTAGCCACATCGATAGGCTGGTCTCGGACAACAACGGGTTAGAACTCGCGCACAGCTCGCTGACTCGTTGAACGAGCGCCTGTTGCGCCGTCTCTGTGCCGAGTTTTAGCAGCTCATCGCGCGTGAAAGCCGAACGGCGGGCTGAGGCCAGCCTGACTTCATCCACCTGAATCGCATCTTTGGGCAAGTCTGCAAGCGCGCGCGCATCAGCGACGCTGGTGAGCGCAAGGCAGGCGCAAACGAGAATTTGCCATTCGATCTTCATTGCTGACTCCGGCTCTATAGATGCGCAGCTTGCAGTTTAAGCATGGGCGCAACATGAAGATTTTCGGAATTTCTCCTGAGATAACCCATCTGCGCGGCGTCGTTGGGGCAAACAACGATACATCGAAGTGCTAAAACGCAGTTCGACGCTGGGGCGATGCCCGCACTAGCAGCCTGTCGGACTTAAAGGAAATCGGCTGCAAATCCGCCTGGACGATCCATATTCCGCCGCTTTCTCGGGCAATAGAAGAGCTATTACCCTTCAAAATCGACGAAATCTGGCTTCGCCCAGT
>Ga0209181_10001041_pt1 | contig 49361 bp, 38 predicted proteins | sample MAT05_FD_187208 | JGI IMG/M metagenome (GOLD analysis project Ga0209181, IMG submission 187208) | Freshwater microbial communities from Lake Fryxell liftoff mats and glacier meltwater in Antarctica - MAT-05 (SPAdes) (version 2) | ecosystem: Environmental > Aquatic > Freshwater > Ice > Liftoff... | reverse complement strand
ACTCGGCCCCGGGGACCAGCGTTCTCAGGAATCGCATCGGGACCCAGAGGGATTCGAGTGCGAGCCGATGGGATTGACCCTCCGTCAGCCTGTGTACGTCGTGCAGCTTTCGGACGGCGTCCGCGAAGCCGCCGCCGCCAGGGACGAGGAGGATGGATGCGGGGTGGAGTGACGCGACGAACCCCCGCAGCGCCGGGCCGAGGCCGGGCCAGTCGTACAGGCTGCCACCGACCTTCACGACGATCACGCCCGCCCCTCCGCCGCCAGCACCGCGACCGCGTAGGCCGGCGCGCACGCCGACACCGCCGGGCCGAGTTCGTCGTTCAGCGACACCACCCGTGGCGAGGGATAGTACCTCGTGAGTCCGCCGAGGACGCGGCGGGCCACGAACTCCCCGGCACCCGACACGATGACGGTATCGAGCCCCCGATCGGCATCGTTGGTTGCCCCGTGGGCAGTTAAGAAGCACCTGATCAGATCTGTGACGAACAGCGTATCGGCATCGGCGGCGAAGCTCTGGATTTCCTCCTCCGATATCGTCTCGGTGTCAGCCCCGAGCATCCGAGCCAGCCGGGGCAGGGCGAACGCACGCGTCGCGGGGCGGTTGTCGGCCGTGTCGTGGTCGGCCGGGTCTTCGGGCGTGTCTCCGAGAACCAGGTAGACGTCTTGCATGGTCGCGAAGAGCTCGGCGGCACACGCCCGGACGTGCAGGAAAAAGAGCGGTGTTCGCCGCACCCCGACGTAGTGCAACTCGTGCGTGCGGAGTCGGTCGAAGTCGGTCAGGCCATTCGGCCATGGCCTCCCGCCGCGGAGCGGGATGAGGTCGGATGTCGTCGAGCCGATGTCGAGGAGCATCGCGTGCCCGGTCGTCGCGTAGCGCCCGGCGAACGTCGCCAGTGCGTGCCAGTTCGCGGCCGCGACCGTCAGGTGTTTCGCACGCGCCTCCGCGATCGTGTGAAGCATCCCATCTGTGCCCCATACCCTCACCCGCCGGCCGGCCGCGGCGTACTCGGTCGCGTCGAGGATAGCGTTCACGCCCTGCCGCTTCGTCTCGAAGCAGTCGCACAACTCGCCGGTCATCGTGACCGCCAGCCCGGCCGCGTCCGGGAATCGCGCCACCAACTCGGCGAGAGCGGCCGGCAACCTGTCCGGTTGCTTCCACAGGGCGAACGGCACCGACACCGCCCGCCCGTCTGGCGTCGCGGCTTTGAGGTTCGCCCCGCCGATGTCCAGCCCTAAAATGACGCCTGTGCCCATCGGGGCAGGATATTCCGCCGGCCGGCCCGCGAAAGACCCCATGCCCCGCTACCTCGTCGGCATCGACCTCGGCACCACGAATTCGGCCGTGGCCTACGTCGATTCCCACGGCCGCAACGCCGGCGGCCCGAAACTCCACACGTTCAACGTGGCGCAGGTCGTCGCGGCGGGGCAGGTGGCCGAGCACCCGCTGCTGCCGTCGTTCCTGTACCTGCCGGGGCCGCACGACCTCGCCCCCGGCGCGATCGATCTGCCGTGGAACGCGAACCCCGGCGAGGTCGTCGGCGTGTTCGCCCGCAACCACGGGGCGAAGATTCCCGGCCGGCTCGTCAGCAGCGCGAAGTCGTGGCTGTGCCACCCCGGCGTGGACCGCACCGCGCCGCTGCTGCCGTGGGCCGGACCGCCGGACGTGCCGCGCATGTCGCCTCTGGACGTGTCGGCGCGCTACCTCCGCCACGTCGTCCAGGCGTGGAACGCAGTGCCGAACCGCAAGCCCGAGGACCGGCTCGAAGAGCAGTCGGTCGTCATCACGGTGCCGGCGTCGTTCGACGACGTGGCCCGCAACCTGACCGCGGACGCGGCGAAGCAGGCGGGGTTGAAGAACGTGACGCTGCTGGAGGAGCCGCAGGCGGCGTTCTACGCCTGGCTCGGCACGCACTCGGCGAAGGAGGCCGGGATGCTGAAGCCGGGGATGCGCTGCGTCGTGGTCGACGTCGGCGGCGGCACCAGCGACTTCAGCCTCATCCGCGCGACCGAGGAGCACGGCGAGTTCGGGTTCGTCCGCGACGCGGTCGGCGACCACCTGCTGCTCGGCGGCGACAACATGGACCTGGCGCTGGCGAAGGCGGTCGAGGCGAAGCTGCCCGGCGGGAGGCTCGACGCGGCGCAGTTCGGGTCGCTGGTGCAGGCGTGCCGGGCCGCGAAGGAAGTGCTGCTCGCGGACCGCCCGCCGCCGACGTACCCGGTCACGGTGATGGGGAAGGGGCGGTCCGTGGTCGGCGGCACGGTGTCGGTGAGCGTCACGCCCGGCGACGTGGCCGCGGCGATTTCGGACGGCTTCTTCCCCGCGGTGCCGTTCGACGCCGAGCCGGCGCGCGGCGCCCGCGTCGGCTTGCAGGAGATGGGGCTGCCGTACGTCGCCGACCCGGCCGTGACGCGGCACCTGGCGGCGTTCTTGCGAACGCAGGATTCGGGATTCGGGATTCAGAATTCAGGACAGACAGAGGCCGGTACCGGGACTTCCTCCCTGAATCCCGAATCCCGAATCCCGACCCCTGTGGATGCGATCCTGTTCAACGGCGGCGTCTTCCAGCCGAAGGTGCTCCAGGACCGCGTGGTCGAGGTGATGCGGCCGTGGTTCGAGGCGCCGGGCCGGGCGTGGAAGCCGCTGATCCTCACGAGCCCGTCGCTCGACCTGGCGGTGGCGTGGGGCGCGGCGTACTTCGCGTGGCTGAAGCACTCCGGCGGCAAGCGGATCGGCGGCGGCATCCCGCGCTCGTATTACGTCGGGATCGAAGCCGAGGGGCAAGGGGCGGGGGGCAAGGGGCAAGAGCCGAATCCGGATTCCGACTCGCCCCATGCCCCTGGCCCCTTGCCCATCCAGGTTCTGTGCGTCGTGCCGCGGCGGTTGCAGGAGGGCGAGGAGGTCCGCTTGCCGCAGCCCGAACTCGAACTCGCGCTCGGGGAGCCGGTGCTGTTCCCGCTGTACACGTCCACTGTCCGCGGCGACGACCCGCCCGGCGCAGTCCTGAGCCTGCCGCCCGAGTCGCTGCTGGAGCTGCCGCCGCTCCACACCATCCTGCGCGGCGGGAAGCGGGCCGGGTCGAAGCGCGTGCCGGTGACGCTCGCCGCGAAGTGTACCGAGATCGGCACGCTGGAGCTGTACTGCGTGTCGCGGGAGGGGAACCGCTGGCGGCTGGAGTTCAACGTCCGCGACGTGCTCCGCGAGCCGACGACCGGCGACCCGGACGACGACGGCCCGGCCGGCGTCGTGGACGTGTTCCCCGAGGAGAAGGTGCAGGCCGCCGGCGCCGCGGTCGTCGCCGCGTTCGCGGAGGGCGGCGCGACGCCGGCGGAACTGCCGAAGCTGTTGGAGGCGGCGCTGGAGGCGCCGCGCGGCGACTGGCCGACCGGCCTCGTCCGCCGACTGTGGGGCTTCCTGGAGGAGCACGCCGACGGCCGCGGGCGGTCGCCGCAGCACCTGGGGCGGTGGTACAACCTCGTCGGCTTCTGCCTGCGTCCTGGGTACGGCGACCCCGTGGACCGCTACCGCATCGAAGGGCTGTGGAAGCTCATCACCGCGGCGGCGAGCGCCCCGGCCGGGCCGAAGAAGGCGACGGTGCCGGAGGGCGGGGCCGACTACTGGATCATGTGGCGGCGCGTCAGCGGTGGGCTGAACACGGCGCTGCAGCAGGCGCTGTTCGCGCGGCTGCGGCCGGCGCTGCTGCCGGCGAAGGGGAAGGCGTACAGCAAGCCGCCGGCGAACGAGTTCGCCGAGATGTGGCGCGCCGCCGCCAGCCTCGAACGGCTCGACGGCAAGACGAAGGAACACCTCGCCGCGGCGCTCTTGCGCGAGGTGAAGAAGCCGCCGGTGCCGGTGTTCGCGTTCTGGAGTCTCACGCGGCTCGGGGCGCGGGTGCAACTGTACGGCCCGCTGAACACGCTGGTTCACCCCGAGGTCGTGGAGGGCTGGCTCGACCAGCTGCTCGACTTCGAGCCCGGCAACGAGAACGAGCGGAACGGTTGGCTGTTCGCGCTCGCGCAGCTGGCCCGCCGCAGCGGGCTGCGCGCGGTGGACGTGTCGGAGACGACCCGCGAGCGCGTGCTGAGCGTGCTGCGGAGCCACCCGGGGCCGAAGGCGTGGCGCACGATGGTCGAGGAGGTGACGCGGAACGACGGCGACGAGCAGGCGCGGATGTTCGGCGAAGCGCTGCCGATCGGGCTGCGGTTGGCGAACGGATGAGCCGGCGAGCCGACCGCCGTCAGGCGGCGGGTGAGGTCAGCGCCGCTCGTAGTAGTTCCCAGGCATCCGCCGCACGAGCCGTTTCAATTCCAGCTGCATCAGCGCTTTCGCCAGTTCGCCCGCGCCGAACCCGGTGTCGCGGGCCAGCTCGTCCGCGTGCCGCTTCGACCCGAGCTGGTCCCACACCGCCTGCTGCGCCGGCTCGAGGTTCGCCGGCGCCGGCGCAGGTACCGGCGCTTCCGCGAACAGGGTCGGCTGAGCCGCCGCCCGCGGCTTCCAATCGGGGGTCGCGATCCCTTCCAGGTCGTCGAGGATGTCGGCGGCGTTGCGCACGAGGCGGGCACCTTTGCGGATGATCTCCAGGCAGCCGGCGCTGGCCGGGCTGTCGGTCGGGCCGGGCACCGCAAACACTTCCTTCCCCTGTTCCAGGGCGTGCTCGATGGTGATGAGCGCCCCGCTCTTGATGTTTGCCTCCACGACGACGACGCCGCGGCTCAGGCCGCTGATGATGCGGTTCCGGGCCGGAAACATCCCCGGCTGCGGCGCCACCGTCATCGGCGTCTCGGTCAGGAGCGCGCCCGCCGCCGCCACCTCGTCCGCGAGCTCGGTGTGCTCCGGCGGATAAATGCTCGACAGCCCGCCAGCGAGCACGGCGATACTGCGGCCACCGGCCTCCAGGGCGCCGCGGTGGGCTGCGCCATCGATGCCGCGTGCGAGGCCGGATACGACGGTGACACCGGCCCGCGCCAGCCCGCGGGCGATCTCCGCGGCCACCTTCTTCCCGTAGGCCGTACACGACCGCGAGCCGACGATGCCGACGGCGTTCGCGTCGATGTCGGTCCAGGCGCCGCGGACGTACAGTAGCGGCGGCGCGGTGACCAGCGGCACCAGCGGCGGCGGGTAGCCGGGGAAGCCGAGCGGGATCGGCGTCACGCCGAACGCCTCGATCAACTCCAGCTCGCGTCGGATTTCGACGGTCCGCAGCGCGGCGGCCATCTCGGCCGCGGTCTTGTCGCCGATGTGGGGGATGGTGCGGAGTTGGGCGGCGGTGGCCTGCCGGGCCGCGGACGCGGAGCCGAAGCGCTCGAGGAGGGCGGCGGTGAGTTTCGGCCCGAGGCCGGGAACGAGGGCGAGCGCGAGATGGTCGCGGACGGCATCGGGGACGGGCGGCATGCCGCGATCCTACCCGCCCGCGCGGCCGCTGTCAGCGGACTTCCAGCGTGAACTCGGGATTCCCGCGCGCGGACACGTCCCGCGTCAGCCGGAATGACTTGCCGAACACCTTCGACCGCTGCCACCCGCCCTCGTCATCGGCGGCGACGTACCCGCGCTCGCCGCGGGCGTGGATCGTGAACGAGAGGCCCGAACGACGGGCGTCCACGAGCCAGTATTCGGGGATGCCGGCGACGAAGTAGCCCTCGAACAGGATGACCGTGTCCTTCTTCACCGAACTGTCACTCACGACCTCCAAGACCATGTCCGGCGTCCCGACGATTTCGACGAACCCGGCCTCCTTGCCGGCGGTCTCGGTGATCCGTCCCGCCGAGGCTGTCGCTCCGGAAACGAACGTGGCGTCCGGGTTCCCCGACAGGTCGGCGGCGCGGTTCGTGAGTAACAACCCGTCCGGGTACAACTCGCCGAGCTTCCCGTCCTTCACGAGGTTCCCGAGCACTCGGTAGAACTCACCCTTCAGCAGCAGGTGCGTGAACAGTTGCTCGCGGCTCATATCGACCCACACCTCCCCCCGGAGGAACCACGTCTTCGCCTTCTCCGGCACGTCGGACGTGTCCAGCCAGCGGCGGAAGGAGTCCAGGTCGGCGACCCACTCCGGGATCGTCACCCGGCCGCCGTCCGCCACCACGGTCGCCGCGGCCGGCCTGGACGGTGGCGCCGCAGGCGCCGCCCGCGTGTCGTCGTTCACCGCCGTTGCCATACGTCGCTCCGGTTCTACTCCCCCCAGCATGGCCGACCTGCCGGTTGATCGATTCAACCCCCCGTCGTCGGCCGCCGGCGGGGCCGCCTCCTCGCCCGGCGGGTCGGTGTCAGCGGACTTCCAGCGTGAACTCGGGGTTTCCGTCCTCGCCCGCCGTCTGAGTGAGGCGGAACGAGTTGCCGAAGACCATGGAAGGCATCCACTTTTCTGCCCCGGTTGCGGGGGCGTAGCCCTCGGCCGCACGGGTGAAAATCAGGAACTCTGCATCCCCTCCCCGGGCGTCCACGAGCCAGTACTCCGGGATGCCGGCGGCGAAGTAGGCATCCAGCAGCGTGGCCGTGTCCTTCGTGACGGAACTGTCGCTCACGACCTCCAGTACCATGTCCGGCGTCCCTTCCAGCGCCACGAACCCGGACGACTGGCCGGGGACGTTGACGATCCGTTCGGCCGCCATCGCACCCGCCCCGACGAACGTCATGTCCGGCTCGCCCGACAGGTCGCCGGCGCGGTTGACCAGCCGGGTGCCGTCGCCGAACACCCGGCCGAGCCGCCCGGCCCGCGTCAGCAACCGCAGCACGGTCGTGATCTCCGTGTTGACCTCGATGTGGGTGTAAAGCTGTTCCATGCTCAGGTCCACCCACACGCGGCCGCGGAGGAACCACGCCCGCGCCCGCTCGGGGAGCGGGTCGGTGTCGAGCCACCGGTGAAAAGAGTCGATGTCGGTTACCCACCCGGGAACCAGCACCGCATCGGAAACGGGCACTACCGTCGCCATGTCCGCCCTCGGGGTTCGCAACACGTCCCACGATGACCGAACCGGATGCGGAATTCAACCCCCGTCGTCGTCCGCCGGCGTGGGTGGCTCCGCGCCCGGCGGCGGGAGCGTCACCCCGCGCTTCGCCAGCGCCTGCCGCAGCAGGTACTCGATCTGCCCGTTGAGGCTCCGCAGGTCGTCCTCGGCCCACCTCTGGACCGCGGCCAGCACCGCCGGATCGACCCGCAGGAGGAACGCCTTCTTTGCCACGGCCGCCCTCCGGCTCAGGCGTACAGGGTGCCGGTGTTGAGGATCGGCTGAGGGGCGCTGTGGCCGCACAGCACTACCAACAGGTTGCTCACCATCGCCGCCCGCCGCTCGCCGTCCAGCTCCAGCACGTGCAGCTTCTCCAACTGCTCCAAGGCGTGCTGGACGATCCCCACGGCCCCGGCGACGATCTGCGCCCGGGCCGCCACGATCGCCCCGGCCTGCTGCCGCTGCAGCATCGCGGCCGCGATCTCGGGGGCGTAGGCCAGGTAGCTGATCCGCGCCTCGATCATCTCCACCCCGGCCGGCGCCATCCGCGCCTGGATGTCCTGCTTCAGCTGCAGCGCCACCTCCTCGATGTGGCCGCGGAGGGAGTGCGAATCCCCGGCCGGGGCGTCGTAGTGGTAGCGGCTCGCCAGCGCCCGCAGGGCCGCGTCCGCCTGCGTCTCCACGTAGCTCTCGTAGCTGTCCACGTTGAACACGGCCCCGGCCGCGTTCACGACCCGCCACACCACGACCGCGCCGATCTCGATCGGCGTCCCGTCGGCGTCGTTCACTTTCAGCGGTTGCCGCCGCTGCGTCGCGGCCGCGGTGACGTGCCCGGCGGCGTCCTTCTTCTCCTCGGTCCGCTGCACGCCGGTCTCGAATGTCCGCACCCGCAGGCTCACCCGCGTCCGCCAGTAGAACGGGTTGCCGTAGTAGAATCCCGTCTCGCGCACGGTGCCGACGTAGGTGCCGAACAGCTGTACCACCCGGGCCTGGTTCGGGCCGTTCACGATGAACCCGAACAGGCTGACGAACCACGTGAACCCCAGCGGCACGATCACCCAGACCAGCATCGGCTCCCGCCACTTCACCGCCATCGCGATCAGCCCGATGACGCCGCCCAGCAGGGCGAACACCCAGACCAGCCCCATCCACCCCGACCCCAGACGCAGTTCACGGTCGTCCACGACTCGGCCCTCCGATAGCGGAGTGATATCATGTTGAAATCGTACCCGCTGCCCATTTGTTCGTCCAGAGCGCGGCCGCATTTTCGGAACCCGGCGGGAGAAGGGGGCGTGAAGAGGGAGGGTTTCTGATACCCGAGACGAACGAACCGGCGTTATAATCGCCGGCGGGCACCCTCCCCGCTGCTATCGTTCGCGTCATCCCGGAATTCCGGGTCATTCCCTTCCTGGCGGGGCGGGGGTCCGCGAGGGTTCCGCCCATGTCCACCAAGTGCCCCCACTGCGGGGCCGGGCTCGCGCCCAAAGACCTGAAGCCCGGCCGCTACTCGCCCAAGTGCCTGAAGTGTCAGACCGCGTTCGTCCTCCACGTCCAGTGGGCGACGTACCCCGACGCCGCCGCGATGGCCGCCGCGGCCGCCCGGCCGGAAGTGGCGGTGAAGGCCGCCGACCCGAACACCACCGGCATGTTCACCGAGCCCGACGCCCCGTCCCGCCCGGCCGCTCGGTCGGTCGTGGTCGGGGGCGCGAAGCTCAACCCGAACGCCACCGGCGACTTCACCGAAGCCGACGGCGGCGGCACCGGCGACTTCTCGCCCGCGGCCGTGGCCGACCGTACCGGCGAGTTCACCGACCCGCCGCACGACGGCGGCGCGACCGGCGATTTCACCGAGGCCGAGGCGCCGGGACGCGCGCGGTCGCCGGACGACACCGGAGCGCTGGCCACCGGTGACTTCACCGCTGCCCCCGGTGCGGACGGCGGCAACGACGACTTCAGCGTCGGCCCGAAGCCGGTGCTGACGCCGAAGAGCAAGCCGAAGCCGATGGCCGCGAAGTCGGGCGACGCCAGCGAGGTGTACGGCGACGACGCCCCGGCCCGGCTCGGCGGGTACGAGGTGATCAAGGTGCTCGGCAAGGGCGGCATGGGTTCGGTGCTTCTCGGCCGGCAAATCTCGCTCGACCGCAAGGTGGCGCTGAAGGTGATGCACCCGAAGGTGGCGAAGAACCCCGGGTTCGTGGCCCGCTTCACACGCGAGGCGTACGCCGCGGCGCAGCTGACGCACCACAACGTCGTCCAGGTCTACGACATCGGCGAGGAGCGCGGGCAGCACTTCTTCAGCATGGAGTTCGTGAACGGCCAGTCGCTCGGCGACCGGCTCAAGGAGGAGGGGAAGCTCACCCCCGAGGCCGCGGTCGGATTCATCCTGCAGGCCGCGCGCGGGCTCCGGTACGGGCACAAGCAGGGGATGGTTCACCGCGACATCAAGCCCGACAACCTCATGGTGAACGACGAGGGTGTCGTGAAGGTCGCCGACCTCGGACTCGTGAAGCTCAGCACCGGCGACCTGCCGGCGCAGGCCGGGGCGCTGGACGACGACGACGGCGGCAACAGCCAGCTGACCCGCGTCGGGGCGGTGATGGGCACCCCGGCGTACATGGCCCCGGAGCAGGGGAAGGACAGCGGCACCGTGGACCAGCGGGCCGACATCTATTCGCTCGGCTGCACGCTGTACGTCCTGATCACCGGCAAGCCGCCGTTCGAGGGGAAGACGGCGATGGAGATCATCACCAAGCACCAGACGCAGGCGATCGTGCCGCCGGAGGTGGTGGTGAAGCGGGTGCCGAAGGCGCTGAGCGCGATCCTGCTGAAGATGGTGGCGAAGAAGCCGGAGGATCGCTACGCCACGATGGACGAGGTGATCGTCGCGCTCGAAGGGTTCCTCGGCGTGGAGCGCAGCGGCACCTTTAACCCGAAGGAGGCGCAGGCCGACGAGCTGGAGAAGTTCTGCTGCCAGTTCAACGTCCGCGGCAAGGGGAAGGTGAAGACGCTCGCCGCGCTGGCGTTCGCCGCACTCTGCGGCGTCGGCATCGTCGGCGCCGGCGTGGCCGGGATGCCGGCGCTGGCCGGCGGCTTCCTCGGTCTTCTGGTAATGGCCCCACTGGCGTACTTCGTCACGCACGGCGTGCTGACCGGCAACGTCGTCTTCACGCGCGCCCGGGCGCTGGTGTTCGGCATGGGCTACTTCGACTGGCTGATGGTCGTCGGCGGCGGGCTGCTGTTCCTGGCGACGCTGTTCCTGTTCGGACTGCTGTGGAGCTGGCTCGGCTTTGCGGTCGCGGCGGTGGGGCTGGCGGCGGGGTTGTGGTACGTCGCCGACCGCGCCGCCGCGAAGGGGCAGGCCGAGCCGCTGAACGACGCCCGCGGCCTGTTCCGGTCGATGCGGCTGCAGGGGCTCGACGAGGAGGCGCTGCGGCAGTTCGCGTGCAAGTACGCCGGCCCGAACTGGGAGCCGTTCTACGAGGGGCTGTTCGGGTACGAGGCGAAGCTGGCCGCAAGAACCTACCGCAAGGGCGAGACCAGCGAGCCGTGGGCGAAGCACGGCACCTGGCGCGAGCCGGTGGTGCAGGCGCTGGACGCCCGGCTCGAAGCCCGCCGGCAGGCGCGGGAGCGGAAGCACCTCCAGAAGATCGAGGCGAAGGCGCTGGAGGCCGAGGGCGTGAGCAAGGCCGAGGCGAAGGCGAAGGCGGCGGAGATGGCCGACGGCATGGTCGAGCAGGCGGCCGAGGTGACGGAGGCTCGCAAGGCCGGGAAGGACGCGAGCGTCCGCGAGATGATCGCCGCCGCGAAGGAGCGCCGCCGGCCGAAGCCGGGGAAGAACATCGCCGGCAAGAAGCTGCGCAGCATGGGGCCGAAGTACTTCCTCAACGCGGTGCTGGGCCAGCGGACGCGGTTCCTTCTCGGCGCCGCGGTGTTCGCCGCCGGGCTGCTGTGGATGAACCAGAACAACCTCCTCAGCAAGGACAACAACGTCCTCTCGAAGCTGACCGCGTTCGACTTCGCGGGCGCCGGGGCGTCGCTGGACAAGGCTGCGGGGAAGCCGCTCGAGCTGTTCGGACTGCCGGACGAGGTGCTGAAGCCGGTGACCGGCTACCCGGCGCCGGTGGTCGGGTTCCTGCTTCTACTGACGGGCATCGTGTGCCTCGGGTGGCGGCCGAGCCTGGCCGCGCTGCCGGGGGCGGCGCTGGCGCTGCTGGGGCCGCCGCTGCTGCGCGGGGCCGGCGTCGAGTTGCCGATCAGCCCGGAGGCGGTGTGTCTGCTCGCGGGGGCGCTGCTGATCATTGTCGGCGGGTGGTTCCTGCGCAGCTAACCAGCCGAAAGCCCGGGGACGGTCGTCCCCGGGCTTGGTCCGCCGTGGTATAATCCGAAGGACACGTCCCCGGAGCCGATCCCATGTCGCAGGCGATCGCCGACCCCGACGAGCTCCGCCGGTTGGCCACCAACCTGAAGCGGTCGCTCGCCGACATCCACGCCAGCATGACGGGGATGCACGGCCAGGTGCTCGCCGTCGGCGACACCTGGCGCGACCAGGAGCAGGATCGCTTCAAGCAGGACTTCGAGCAGGCCGTCGTGATGCTCGATCGCTTCCTCGACTCGGCCGGCGAGTACATCCCGTTCCTCCTCCGCAAGGCCGAGCGGATCGAGGAATACCTGTCGCAGCGGTAAGCTCCCATGACCGCGGACGTCCGCTCGATCGCCGCGCTGCGCGACTGGTACGCCGCCCTCACCGGCTACGGCGAGTCGCTCTCCGAGTCGCTGGCCGGCGTCGAGCTGGAGCTGCGCAGGGGGTTCGACTGGCTGGACGAGCAACTCGGCCGCTGGCAGAAGGCGGTCCGCGAGTGCGAGGAGGAGGTGGTGCAGGCGAAGGCCGAGCTGTCGGCCCGGAAGTTCACCGGCTGGGACGGCCGCGAACCCGACACGACCGTGCAGGAGCGGGCGCTGCGGCGCGCGAAGGCGCGGCTCGAATACGCCGAGGATCAGGTGCGGGTCGTGCGCAGCTGGATCGGCCGGCTGCCGAAGCTGATCGACGAACTCTACCGCGGCCCGGCCAGCCGGCTCGGCGGGTTCCTCGAAACCGAACTGCCGCGCGGCCTCGCCTCCCTCGGCCGGAAGGTCGAGACGCTGGAGACCTACGCCGGCGAGCGCACCGACTTCACCGGCGGGTCGGGTTCTCTGCCGACTGCCCCATCACGTCAGGCGGTGTCACGGGATGCTGCGGAGAGCAATCACCCCTCCCCCTCTGGGGGAGGGGCCGGGGGAGGGGTTGCCACGTCCGCGCCCGCTCAAGCTGGAACGAGCGCGGACGCACCTAACCCCCCCGGCCCCCCTTCCCTCGGAGGGAAGGGGGGGGACGCACCGACCGACTCGTCGCGCGCCGTTACGGCTTCCACGCCGTCGCGGGAGGCTGCGGAGATCAAGCACCCCTCCCCCACTGGGGGAGCGGCCGGGGGAGGGGTTGCCACGTCGGCCTTCCCTCAAGCTGAACGACGCGCCGACGCACCTAACCCCCCCGGCCCCCCTTCCCTCGGAGGGAAGGGGGGGGACGAACCGCCGTCCTTGCCGGGCAGCATCCCAGCTCCAACAAGGGGGGCACAGTCGTGAGGTTCGGCACCACCCGCAGTCAGGTGTACGACGCCCAGAAGACGGCGCAGGCCCACTGGCTGGCCGTGACGGACGAGTGGAACGACTCCGCCCGCCGCGACCACGACGACACCGTGTGGACGCCACTCGACCAGGGCGTCAGCGAGGCGCTGCGGGCGATCGACCAGCTGAGCGTGCTGTTCTCCCAGATTCGGACCGAGTGCGAGTACCCGGGTAACCTGTGACTCCCATGTCCTCTCCCGACCCGGGGACCGTGTTCCTCCCGGCCGCCGACGCCCTCCGCACCGCCGCCGCATCCGACGCGGACCCCGGCGTCGTGGTGCCGGGCTTCGAGATTCTGGAGATGCTGAGCCAGGGCGGCATGGGCGTCGTCTACCGCGCCCGCGAAACGGCCCTCAACCGCGTCGTGGCGCTGAAGGTGATCGCCCCCGCGGCGCTGGCGATGCCCGACGTGCGCGAGCGGTTCGAGCGCGAGGCCCGCGCCGCCGCCCGGCTGCACCACCCGAACGTCGTCGGCCTGTTCCACACCGGGCTCGACGCCCCGTTCCCGTTCCTCGTCCTGGAATTCGTGCCGGGGCTCGACTTCGTCCGGCTCGTCCGCGAGCGCGGCCCGCTGCCGTGGCCGGAGGCCGTGGAGTACGCCCGGCAAACCGCGGAAGGGCTGAGGCACGTCCACGAGCGCGACCTCGTCCACCGCGACGTGAAGCCGTCGAACGTGATGGTGATTCCCGCCGCGGGCGCGGAACCGGCGCGGGTGAAACTCCTCGACCTCGGCGTGGCCCGCCCGCTGCTTCCGACTTCGCACCCGGCCGACGCCGGGCTGACGGAAGCCGGGGTGTTCCTGGGCACGCCGGAGTACGTGGCGCCGGAACAAGCGGAAGACCCGCGCCGGGCCGACGCCCGCTCCGACCTGTACGGCCTCGGGGCCACGCTCTACTTCCTCCTCAGTGGGGCGGCGCCGTTCCCCGGGCAGACGCCGCTCGAAGCCGTCCGCCGCGCCGCCACCGACCCGCGGCCGTCGCTCCGCGGCCGCCGGCCGGACGTGCCCGCGGGGCTCGACGCGGTCGTGCGGCGCCTCCTCGCCGCCGACCCGGCCCGCCGCTTCGCGTCCGCCGCGGAAGTGGCCGACGTCCTCGGTCGGATGCTGCGCGGTGAGGCGCTGCCGGCCGAGTGGTCCGACCAGACCGTCAACCTTCGCCCCACGGGAACCGCCCGCATGGCCGCGAACCAGTACGACCGCGAGCGAACGGCGCTCGCCCGCGTGGCGGACGCCGCGAAGGCGCGGGCCGCCGCCGAGGCCGCCGCCGCGGCCGCGTTCCGCGAGGCCGTCGACCGCGCCGACCGTGAACTCGGTCGCGGCAAGAAGCAGCTCGCCGCCGCGCGCGAGAAGGAGCAGGCCGGCATTGATACGACGCACGCCGCGGCCGTGACCGACCTCACCGGGCGTGGCGACGCCGCGCTGTTCGCCGCCACCCGCGGCCGCGACGACAAGCTGACCGCTCTCTCGCTCCGCTTCAACTCCGCGGAGCAGAAGGCCCGGACCGAGTACCAGGATCGGTTGTGGTCGCTCGACTCCGTGTTCGAAGGCGCGATCAAGCGCGCGGCCGACCAGAAGGAGGCGCTCGGGCGCAAAGCCGCGGCTGCCGAGGAACAAGTGGACGGGCTGTGGGCCGAGGCCGAACTGCTCGTCGTGAAGGCCGGCACCTCGCGCGACGCGGTGTCCGGGGCGGCCGCGCCGCCGGCGTCGGACGACGACCCGATCACCCGCGTGCAGAAGGCCGTCGCCGCCGCCGAGGCCGCCATCGCCACCCTGCGCGCGGACGTGAGCGGGAAGCTGTTCGTGCTGCTCGGCAGCACGCGGCGGCGGCTGATCGCCGAGGCCGAGGCGGTGGGCGCGCGGCTCGGCGAGGCGGCGGCAGCGGTCGAAGAGTTGAAGCGGTTCGCGGCCGCGGAGCACGACGCGGAGGTGGGCCGGGCGCGCGAGAAGCACGCACGCCGCCGGGCCGAGTCGCAGCAGCACTACGAGCCGCTGCTGGCGTCACAGAAGGATCAGTTCGAGGCGGAGCGGGCGCGGGTCGTCGCCGAGTTTGAGGCGGCGACGGCGGCGATCCAGAACCGGCGCGGTGTCGAGGCGGCGACCGCGGAAAACGACCACCGGCATGCGCGGCGCATCTCCGCGGCGCGGAACAACGCCGAACTGAAGGCGGCGCAAGAGACGCACGGGGACAAGGTCGGCTATGCCACCGAGGCCCGCGACGCGGCGTTCGAGCAACTGTCCACCGCGTGGCACGGCGTGGCCCTCGAAACCACCACGACCCTCATCGCCCTCCGCGCCGAGAGCGCGACGGACTTCCCCGACTGGACCGGCGTCGCCGGCGCCCGCCCGCTCCCCACGACCGTGCCGGCCGGGGTGCGGTTCGGCGAGATGATTGTCGATCCGAAGCTGCTGCCGGACGGCGTTTCGGACGACCCGCGGCTGGCGCCTCCCGCCGACCTCGCCGGCCCGACGCCGGCGTTCCTGCCGTTCCCCGACCGCTGTGCCGTGGTGCTGAAGGCACGCGACGACGGCCGCGCCGCTGCGGTACTTGCGCTGCAGGCGATGATGTTGCGGTTCCTCACCGGACTGCCGCCGGGGAAGGTGCGGTTCACGATCGTCGATCCGGTCGGCCTCGGCGACAACTTCGCGTCGTTCATGCACCTCGCCGACCACGACGAGAAGTTGGTGACGAGTCGTATCTGGACCGAGCCGCGCGAGATCGAGGCGCGGCTGACGGACCTGACGGACCACATCGCCAGCGTGATCCAGAAGTACCTACGGAACCAGTACAAGAGCATCGAGGAGTACAACCGCGCGGCCGGCGAGGTGGCCGAGCCGTACCGCGTGCTCGTGGTCGCCAACTTCCCCACGAACTTCGGCCCGGAGGCCGCGAAGCGCCTCGTCAGCATCGCGCAGAGCGGCCCGTCGTGCGGCGTGTGCGTACTCGTCGGCGTGGACGCGCGGGCGGCGATGCCGCGCGACTTCCAGTTGTCCGACCTGGAAGCGCCGAGCGTGGTGCTGAACTGGAAGGACGGCCGGTTCACGCCGAAGGAGCTGGCACTGGCCCCGTTCCCGCTGACGGTGGACGCCCCGCCCGACGCGGCGACGATGGCCCAGTTGGTGCGCCGCGTCGGGCAGGCGAGCAAGGACGCGGTGCGCGTCGAGGTGCCGTTCGATTACATCGCCCCGCGGCCCGACGAGGTGTGGACGAAGAGCGCGGCGAAGGGGTTCGACGTGCCCGTCGGCCGCGCCGGGGCGACGCGGCGACAGGCGTTCACACTCGGCCGCGGCACCGCGCAGCACGCCCTGGTCGCCGGCAAGACGGGCTCCGGCAAATCGACGCTGCTCCACGCCCTCATCACGAACCTGGCGCTGCATTACAGCCCGGATGAGGCCGAACTGTACCTCATCGACTTTAAGGAGGGCGTGGAGTTCCAGTGGTACGCCACGTACCGCCTGCCGCACGCCCGGGTGGTGGCGATCCAGAGCGAGCGCGAGTTCGGGCTGAGCGTGTTGCAGCGGCTCGACGTCATCCTCCGCGAGCGCGGCGAGCGCTTCCGCGACGCGGGGGTAAACGACCTCGCCGGGTATCGGGAGTATTTGAAGGGGCAGGGCGACGGCACCGCGAAGTGCCCGCGCATCCTGCTTGTGGTCGACGAGTTCCAGCAGTTCTTCGTCGAGGACGACAAGCTGGCGCAGGAAGCCTCACTGCTGCTGGACCGGCTCGTCCGTCAGGGGCGGGCGTTCGGGATGCACGTGCTGCTCGGGTCGCAGACGCTCGGCGGGGCGTACTCGCTCGCCCGCAGCACCATCGACCAGATGGCCGTCCGCGTCGCCCTCCAGTGTTCGGACGCCGACGCGCAACTGATCCTCAGCAAGGACAACAACGCCGCCCGGCTGCTGAGCCGGCCGGGCGAGGCGATTTACAACGACCAGAATGGCCTGGTCGAGGGGAACGACCCGTTCCAGGTCGTGTGGCTCTCCGAGGAGAAGCGCGAGAGCGTGCTGCGCGAGCTGGGCGAGCGCGCGGGCGGGAAGTACCCGCCGCCGCTGGTGTTCGAGGGGAACAGCGCCGCCGACCCGGCCCGCAACCCGGCGCTGGCGCGGGTGCTCGCCGCCGACACGTGGGCCGAGCCGAAGGCGCCCGCGGCGTGGCTCGGCGACCCGGTGGCGATCAAGGAGCCGACCGCGGCCGTGTTCCGCCCGCAGGGCTCGGCCAACCTGCTGCTGATCGGCCAGAACGAGGACGCGGCCCGCGGCCTGTTCGCCGCCGCGCTGCTGGGGCTAGCGGCCCAGGTGGCGCCTGCGGTGTCACAGGAGGCCACCCAGCGCAGTCACCCCTCTCCCTCTGGGGGAGGGGCCGGGGGAGGGGTTTCCACGCCCGCGCACCGTCAAGGTGAACCGCGCGCGGAGCTACCTAACCCCCCCGGCCCCCCTTCCCTAGGAGGGAAGGGGGGGGACGAGGCGAGTGCCTTGCCGGGCGGCGCGGCAGCTGAACGGAGTCCGGTGCCTGTCTTCACCCTGCTCGACGGAACGCCGGACGACGCCGACGACGCCGAGACGCTGCGCCGCATCGCCGCGAAGCTGCCGGCCCACGCCCGCGCCCCGGACCGCCTCGGGCTGTCGGCGGCGCTCGCGGAACTGGCCGCGGAGGTGGAGCGGCGCACGAAGGGGGAGGGCGGCCGCGCCCCGCGGTTCCTGTTCGTGTTCGGCGTCCACCGCTTCCGCGAGCTGCGTAAGGGCGACGACGACTTCGGCTTCGCCCGCCGCGGTGCCGAGCGCGAGCCGAGCCCGGCCGAACGCTTCACCGCTCTGCTGAAGGATGGCCCCGGCGTCGGCGTGCACGTGGTGGTGTGGTGCGATTCGCTGACGAACCTGAACCGCACGTTCGACCGGCCGCTGCTGCGCGAGTTCGGGATGCGGGTGCTGTTCCAGATGAGCCCGACGGACAGCAGCACGCTGATGGACGCCCCGGCCGCGTCGCGCCTCGGCCGGCACCGGGCGCTGTACCTCCAGGAGGAGCAGGAGCGGCCGGAGAAGTTCCGCCCCTACGGCGTGCCCAAGGCCGCGTGGATGGAGGGCGCGCTGAAGCAACTTTCGGAGCGCTCGTCGAGCTGATACCACCTCAAAGCCCGGGGACGGCCGTCCCCGGGCTTTCGCCCGGCCCACGTGAAACCGCACTCCATGCCCCGCACCGACCTTCCCCCCGGCCCCCGCGGCAGCAGCCTCCTCGGTGGCAGCCTCCGCGACTTCTCCGCCCGCCGGCTCGACTTCTTCCTCGACGTGGCCCGCGAGTACGGCCCCCTCGCCAGCTTCCGGTTCGGCCCGAAGCGGATGTTCCTGGCGTCCGACCCGGCGCTCATCGAACAGGTGCTGGTGACCGACGCGAAGCACTACGTGAAACACTTCGGCGCCCGCGCGTACAAGCCGGTCCTCGGCAACGGTCTGGTCACCAGCGAGGGCGACTTCTGGCTCCGCCAGCGCCGCCTCAGTCAGCCGGCGTTCCTCAAACAGCGCGTTCACACCTACGCCCTCGTGATGGCCGAGCTGACCCGTCGGATGCTCGCCGAGTGGCGTCCGGGTAAGTACGTGGACGTGCAGTACGAGTTCAGCGGCCTCACCAGTGCCATCGCGCTCAAGACGCTGTTCGGCCTCGAATCGACGGAAGACCGTGCCACCTTCGTCGAGGCGTTGCGGGTGGCGTTCGACCTGATGAGCGCCCGGTTCCGAACCGTGCTGGCGTTCCCGCGCTGGTTCCCCACGCCGGCAAACCTTCAGCTGAGGCGCGCCATCCGCCACCTGGATGGCGTGATGGACGGCTTCATCGCCGCCGGCCGGGCACGCGCCGCCGCCCACGAGAAACTCGGGGGTACTGCCGGCGAAGCCGTGGACCTGCTGGCGCGCCTCCTGGCCGCGCGCGACGAGGACGGGTCGGCGATGACGCCGCGCCAACTCCGCGACGAGGCAATGACGCTCTACCTCGCCGGACACGAGACGACCGCGCTGACGCTGAGCTGGGCGTGGCTGCTGCTGGCGCAGAATCCAGCCGCCGAGGACCGGCTCGTCGCCGAGTGGAAGCAGGTGCTCGGCGGCCGCTCGCCGACGCCGGACGACCTGCCGAACCTGCCATACACCGACGCGGTGATCGCCGAGGCGATGCGCGTCTACCCGCCGGTGTATCTGATCGGCCGGGAGGCGACGAAGGAGCTGGAGCTGGGCGGCTACCGGGTGAAGAAGGGGTACACGATCTTCATGAGCCAGTGGGTGAACCACCGCGACCCGACGTACTTCCCGGACCCGGGTGCCTTCCGGCCGGAGCGCTGGCTGGACGGGCTGGCGAAGCGCATCCCGAAGTACGCGTACTACCCGTTCGGCGGCGGCCCGCGGGTGTGCATCGGCAACACGTTCGCGCTAATGGAGGCGAGCATCCTGCTTGCGACGGTCGGCCAGCGCTACCGGTTCACGCTCGACCCCGGGGCGGTGATCGACTTCGACCCGCAGATCACGCTGCTGCCGAAGTACGGCATCCCGACAACGCTGGAGTTGCGGTAAGAAGAGTTGGCCACAAAAAGGCACGAAAAGACACAAAAAATAAGACTCAGCACGGTCTTACTTTTTGTGTCTTTTCGTGCCTTTTTGTGGCCAACTCTTCTTGGCTTAACTGTGGAATAGCGCCGCGATCGGCTTCCCGTCGTCGGTGACCGGCACCGGCCGCGGGCCGCCGGCAAGCGACTTCGTCGGGTCGATGCCGAGCGCCGCGTACACCGTGGCGTGGAAGTCTGGCACGCTCACCGACTCGCTCACGATCCGCTTGGCCAGGTCGTCCGTCGCGCCGTAGGCGCCGCGGTGCCGTAGCCCGCCGCCGGCGAGCACCAGTGAGAAGGTCGTGCCCTGGTGGCCGCGGCCGCCGCCGGCGTCGAACTCCGCCGGCCGGCCGAACTCGGTGCCGATCACGATCAGCGTCTTGTCGAGGCGCTTCCGTTGCTCGAGGTCGCGGATCATTGCCGCGAGCGCCGTGTCGAGCTCCTCAATGAGGAGGTGCTGGTTCCGCTGCCCCTGGTTGTGCGTGTCCCAGCCGGTGCCGTTGAGGAAGTTCAGGTTGTGCGACACCTCCACGAACCGGACGCCGGCTTCGGTCAGCCGGCGGGCGAGTAGCAACCGCTGGCCGAACTCGCCGCCGAACGACTGCCGCACGGACGTACTTTCGGTGGCGAGGTCGAAGACGCCCATGAAGCGCGGGCCGGCCAGCCGCAGGCTCTCGGCGAGCGCCTGGTCGTAGGCCGCGACCCCGGCGGAGGCGCGGCCGCCCTCGCGCAACGAGGCGAGGAGCCGTTCGCGGTCGGACTGGCGCTCGGCGGTCACGTCGGCGGGGCGGGTCAGGCCGGCCGGACCGGCGGCGGTGTCGGTGAGGTAGACGTAGCCGGCGCGGGGGCCGAGGAAGCCGGGGCCGCGCGACGGGTTCGGGTAGCCGACGAGGACGTAGGCCGGAACGCCCTCGCCGCGGGCGCCGAGTTCGTGGGCGACGACGGAGCCGACCGACGGGTAGGCGATGGTGCCCGCGGTCGGTCGGCCGGTGTGGACGCGGTGCGTGGCGGCGGCATGTTCGTCGATCACGTCGTGGTTGACGGTGCGGACGGCGGTAACGCGGTCCATCAGCTCGGCGGTCTTCGGCAGAAAGCGGCAGACGCGGACGCCGGGCACGGCAGTGGGAATGGAGTCGTAGGCGGAGCCGGCGCGGCGGGCGGCGGGGTCGCCGACGGCCTTGGGGTCGAACGTATCGATCTGCGCCATGCCGCCGCCGAGCCAGATGAAGACGCACGAGTCGGCCGACCCGCGGAGGCGCTGGGACGGGTTGGCGCCGGCGCGGGACGCGACCGCGGCGGCACCGGCGGCGAGGAATGCGCGGCGGGACAGGGACATCGCTGAGCCTCGGCGGTTACAGATGCGGTCGGGCGAGCCGAGCCCCGTAAGGGGCCGGGTGAGTCACGCGCTACGAGGCACGTCGGACGTGGTTCGTAGCGCGTGACTCACCCGGCCCCTTACGGGGCTCGGCTCGCCGGGCTGTTGCATGATGCTCACGGCGTAAACACGAACTCCGGCGCGTTCAACAGCGCCCACAGCGCGTCTTCGGCGCGCACGCGCCACTCGGGCGACAGCCGCGCCGTCGGTGGGTCGCCGCGGCGGGCCTCGGCTTCCGCGTCCGTTTTCAGCCGGTTGGCGTCCGGCACCAGATGGTTCGACCACGACACGTACCGCGGCCGCACCCGCGGACCGGTCGGCGGGACGGGTGTCACGGCCACCACGCGCGACGCGAAGCCCGGTGACAGATGTTCGACCAGCGCCGCACGCTCGGCCGGCGTCGGGCGGCGCGTCAGCACGCGAAGGAACAGTGCGTCCGCCAGCGCCTCCGGCGACTCGGCCTCGATCGCCAACTGTGTGACGGCGTGGTCGTCGCTCAGCCGCGTCAGCCACACGGCGACGGTGCCGTTGGCGAGTTGCGCCGGCTGTAGCACGTCCGGCGACTGGTCGCGGGTGCTGGTCGCGTCCGGGCGGGAGGCGCGCCAGCCGAACGTGGTCAGCACGTCCACCACGGCCTGCACCCGCGGCAGCGCCAGGCTCGGTCGGTCGCGCTCGTTCGACGTGGAAGCGAACTCCCACGCCCGCCGCGGCACGCCCAGCGAAATTGAGTTCTTCAGGTCGCGGCCCACGTCCATGTCCAGCGTGATCTCGCCGACGGCCATCGGCTTACCCGCGGCGGCGAAGAGTGAGTCCACCACCTGTTCGGCCCCCAGTCGCCGCCGTGCCGGGGCGGAGAAGTACGGGTCGGGTTCGGTCCGCGCCGGGTCGGCAGCGCGGCCGTAGGCGTGCGACGTGAGGATCAGCCGTTCGACGTGCCGCAGGTCGCAGCCGCTGCGGACGAACTCGCGGCCGAGCCAGCGCAGCAGCTCGGGGTGCGACGGCTCGCCGCGCTCCCAGTCGTCCACCGGCTCGACGATGCCGCGGCCCATCAGCCGCGCCCACACGCGGTTCACCGCCACCTGCGCGAACCGCTCGTTCGCCGGGTCGGTCAGCCACGCCGCCAGCCTGTCGCGGGCCTCGACCTTCTTGTCCGGCGTCGTTTTCAGCAGCGTGTCGAACGGCCAGCCCGCTGTCACGGTGGTGCCCGGCTTCAGCGTCACCTTGATGAGCGGCGGCCGGCCGCCGACGCCGATCTTGTCAAGGGGAACGCTGCTGGTCTTGGGCACCGCCAGCGACTTGGCCCCGAGCAGGCCGGCGAGCTGGAAGAGTTCCTTCTGCGTGGAGCGGTGGGCGGGGGCGTCGTGGCAGCGGGCGCACTTCATGTTCACGCCGAGGAACGCCGCCGACACCACCACCGCCTTCTCGGCCATCGGCACGTCGTTCCCGGACGCGGTGGCGAACCCGGCCGGGCCGCCGCCGCGCTCGCTGCCGCGCATCCGCACCAGCTCCGTCACCATCACGTCGAACGACTTGTTGTCGAGAAACGCCTCGTGCAGCCACCACCGGAACGGGCCGGTGTTGTTGAGCGTCGGGTTGAGGATGTTCGGGTTCTCGGCCAGTACGTCCTGCCAGTAGCCGACCCAGTGACCGGCCCGCCGCGGGTCCGCGAGCAAGCGGTCGATCGCCCGCGCCCGCTTGTCGGGCGACTGGTCCGCAAGGAACTCGCCGATCTCGGCGGGCGTCGGCACCAGGCCGACGGTGTCGAGCGTGACGCGGCGGAGGAAGGTGAGGTCGTCGGCCAGTTCGGTGCGCTTGCCGGGCGGCTCGACGTAGCGGCCGCCCTCGGCGATCCAGTCGCGGAGCGTCTGCACGTCACGGGCGCTGAGCCGGCCGCCCTGCGGCGGCATCACGCCGTCGTCGTCGGCCGCGACGATCCGTTCGATAAGCGAACTCTCGGCCGGCCTGCCGGGAACGACCGCGTCGGACGGCCGGTCGAGCCGCAGGTCGCCCTTCGCCTTCGCCCCCTGGTGGCAGCTGAAGCACTTCGTTTCCAGGATCGGCCGCACGTCCTTCGCGTAGTTCAGCTTCCCCGCCGCGCCGCCGGCGGGGGCCGCGGCCGCAATCTTCGCCGCGAGGAAGTGGTCGATCGGGTTGTGCGCCGGGAAGTCGATCGGTAGCGGCGGCACCGACACGTCGGGCAACTTCGCCAACTCGGCGCGCGCCGCGGCCCGGCGTGCGTCCCAGTGCGGTCGGGTGGCGGCGAACGCGGCGACGCGGCGGTCGGCGTCCAGCTTCGCCAGTCGCGTTTCTTCGGCTTCCGCGAACGCGACCCAGCCGGCGTCGGTGTACGGCACCGACGTGCCGAGCAGAACGAACGACGTGGAACCTTGTGGCGACACGGCGGCGACCGTCTCGCCCAGGTCGGGGCGGCGGACGCCGGTCTTGCTGATCCGCCCGCCGACGATCGTTTCGACTACGACGAGGTGTTCGCCGCCGGCGGACTTGTACTCGACCCACTTCTCGCGGTTGCCGGGCGGGGCGAAGCGGAAGTCGGGGCCGAGGTTCAGGTACGGCTCCAGGCTCGGGTCGCGGCCGTCGGAGCCGTCGCCGATGCCAGGCGGGAAGGGCGTGTTCAGCACCACGGTGCCGTCGAGGACGAGGCGCGCGGCTCCGCGACCGCGGAGCAAGAGGCGGTGCGTGCCCGGCGGCAGCGTGACGCGCGACATCGCCCGCAGCAGGTACGGGTTCGGGCGGTCGGCGCGGACGCCGGTGTCGATGTAGTTGTAGGGCGTGCGGGAGAAGGCGAAGGCGGGGGCGTCGTAGCTCTCGGCCGCGGGCGGGAGCGGCACGGCGGGCCAGACGTTGTCGGTGGGTATGCCCTGTTCACACAGCTCGACGCGAACGCGGCCGGCCGGCACCGTCGCCGGGTCGGGGTGCGGCAGACTCCCGGCCCCGGACAGGATCACCGCCAGGCCGATCGCCACCGCCATGACCGCCTCGGCGCGAGTGAGTGTGCGAGTGTGCGAGATATGATAGCGACCCGGCGCACTCGCTCACAACTCCAGCGCCCGCTGCACCGCGGTCAGCAACTCGGCCGCCGTGTACGGCTTCGGCAGCAGCGGCCCCGGCACCTCCGCCGCCGAACCCGACGCGAACAGCACCCGGAGCCCCGGCCGCGCCGCCCGCAGTGCCGACGCCAACTCGCGGCCGTCCTGCTTCGGCAGGCCCACGTCCTTCACCAACAGGTCGATCGGCCCCGCGTAGAGTCGCGCCCGCACCTCACCAGACTTGCCGTCGTCGGCCTCGAGCACCCGGTAGCCGGCCTGCTGCAGCGTCGTCGCGGCCAGGTCGCGTACCCCGGTCGCGTCCTGCACCAGCAGCACGGTCGCGGCCTCCGCCGGGGTCGCCAGCGGTGTCGGCGGGACGACCGCGGGCGGGGCTTCGGCCGGCGGGAAGAACACCCGCACACTCGTCCCCCAGCCCTCCAACGACTCCACCTCGATGTGCCCGCCGGCGGCCCGCACGATCTCCGCGACGGTCGCCAGGCCGACGCCGTTACCGGCCGAACCCTTCGTCGTGAAGTACGGGTCGAACATCCGCGCCCGCACCGCCTCGGTCATGCCGACGCCGTTGTCGGCAACCGTGAGCGCGACGTACCGCCCGACCGGCAGCGACGAGGGCCAGCCGGGGCGGGATCGGTCGACCACCGTGTCCGCGGTGCGCAGCGTCACGGTGCCGCGGCGCCCGACGGCGTCGCGGGCGTTGGCCACGAGGTTCAGCAGCACCTGCGCCAGCGCCCCGGCGCCGACCGGGATCGGGTGAACGCCGGCGGCCAGCAGCACGTCGAACGCGACGTCCTCGCCGCACAGGCGGCGGAGCAGCCGCTCCAGGGCGCGGACCTCGGCGTTCGGGTCGGTCGGGCCGGCGCAGCTCGTCGTCGGCTTCCCGAACGCCACCAGTTGCCGGGCCACCAGTGCGGCCGCGGCGACGTGGCCGACGATCTCGCCCGCCGGGTCGCGGAGCGGGTCGCCGGGCGGCAGCAGTTCGCGGAGCATTTCCGCGTGCCCGGACACGACCGTGAGGCAGTTGTTGAAGTCGTGCGCCACGCCGGTCACGAGCCGGCCCAGCGTGCCGAGGCGGGCGGCGTCGCGCAGGGCGACCTCGGCCGCCGCCAGCTTCGCCCGCAGCTCACGCTCGACGGCCGTCTCGGTCCGCTCGGTGGTGGTGCCGTCCACGCGCAGCGCTCGGCCGTCGGCGTGGCGCACCAGCCGCCCACGCGACACGACGCGCCGGCCGCCGGCGCTGTGCTCGTGGGTGAACGAGCCGGACGCGGGTAGCTGCGCGAATGCGGCGCGGAGGGCGGCGTACTCGTCCTCGGGGACGGCGGCGAACCAGCCGTCCGACTTGTCAAGGAAATACTCGGCAGGCTTCCCGAACAGGCGTTCGACCGGGCCGCCGAGCAGATAGACGAGCGATCCGTCCGGCGACAGCGACCACACGACGAGGTCGAGCCCCTGAAGCACGGCGTCGGCCGTCACCACGGCGCGGGACGTACCCGGGGGCGGCGTCGGGGCGGAGTCGCGCGGTACCGGTCGCGGGATGAACGGCGGCGTCGGCAGCGCGGCGTTCAGCTTCGTGTCCGGCGGCAGCCCGCCGGGCGGCTCGGCCAGGAGCGCGGTCGGCGGCCCCGACGGCAGCACGAACGGGCCGCCCTGGGAGACGAACCTGTCGAGCGCCCGTTGCAGTCGGTCGTCGGGAGACGCGGTCACGGTGTCGCCCCCCGGCGGTGGCGGGGCGGCGGTCGGGTCCGTAGGCTTGGCCCCGTCCCTTCCCCGCGCGAAAGGCCCGTCCGATGCGCCTGCTGCTCCCCGCTGCGATCCTCGTTGTCGCCCTGTTCGCGGCGCCCGCCCCGGCCGCCGACGACTACACCCACGGCCCCGACTCGGAGCGGCAGCCGGGCGTGCCGGCGGGGAAGGTGACCGGGCCGACGAAGTGGAAGAGCGAGGTGTACGCCGGCACCGAGCGCGACTACTGGGTGTACGTGCCGGCCCAGTACCGCGCCGACGAGCCGGCGTGCGTGATGGTCTTTCAGGACGGCGGCGGGTTCGTGTCCGAGAAGGGACCGTTTCGGGTGCCGGTGGTGTTCGACAACCTGATCCATCGGAAGGAGATGCCCGTGACGGTGGCGGTCTTCGTGAACCCCGGCGTCTTCCCGGCCGAGGGAAAGAAGGAGGGGCGGAAGAACCGGAGTTTCGAGTACGACACGCTGTCCAACCAGTATGCCGGGTTCCTGGAGAAGGAGCTGCTGCCGGAGGTCGGAAAAACCGTGAAGCTGCGGCCGGACGCGGCCGGTCGTGCGATCTGCGGGAGTAGTTCCGGCGGCATCTGCGCGTTCACCGCGGCGTGGGAGCGGCCGGACCTGTTCTCGAAGGTGCTCAGCAGCGTCGGCAGCTTCACCAACATCCGCGGCGGCGACGTGTACCCCGGACTGATCCGCAAGACCGAGCGGAAGCCGATCCGCGTGCTCCTTCAAGACGGGTCGGGCGACCTGGACAACGCGCACGGTCACTGGCCGCTGGCGAACCAGAGCATGGTTGCGGCGCTGCGGTTCATGAGCTACGACTACCGGTTCGTGTACGGCGACGGCGCCCACAACGGCCGCCACGCCGGCGTCATCCTGCCGGATAGTTTGAAGTGGCTGTGGCGTTGAGAAGTGAACGGTGGGCAGTGGGTAGTGGACAGTCAGAAAGCCCCGGGACGGCCGTCCCCGGGCTTTGCCCGTTAGACGGCGCCGAGTAGGGCGGCGACGAGGTTGTCGTGCGGGTAGCTGTGGCCGAGGTGCTGGCGGAAGCCCTCGGCGTAGGCCACGCCCGCCGCCTTCCCCTGCACCCCACCCCAGTCCTTCATCGAGTCCACGAGGTTGTCGACGCCGTGGTGCTTCCGCAGCCACGCCCGCTGGCTCTCGTGGCACGCCAGCATCCGCGCCTTCCCCTCGATCACCGCCGACACGTCCACCCGGAACCCCGGCGCGATCGCGTTGCCGAAGGCGTCCACGCCTTCGAGCGGGTCGCAGTAGTAGACGTGCGGGATGTGTTCCAGCGGCGGGTGATGCTCGTCCGCCCCGGGGCGGTTGTGGAGGAAGTTGCCGATTGGCGCCGCGAACGACGCGGCGCGGACCAGCTTGCTCGTCTGCTCGTGGTCCAGGTGGTAGTCGTCCGGGCTGTGCGTGAACACCACCCGCGGGCGGACCTTGTTCAGCAGCCGCACCACCTTCTCCAGCGCCGGCTCGGCGTAGATCACGCGCAGGTCGCGTTCTTCCAGGCAGTGGTACGTCGCGCCGACCGCGGCGGCGGCGGCGGCCCCCTCGCCGCGGCGGATGCGGGCGATCTCCTCCGGCGAGTGCTCGGCGGAGCCGCAGTCGCCGGGCGTCATGGTGGCGACGTGGATCGCCCAGCCCTTCTCCTCGCGGAGGCGGATCAGGGTGCCGGCGCACAGGAACTCGGCGTCGTCGGGGTGGGCCAGGACGGCGAGCGCAACGTTCGTCATGAGACGGAGAGGGAAGGGGGGCAAAGCCCACCCGTGGCAACGGGTGGGCTCCGTGGGAGTGAATCAGCCGTTACGGCGTGCCGGGCTGCGGCGTCGTCCCCGGGCCGCCGGGCGGGACCACCACGCCCTGCCGGCCGAGCACCTGACCGCGGATGTCCGGGCGGATCCAGTGCGTCCCGGCCCGGCCGTCGGTCAGGTTCGACGGCATCACTCCGCCGAACACCGCGAAGTACTCCTCGGCCGTGCGGCCGTGGACGGCGTCGCGGGCGGCGGCGGGCACGTCGGGGTTCGCCGTGAAGAACGGCACCGCCGCCCCGATCGCCGTCCGGTACGCCTCGCGGGCCTTGTCACGCACCCGCTGGTCGTCCTGCGCCAGCAGCCGCAGGTACTCCAGCTCGTACTCGTAGGTCTCCTCCTCGGCCTTGTCGAACCGCTCCGGGCGGTGGAACGCCGGGTTCGCCAGGAGCACGCTCTTCCACTGCTCCAGGCCGTCCTTGTACAGCCGGATCGCCTCCAGCCGGTTGCCGGCGCGGCGGGACTGGTCGGCCTCGAACAGCGTCTTTCGGGCGCGCATCGTCTCGGGCCGGGCCTCGGCCTGGGCGGCGGCGACGTAGTACGGGAAGTTCGTCACCGACCGGTTCTGGTGGTAGAAGAACAGCGCCGACGTGGCCGCGTGCCGCCGGGCGACCTTCTCGTCCTGCGCCTGCTCGGGGGTCAGGTCCGGCGGCAGCGGCACGAAGTCGGACCCGCCCTCCGGCACCCCGGCGGCTTCGCGGTAGCGGCGGAGCTGGTCTTCCCGGAGCGTCTGGCCGTTCAGCTCGCCGTGCTTCACCCACATCTCGGCGGCCTTCTTCCAGGCGTCGAGCGACCACTCGCGGCCCTCGCCGACCTTCACCGTCCGCTTCCGCGGGCCGCCGGGGCCGGTCTCGGCGAACCACGCGTTCGACTCGTCCACCCGGCCGTCCACGTCCCACCCGCCCTTGTCGAACCACCCGTCCTTCGCCAGCATCTCGGCCTGGTACGTCTGCGCCCGCGGCGGCCCCTGGCGGAAGATGATGAGCATCGGCAGCCGCGGAACTCGATACTTGAACTGGTCGAACTCGCCGGGCCGCGGCGTCGCCGACGGGATCGGGTCGCCGCCTTCCTCCTCCTTCGTCCGCGGGTTGGGCGGGACGATGGTGTTGGCGTAGGCGAACCACGCCCGGGCCGCGAGGAAGCCGGAGAACGCCGGGTCGCGGGTGATCTCGCCGGCCGCGGCCTCGTCCGGCCCCTCGTTGAACCGCGGCGGCAGCGCCGGGAACTGGCGGTCCGGCTCGGCGGGCTCGCCGCTCGCGTTGCGGAACCGGCTCGGCACCTTCTCGTTGACCTTCAGGAACTCGATCACGTCGGCCGGGGTGCGCGCCCGCAGCGTCTCGTAGCTGAGGTTCTTCTTGTCGCGGTCGCGCCGCTCCTCGCCGCGGAGCCGCCGCACCAGCAGCGGGTTCTTCTCGCAGAACGTCTGGAACTGCTTGAGGTCGAAGCCGCCGTCCTTGTCGTAGAAGTCGAGGTGGTTCCGCTCGACGATCGGGATGTTGCTCAGGTCGTAGAGGCAGCGGAGCGTCTGCACCTGGTCGGCGACGCCGAACTTGTTCTGGTAGTAGAACCCGATCTGGTAGCGCATGTCGGGCGACTTCCGGTTCCGCCGCTCGCCCTCGGACAGCAGCTCGATGCCGCGGGCGATGTAGAAGTACATGTCGCCCATCGACTGCATCTCGACCGACACGTTGTACGCGATGTTCCAGCTCTGGAAGATCCAGGGCGTGATGAAGTGCGGCTGCAGGGTGGTGACGGCCTTTACCAGTTGCTCGAACTCGTGGAAGTCGCTCCGCTTCTGCTTCTCGATGGCGCTGTACCACAGGACCGTGACCATGGCCCCGCGCGAGCCGAGGAGCGACAGCTCGGCGATCGAGCCGAGGATGTTGGGGTCGCCCTGCTCGAGCTCGCGCAACTCGTGCCGAGTGGCCTGGCTCTTGATGGTGCGGTCGGCGAGCGCCGTCGCGACCTGCACCTTGCCGGCGAGGGGGATGTCGAGGGTGCCGCGCCAGTACATGCTGACGGTGAACAGCCCGAGGATGGCCCCGAGGTACCACAGCTTGCGGTGGAGGGCGGCCTTCTGGAGCGGATTCATGTGCCTTGCCTCAAGCTGTCAGCGATCCGTCGAACGGCACGATCAGGGTCTTCGGGTTTTGAGCCCGGAGGGCGTCTTGGCTAGCCCGGGGCGGAAGCCCCGGGCGGCGTGTGCGGGGTTCGTTCGGCGTGGCTCCCTGCAATCACTCCGTCGCCCGCCCGGGGCTTCCGCCCCGGGCTAGCCAAGACGCCCTCCGGGCTCAAAACCCGAGCCGTTCGGTGCGTCAGTTCGCCACTTCCCGCGACTTCATCAGGTAGTACCCGAGTATGAACCACGGGATCAGGTAGCCCGCGGTCGTCAGGAGGTTCACCAGCAGGTACTCGGTGTTGACGTTGAAACCCTCGGACACGAACGGCGTCCAGTTGAACGACTCCACGTCCGGGATCATGTTCTGGATGCGCCGCACCACCCACGCCCACCCCTTGTCCATGAACTGTAACGCCTTGCCGCCGGCACTCTCCGACGACGGCGCCGTCGGCGTCTCGGCCTTCACCAGCCGGGAGATCGACTCGAACGGTCCGCCGCCGATGTTGCGGTTCAGCGCCAGGTCGGCCAGGTGGTCGGTCGCGTACCCGGTCATGAAGATGAGGCCGGTCACCAGGAGGCTGAGGACGCCGCTCTGGTAGGTGCTGCACACCACCGCCAGCCCCACCACGATGCACAGCCGGCACCACAGGCCGACCATTCCCTTCACGAAGTTGACCGAGAACGGCTGATTCCCCTCCAACAGGTACAGGTCGGGCTCGGCCATGCCGAGGAGCTGGCCGCGGCTCTCGCACTTCACCGCCACCGACACCCGCGGGCCGGGCTGCTTCTTCCCCTCGATGTCGGTCACCGGTTGAGGCGTTCCCTGCTCGGCGTTGCGGAACAGGCCGGCGGGGAGGTGGACGAACTCGACCGCGTGGTCGTTCGCCTCGCGGTTGCGGATCTCGTAGTACCCGTACTTCTCGGCCAACTCGTTCGCCGCCTTCCAGCCGTCGCTCCCGGGCGCCGCCCCCTCGGGGTTGCGGCCGGCCTTCCGCAGCGCCTCCAGGTCGGCCTTGTACCTCTTGAACGCCTCCTTGTCGGCCCACTCCCACTCGCCGCTGTTATCCTTCGGCGGCACCTGCGGGCAGGCGTGCGTCACCACCCGGAACGTGCAGAACACCCCCTTGTTCTCCTCCCCCTTCGTCAGCTTGAACACGTCGAACGTGAACTCGCAGACGACCGCGTCCTTGTCCGCCTTCGCCAGCGCGCCGGGCACGGTCACGAACTGCCACACGCCGCGCTGCGGCGAGGCCGGGTCGCCGGCGATGTACTTGCGGTACTCGAACTCGCGGCCGACGTTCGTCCCCTCGAAGTCGGCCTTCTTGCTGCGGAACTCCAGCTTCCCGCGCACCGGCACCCGGGCCGTCGCCGACTCGGCCTCGGCCTTCGCGTCGATCTTCGCCGTGTTCAGCACCAGCAGGGTGAACACGGTGAGTGCCGCCAGCGCGGCCGTCATCAGCGTGGTGTACCCGAAGAACCGCCCGGCCACGATCTCGAACCGCTCGACCGGCTTGGTGACGACGGTGTGGATGGTCTGGTTCTTGATGTCGTTGGGGATGCTGAACGCCGCCAGGAGCGCCGCGGTACTCAGTACCAGGAGCGTGATGAAGACGCTCGACGCGGTCACCAGGATGCGGAACTCGTCGGACGGGCGGACCTGCGCCATCCATACGTTGCGGAACAGGAAGAACGGCAGGATGATCAGCCCGAGCCACAGCATCCGGGACCGCACGGCTTCCTTGAACCCGAGCTTCGACAGCGCCCAGATGCGCCGCGAGCGGAGCTTCAGCAGGTCGCGGGCGAACGGCTCGCCGATGGACAGAATGGCGAACATCCCGCCGACCATCAGCAGCATCGACTGCAACTCCCAGTGCCACACCGGCGGCGGCACGATGACCGTGCTACCAGGCGGCGGCGGCGGCAGTTCCGGAGCGGCGCCGCGCCCCAGCATCATCAGCGCGAACACGCCGGCGTAGCAGACCGCGGCCATCAGGCCGGTCATGAGCATCCACGACGACACCGGCACGCGCAACTTCTCCGACTGCGACTTGTCCGTCGGCATCGACCGGGCGTAGAGGAGGTACAGCACGAGGCCGACGGCGGCGAACCCGCCGGCGTCCTGGAGCCACGCCTGGAGCAGACCCCAGAAGTGGGAAAGGCCGAGCGGTTCGCCGCGGTCGAGCTGGAGGATGCCGAAGAGGGCCGGCGACGTCACGGGAGCGACCTCGGGGACGGGTTGCACGGGCGAAGCCCTGGGACGGCCGTCCCAGGGCTTTCAGGAGCCTTACTTCGCCTCGGACGGCATCGCGGTGTTGCGGACCCCCGCCTCGGCCGGCGGCAGGTAGCGGCGGCCGGGCCGGGCCTTCGACTCCTCGACGATCTTCAGGAACAGCTCCTCGAGCGTCGTCGTCGGGTGGCCGACCGCTTCGAGGGTGCCGCCGTGCTTGCGGAACACCTCCTCCAGGTCGGCCCTCAGTTCCGGCGACTCGCGGACGGACGTGGCCCGCACCTGGATGCGGTTCTGGTCCTCGACCAGCTTCGCCACCGTCCCGAGTTCCTGGAGGTCGCCGTTGTACAGGATGGCGATCCGGTCGCAGACGTCCTGCACGTCGTCGAGCCGGTGGCTGCACATCAGGACGGTCTTGCCCTGCTTGCGGAGTTCGAGGATCAGGTCTTTCATCCACCGGGTGCCGAGCGGGTCGAGGCCGCTGGTCGGCTCGTCGAGGATGACGAGATCGGGGTCGTTGATGAGCGCCTGGGCCAACCCGATGCGCTGCCGCATGCCCTTGGAGTACTCCTTCAGGATGCGCTTCTTGTCGGCGGACAGGCCGACCATGTCGATGAGCTTGGCGGAGCGCTCGCGGCGGACGGTGGCGGGCATGTCGAACAGCCGGCCGTAGAAGTCGAGGGTTTCTTCCGCGTTCAGGAACCGGTAGAGGTACGACTCCTCGGGGAGGTAGCCGATCCGCTCGTTCTTCTCGACCTTGGCGGCGGGTTCGCCGAACACGAAGGCGTCGCCGGCGGTGGGGAAGAGGAGGCCGAGGAGGAGCTTGATGGTGGTCGTTTTGCCGGAGCCGTTGGGGCCGAGGAGGCCGAAGATTTCGCCCTTGTGGATGGTGAGGTCGAGGGCGTTGAGGGCGGTCTTCTTCTTGCGGCCCCAGAAGTCCCGGTAGACCTTCGTGAGGCTGCGGGTTTCGACGGCGAGGGTCTGAGACATCGGGGGGGCTCCGGGCCGCAGTCGCGGGCACAGATTGGTATACGGGCGCGGGAAGCGGGTGGTTCGCGCCGGACGGGTTACGTCAGGAACGGCACCCACCCGCCGTCGCCCGCGAGCACCTCGTTCGGCCGGAACCGGGCCTTGTATTCCAGCGACCGGCACCCCTCGACGTAGTACCCCAAATAGACCTGCTCGTACCCCAGCTCCGCGGCGCGGGCCAGCACCGACAGCATGTTGAACGTCCCCGGCGACCGCTCCCGTTCGTCCGGGTCGTAGTAGAAGTAGATCGCCGACAGCGCCCCCGGCAGGTGGTCCACGTAGCCGACGCCGGTCAGCCGGCGGCCGCGGTAGTACCGCCACTCTTCCGTCGGGAACGGGTTGATGGTGAACGACTCGGCGTATTCGAGCGCGTCCTTCGGGCCGTGCCCCGGCCACCCCTTGCTCTCGGACTGGAAGGCGTGGAACCGGTCGTACAGCGCCAGCTTCGCGGGCGTCACCTTCGGCGTGGCGATGACGAGGCGGGTGTCGGCGTTCGCGGCCGCGGCGCGGCGCTGGCTGCGGTCGGGGCGGAACGTCGCCACCGGGACGCGGAGCGAACGACACGCCGAACAACCCTCACACACGGGGCGGAAGAACTGGTGACCGAACCGCCGCCAGCCGGCGACCATCCGGCCGGCGTAGTCGGCGGCGTCGGCCGCGGCGACGACTTCGTATTCGAGCGACGCCGCCCGGTCGGGGAGGTAGGCGCAGGTGTGCGGCGGCGTGGTGAAGGTCAGGAGGGAAACCATGCCGAAGGCCGGTGGGTGCGCTTCCCGGGGCGTTGCCCCGGGCTTATCGCAGGCCGTTGGCCTGCAAGGCACCCGGATTTCACCCCGAAGGGGTGGGATAAGATAGCCCGGGGCAACGCCCCGGGTGGCGTTACGGGACGATTCAGGCCACGAATTCCACCGCCACCGGAGCCGGGATGACGCCGGCGCGGTGGGCCTCGTCCAGCAGCTTGCGGATCGCCGCCCGGCCGCGGTCGCCGTAGTCCAGCGTCCAGTCGTTCACGTACATGCCGACGAACTTGTCCGCCAGGTCGATGTCCATGTCGCGGGCGTACTGGAGGGCATGGGTCAGCGCCTCGCGGCGGTGGTCGAGTCCGTAGCGGATGCTCTCCTTCAGCAGCCGGCTCACCTCGCTCATCAGCGGCGCGCCCAGGTCTTTGCGAATGACGTTCCCGCCCAATGGCAGCGGCAGCCCGGTGCGGTCCTGCCACCATACGCCCAGGTCCACGGCCAGGTGCAGCCCCTGGTTCTGAAACGTCAGCTGCCCCTCGTGAATGATCAGCCCCGCCTCGTACCTCCCGGCCGCGAGCGCGGGGATGATCTCGTCGAATGGGATCACCTCGTACTTCAGCTTGTCCGTCGCCCCGATCGACTCGAACAGCAGCTTCAGTGTCAGAAACGCCGTCGTCAGCGTGCCCGGTACCGCGATCGTGACGCCGGGCAGGTCTTCGACCTTCATCGGCTTGCGGGTCACGACCATCGGGCCGTACTTGTCGCCCATGCTGCACCCGCTCGACAGCAGGGCGTACTTGTCGAGGAGGTAGCTGTAGGCGTGGATGCTCACGGCCGTCACTTCGAGCTCGCCCTTCAGCGCCCGGCGGTTCAGCGTCTCGATGTCCTGCAGCTCGTGCGTGAAGCGCAGGTTCCCGGTGGGAATCTTGTCGTTGGCGAGCGCGTGGAACATGAACGCGTCGTCGGGGTCGGGGCTGTGGCCGACGCGGATGAGTTGGGTGGTCATGGGTCAGTCCAGGTAGCCCGGCGGGGCGCCGGCGGGCTCGCCGGCGTAGGCGACCGTGCCGCGGTCGAGAACGACCAGCGTGTCGGCCACCCGCTTCAGCGCGGGGATGTCGTGGGTGACGATCACCATGGTGGTTTGCAGCTGCTCGTCGTCGGCCAGGTCGTCGATCACCCGCATCACCTCGGCGGCCATGCGGGGGTCGAGGGCGCTGGTCGGTTCGTCGAACAGGATCGCCGCCGGGTTAACCGCCAGGGCGCGGGCGATCGCAACACGCTGCTGCTGCCCGCCCGACAGCTGCGCCGGCTTCGCGGCCGCCTTGTCGGCCAAGCCCACGCGGTCGAGCAGCCGTTTCGCGGTCGCTTCGGCCTCCGCCGCGGGCCGACCCAGGGCGTGGACGGGGCCGCTCATGACGTTCCCGAGCACGGTCATGTGCGGGAACAGGTTGAACGACTGGAACACCATGCCGACGCGCCGCCGCAGCTGCACGAGCGTGGCCCTCGGGGGTGTGCCGCCGCCGACGAGCCGCACGTCGCCGACGGCCACCTCGCCGGCCTGGAACGGTTCGAGCCCGTTGATGCAGCGGAGCAGGGTGCTCTTGCCGCTCCCCGACGGGCCGACGACGCCGGTCACCTTGCCGCGCGGGAACTCGACCGTCAGCCCGTTCAGGATGCGGTGCGCCCCGTGCTCCTTGACGAGGTTCGTGACGCGGATCATCGCGTACCCCCGTGCCCGAACTTGGTCTCAGCCCAGCGGGCCAGCACCGCCATCGGGTAGCTCATCAGGAGGTACAGAAGCCCGACCGCGACCGCCAGTTCGAGCACGAGGCTGGGGTAAATCTTGAACTGGTAGTACAGCCCGGTCAGTTCCACAATCATGATCGTGGAGCAGACGGCGGTGTCCTTGAACAGCGCGATGAAGTCGTTCGTCACGGGCGGAATGACGATACGGAACGCCTGCGGCAGCACGACGCGGCGAACCGCCACGGCGGGTGTCATGCCCAGCGCCAGCGCCGCTTCGAGTTGCCCGCGTGGGACCGCGAGCAGGCCGGCCCGGTAGTTCTCAGCCTCGGCCGCAGAGTAGTTTACCGCTAGCCCGAGGATCGCCGCCGTCCAGATGCCTGGGGCCAAGCTCCCGATCCACTCCAGTCCCTCGATCCGGCCGAGCTGCGTCGGCAGGTAGTAGATGACGAACAGTTGCAACAAGAGCGGCGTCCCGCGCAACACCTCGACGTACACCCCCAGCGGCACGCGTACCCAGCCCGGCCCGTACACCCGCCCGAGTGCGACCAGTACCCCGAGAAGCATTGCCAGCGGGAACGACGCGAACGCGAGGAGGAGCGTCGTGCCGGCCGCCAACGCGAGCTTGTCGAGGATGTCGCGGAGCCGCTTGGCGACCATCACGCCGCCGCCTTCCTCGACGCTCAGCTCGTCCGCCACGGCCGGCCACGGCTGCTCGGACAGGTAACTGAGCCGCTGCTGGGCGGCGTTCCACAGGTGGTACTTCTGGTACAGCTCGCGCAGCGTCCCGGTGCGAATCCCCTTGCGGATCGCCTCGTTCAGCCGCTCCCGGAGCGCGTCGTCGCCGGGCTTCGTGAGGATCACGTAGTACCCGTAGCCGACCGGGTCGTCGACGACCTTCAGGCCGGGGAAGCGGCCCTGCGACACGTAGTAGCTCGCGGCCGGGGCGTCCTGCACGGTCGCGGTGAACTTCTTCGCCTGCACCTCGTCGAGCATCTCCGTGACCGTCTCGGAGCGGATCAGGTCGATCGTGTCGCCGTACCGGTTCTCCAGGTAGCGTTCGGACGCGGTGCCGCGCAGCACGCCGACCGTCGGCCGCTTCTTCCCCTGCCGGCCGAGCTCGGCCCACGACAGCACCTTGTCCTCGTCGGTCGGGACGATGAGCCGGAGCGAGTAGACGTAGTACGGGACGGTGGTGGGCGTCTCGGCGTGCCGCTCGGCGCTGTACTCGTACCCGTTGAGGACGATGTCGTGCTCGCCGCGGGCCAGCGACAGCGGCAGGTTGTCCCACGTGTTCTGCACGAACACCGGTTCGCGGCCGAGTTCCTTGCCGAGGTAGGCGGCGAACTCGACCTCGAAGCCGACGAGTTTGCCGTCGGCGTCCTCGAAGATGTAGGGGGCGCCGCCGTTCTTGTCGCCGCCCCAGCGGAGCGGCGGCGCCTGGGCCGCGGCCGGCCCCGCGGCGAGCGCGCAGACGACGACGGCGAACAACCCGCGGGTCACGGCATCCTCCGGAAGCGTCCGCGGAAGTGTACGACACCACCGAAACGCGGAAAGCCCGGGGACGGCCGTCCCCGGGCTTTCGGACGCTTCACCCCTCACGCCGCAGCGGCTTCGCCTCGTACTGCGCGGGGATGCTCACGATGGCGTCGTAGAGTGGCGCGTCCGCCCGCCGCCGGCCGACGACACGCGCATAACCCAGGTTCCGCCCGGCGTCCGCCTCCACCGCGTCGATCTCGATCGTGTTCTGCGGGGCGATCTCGCGGAGCCAGTCGCGCCAGTACGTCCACCCGTCGGCGAGCCAGTCGGCCGTTTCGACATCCACGATGCCGGTCTTCGCCCAGTGCCGCCGCCACCACGCCGCGCTGTGGAAGCACCACGGCCGGTCCTGGTCCCACCACGCCCGCAGGTGTGTGGGCACGTCGCCGTCGAACTCCTCGACCAGCCCCACCTGGGCGATGCCGACCTGACCGCCGGGCTTCACGAGCCGGGCGAGCGTGTTCAGGTACTGGTCGTCGGTGCCGAAGTACATGAACGAATCGACCGACACCACGGCGTCGAAGAACTCGTCGGCGAACGGGAGCGATCGGGCGTCGGCGCGGAGGGGGAACACGCCGTCCGACACGCCCGCGTCGCGGATTCGCTGGAGGTTCTCGGTGGGGCTGAACCACAGGTCGGCGGCCCACACCTCGACGCCGAACTCGCGGCGGAGGAAGACCGACGACATGGCCCGCCCGCACCCGAGGTCCAGGACGCGCATCCCCGGTCGAAGGTCGAGCGATTCGGACAACCACTCGGTGAGCCAGAGGGCGTTCGCGGCGCTGCTGGCCGCGGCAACCATCCAGTCCGGGTGGTAGCCGGCCGAGCGCGGGAAGCGGGCGGGTCGGAGGCGGGTGTCACGGGCACAGCTCCGGCGGATCGGTTCATGTCATCGTAGTGACGTGATCCGCTCGGCGTGAGCTCCCGCCGCAATACCCGGCGAAGCCGCGCAAGCTCTGCCCCCGCCGGCGGTTCCTGCCGAAACACCCCAGCGATCGACTTCCGCCCCCGCCTCAACCGGACCGGCCGTGACGCCATTTCCGGTCGTGCCGGCGGCGCCCGCACCGGCCGTGTTCTAAGAACCCGACAGCCCGTACTCCGTGCGTCCCGACGAAACCGCCGGGCGCCCCCTGGAGCCGACCGCCATGCGTGCCGCCCGCCGTCCGACCCGCCGCCGGGGTACTGTCCTGCCGATGGTTGGCGTCTGCCTCATCGCCATCTTCTCGTTCGTCGCCCTCGCCGTGGACCTGGGGATGCTCGCGGTCGCCCGCACCCAGTGCCAGAACGCCGCCGACGTGGCCGCGCTCGTCGGCTGCCGCACCCTCGACAACAAGAACCCCGAAAACGTGGGGTACGACAACAACCGGCCGGCCGCGGTTCAGGCGGCCACGGACTCGGCGACGGGGAGCCCGTACATGGCCACGTCGGTGGCCAAGGCCACGACCCCCGCCCCCGTCACGACCATCCGGGCCGGCACCTACGAGTACAACACGACGACGCAGACGTTCGAGGTCAGCTACCCTGCCTCGCCGCCGACCGGCCGGTCGTGGACGGCCGTGGAGGTGTCGATCGCGCTGACCCAGCCGACGTACTTCGCCCGGCTGTGGGGCGTGAACGGGATGCCGAGCGGGGCGCGGGCGGTAGCCGTGTACCGGCCGCGCGACATCGCCTTCGCACTCGACATGACCGGGTCGATGGCCTTCGCCAGTTACTTCAACTACAGCGGCAAGCACCTCAACGCCGACCCGCTCGCCCCGAACTTCGGGCACTACGTCAGCGCGCAGAGCGCCCTCATCGCCGCGGCCAACGAGACGAACGGCAGCGGCGAGGCGATCTCGCGGAACAACTACACGATGACGACGCCGGGCGGCCTGCCGATCGTCCGCGACTACTACTTCAACCCGGCCAACGCCGCCGACCCGAGCGTGGAGACGACGCTCCCGGCCGACCGCACGCAGCTGAAGCAGGCGTTCCACGCCTGGAGCCCGCCGGAGGCGGCCGGCAACCCGTCGTCCTACGTCAGCCAGACGTACACGTTCGGCGGGTACAACGCCTTCAGCCCGCGCGACGCGGCCAGCCCGACCGGCCCGACGCCGGCCCCGGACACGTTCAAGTCGATGACCGACGCCGGCGGCATCACCTACGTCGGCGACCGCTGGCGGCGGGCGGACGGGTCGATCAACAAGACGAGCGAGCTGGGCAACCGGGGCCGCCACCACCCGCGCCGCCGCCACGGCGATCGACCTGCTCGGGTACAACGTCAGCGGCGTAAGCGTCCGCCAGGGGACCAGCGGCACGACCGTAATCGCCTCTGACGGCCTGTTCCGCGACCCGACGTGGGAGCAGAACGGGTACGACCTCGACATCGTGAAGTACCGCGCCGACCGCGGCACCGGCAACCCGATGCTCCCGACCGCGTCCGGCGGCACGTACAACCCCACGCTGTTGGCGGACGCGGACCGGTTCAAGGGCTACTCGATGGGGCCGGGCTACTGGGGGAAGACGTTCTTCGTCTGGCCGCCCGACCCGCGGTTCGACCCGAACGCGAACGTCACGGCGCCTCATTCGACCAACACTGCGTTCGACACGTCCAACCGGCCGATGTGCGACTGGCGCCGCCGCTTCTTCAGCAAGATGGGGACGGTGACGGCGACCGTCTCCGGCGGCACCACAACGATCAACAACGGTACGCCGGGTACGTTCGACACGCAGACCGACGCGAACCCGTATAGCGCCAGCACCGACGGCATCAACGAGGTGTTGTTGAACACCAGTAGCGGCATGGTGCTGAAAGCCGCGACGGGGAGTCAATCGATCCCGATCACGTCCGGGGGCGGCGGCTCGACGACGCAGACGGTGGACAGCTACCGGATCAATTACGCCGCGGTCCTGCGGTGGCTCAAGAGCGGCCCGCAGCCGCTCCCGCCGAACCTCCGGGCCGGCCGCGTGCTTTACTACTCGTCCATCCCGAACGACGTGGACACGGCCACGGGCACCACGCAGCAGAAGCTCGATAAGCGGTTCTGGAAGGAGTACATCGACTACGTGCTGGGGTATCGGCACACGTCGAGCACGAACCTGGCCGGGAACGCCGACAGCTGGGCGAGCGCCCCGCGGTCGCTGACGAACCCCGACCTGACAGCTTGGGCGGGCCCGTCACCCGGCAATTGGCCGTCGCACAAACCGTACATGTGCTACTCGGACAGCCCGAACCGGCCGCGGATGCACTTCTGGTTCGGCCCGCTGAGCATGATGGACTTCATCGCCAACGCCGGCGGGACGAGCGGCGGCAACTGGAACCCCGGCACCTGCCGCGAGGCCCAGTGCTGGCAGCTCAAGGCCGGCATGAACTCGGTCCTCGACGACATCCGCAACAACCACCCGAACGACTCCGTCGGCATGGCGATGTTCGCGTACAGTGGGTACAAGAGCATCCGGGTGCCGATGGGGCAGGACTTCCTCTCGCTCAAGAACGCCCTGTTCTTCCCGAAGTCGCTCCTGACCGCGATCCGCGCCGGCGACCAGACCGCCGAGGTGCGGCCGTACACCTCCGCCTATGCGTCGGTCGCCCAGGACGAGATCCCGAACTCCAACGGCGCCACCGACCCGAACACCGGCCTGATGCTGTCGTACAACCTCCTCAGCCCGTCCACGAGCCTGCCGGCCGCCTACGGCACGGTGAAGGGCCGCCGCGGGGCGAGCAAGATCGTGATCTTCGAGACGGACGGCGTACCGAACTCGTACAGCAGCGGGACGTTCAACACCGCCGGGTACAACTCCTACTACTCGGCCCTCGGCAACGGCGGCAGCCCCGGCAACGGCACCGAGCCGTCGATGAGCACGGCCGTGTCCGTGGTCCAGCAGATCGTCAAGCCGATGGCGACTACGACGGGCGGCGACAGTGGTTTGAGCCTCGGCAACGCCCCGGCCCGCGTCTACCCGATCGGCTTCGGCGACCTGTTCGACACCGCCCTGGCCCCGACCGCGACGTTCCGCCCGATCGCGCACCAGTTCATGTCGAACGTCGGCGTCGCCGGCGGCACCCTCCCCGCCGGCACGAGTACCCTGCCGAACTACCTGGTCATCACCGGCAGCTACCAGAACCGCATTGACACGCTGAAGACGTGCATGGAGCGCATCTTCCAGAGCGGCGTGTCGGTGGCCTTGATTGAGTAGTGTGAGTGTGAAGGGTGCCGCGAAAGCCCGGGGACGGCCGTCCCCGGGCTTTCCCATTTCGGGCGCCGGCGCCGCCCCGATCATGAGCTACAGTGTTAACGTCCGGCAACACCGGGGGCTAGCGTTGACGACCGCCGCCACCTTCGACAAAGTTGAAAAGACGTACAAAACCGGCCTGTTCGGCCGCGGCGGGGTGGCGGCCGTCCGCGGCGTCACCCTAACCGTCCCCGCCGGCGGCGTGTTCGGCCTCCTCGGCCCGAACCGCGCCGGCAAGACCACCCTCGTCAAACTGCTCCTGTCGCTTTCGGCGCCGACCGCCGGCACGGTCACGCGGCTGGGCCAGCCGCTCGACCAGCGATCGACGCTCGGCCGCGTCGGCTACATGCACGAGAACCACGCCTTCCCGCGCTACCTCACCGCGTCCGAGCTGCTGGCGTTCTACGGCGGTCTGTCCGCCGTGCCGTCCGCGGAACTGGACGGGCGCGTCGAGAAGCTGCTGGAGCGCGTCGGCCTCGCCGACCGCAAGTCCGAGCCGATCGCCCGGTTCAGCAAGGGGATGGTGCAGCGGCTCGGGCTGGCGCAGGCGCTCGTCAACAACCCCGACCTGCTCGTCCTCGACGAGCCGACCGAGGGACTCGACCTGAGCGGCCGCCAACTCCTCCGCGAGGTCGTCCGCGAGTTCAAGGCCGCCGGGAAGACGGTGCTGCTGGTGTCGCACGTGCTCCCGGAAGTGCAGGAGCTGTGCGACCGGGTGGCGGTGCTGGTGGCCGGGAAGGTCGTTCACCAGGGGCCGCTGGCGGACCTGCTGAAGGACGCGAAGACCGGCAAGGAACGGGCGCTAGAGGGCGCGTTGAAGCCGATCTACGAGCGGCACGACAAGGGAGGCGCGGCGTGACCCACTACCCGGACGCGATTCGGACCGTCCGCTGGATGGTCCGCGACACCTTCCGCCAGTCGGTCGCCACCAAGCTGTTCTGGGCCATGCTCGGCCTCACGCTGCTGTGCGCGGCGTTCTGCTTCGGCATCACCGTGGAAGGGGCGATCGAGCGGCCGCGGCACCCGGCCGAGCTGCCGACGTACTTGCCGAAGGGCCAGAAGACGCCCGAGGTGGTCGCCGAGGGGGTTCGCGTCGCGGACGGGAAGGTGACGCTCGGGTACGGCCTGTTCGAATACCCGGTCACGAAGAACAAGACGGACTCCGTCCGCGTCATCCTGATCTGGCTCGCCGGCGTCGTGGCCGACACCGTGGGCGTGCTGCTGGCGCTGCTGTGGACCGCGGGCTTCCTGCCGACGTTCCTCGAACCCGCGGCCGTGACCGTGCTGCTGGCGAAACCGGCCCCACGCTGGGCCGTGTTGGCCGGCAAGTACCTCGGCGTCGTGCTGTTCGTGGCGCTCCAGTCGATGCTGTTCGTCGGGGCGACGTGGTTCGCCACCGGCGCGGCCACGGGCGTCTGGGACGGCACGTACTGGTTCGCGGTGCCGCTGCTGGTCGTGAATTTCGCCGTGTTCTACGCCGTGAGCGCGCTGCTGGCGGTCTGCACGCGGAGCACGGTCGTGAGCGTGTTCGGTACGCTCCTGTTCTGGCTGCTGTGCTGGGCGATGAACTTCACCCACCACAAGCTCGCGGCGGAGGAGGTGCCTGGCACGACGCGCGCGGCCGGCGTGCTGGTACAGGTGGGATACTGGACGCTGCCGAAGCCGCTCGACCTGGGCGGCATCTTCTTCGACGCGATGAAGGCCGAGGAGTACGCGACGCCGATTCCGGAGCTGGCCGCGGCGAAGGCGCGGGGGTCGTTCCACCCGGAACTGGCGGTCGTCACGTCGCTGGTGTTCGCGGCCGCGGCGCTGGCCGTCGCCGGGTACGAGTTCCGACACATGGACTACTGACGCGAACGACGCCCACCCGCGTTACCGGGTGGGCATTCCCCCTTACTTGGCCGCGGGCGGGATGTACTGCACCGGCAGCGGCGCCGGCGGCGGCATGTAGCTCGGCACCGGGATGTACGACGCCGGGCGAACCTGCGGGTCCGTGATCGTCGGCAGGGAGCGAGGCCCGCGGTACGGGGTGTACTCGGCGAAGTCGGGAAGCTTGTCGTGCGGGATGGAGACGGAGTCGGGGGTGGCCCTGGTGAGGCCGACCGCCGGGGTGGTTTGCGGCAGCGCCCGCACCTCGATGTTCGCCGTCAGGCCGCCGACGCTGCTGAAGCCGAGGCCGATCGACAGCATCCGGGTCGGCTTCGAGCCAACGAGACGCGGGGCGGGGGCGGTCGGCAGGGCGGACTCGCCGCGCCACGGGTTCGGCGCCTGGCCGGCGGCCGGGCCGCCGAGGGCGGCGACGATGAGGCCGGCGGCGACGGCCCGCGGGAATGTCCGACGCGACATGCGGACTCCTTTCCGATCAGAGGGGAAGCCGACGAACCATGCCGTCGCCGGCCCGCGGGGGCAACCCCAACTCCCTCCGCCCTTGCGACTCCGCCCGGCCGCCGGTATCGCCCCCGGGGGAGGGCGACCATGCGGTTGCGAAGTCGGGTCGGACGGGCGGTCGCCGCGTCGCTCGGGGTTCACGCCCTGGTCGTCGCCGTCGCCGTGCTGATGACGCGTCACGCCGACGGTCCCGACGCACCGAAGCCGCCGCAGCTGGATGCCCGGTTGACTGTGGGCGCGGAACCGGCCCGCGAGGTGTCTCCGCCGGCGCAGTTGGTTGCGGCACAGGAGCCCGAGCCGCCGGATCCGGTCGAACCGCCGACGATTTCGGAGGCGCAAGACCCACCCATTGCCACGGGTGGGCTTTCAGGCTTCAGGGTTACTCAAAAAGTGTCCGTGCCGCCGACCCTGCCGGACTACGTGTTGGCGCACGTCCGTCGGTTCACGAACACGCCGTCGCCACTCGTTGATCCCGCGGTTCGCCCCGCCGCGGCGGTCAGCGCGGTCCGACCGGCGCACGGCGCCCTGGCGGCCGGCCAACGTGTCGTCTACCTGCTGGATGCGTCCGGCAGTATGGGCGAATGGGGGAAGTTCGCCGCCGCCCGGGACGTGCTCGCCGCGACGGCGGCCGTTCAGCCGGCGAGCGTGGACGTGAAGACGGTCGTGTACGCGACGACCGCTGAGGTGGCGACGCCTGCGGCGCTCGCGGCCCGCACGCCGGTCGGTCGCGGCGACCACCTCGCCGGGCTGCGGCTCGCGCTCGCCCAGGCGCCCGACTTCGTCGTGTGGTTCACCGACGCCGACGACCTGCCGACGGCCGCGGTCCGCACGCTCCTGCGGCGGGCGGGGAAGCCGGTCACGCTGTTCGTGGTGCGGGTCGGACCGAACGGGGTGGTGGCGCCGGTCGAGTTCCGTTGACGGTCACAGCCAGCCGGCCGCCTCGTCGCGGACGATCCGGGCCATCGCCTCGACCCAGCGCGGGTGGTCGTTCAGGCAGCGGCCGTTGTGCAACTTCTCGCCGCCGGCGTGCTCAAACACCTCGCGGCTCTCGTGGCCGATCTCGTCGATCGTCTCCAGGCAGTCGGAGGTGAACCCCGGCAGCAGCACGTACACCCGCTTCACCCCCTTCTTCGCCAGGTCCGCGAGCACGTCGTCGGTATACGGTTTCAACCACGGCGACTTGCCGAACCGCGACTGGTACGTCTGCGTCCAGTAGCTCCGCGGCCAGCCCATCCGCTTCACCAGCGCCTGCGTCGTGCGGACGACGTGCGTGGCGTACGGGTCGCCTTTCTGCGAGTACGACTGCGGGATGCCGTGGAAGCTGACGACGACGTGTTCCGGCTCCCAACCGAGACCGGCCACGTCGTCGCGGTAGTTGGCGACGAGGGCGTCCAGGTACGCCGGGTGGTCGTAGTACGGCGGCACGACGCGGACGGCGGGGACGCGTCGCTCGTTCATCAGCGCCCCGAACAGGGCGTCGGTGGCGCTGGCGGAGGTGGTGGCCGAGTACTGCGGGAACATCGGCAGCGCCATGAGGCGGTCCACGCCGGCGTCCACGAGCTCCCGCACCGCCGCCCGGACCGGCGGGTTGCCGACCATCATCCCGAAGCGGACGGGTGTGCCGGGGAAGTGCTCCTGGAGCAGGGCGGTCTGGCGCTTCGTGTAGTGCATCAGGGGGGAGCCCGTGTCGGGGCTCCAGATGCGGCGGTACTTCGCGGCCGACGCCCCGCTGCGGAACGGCAGGATGAACCCGTAGAGCAACGGTAGCCACACCGGCCGCGGCACCTCGATGACGCGACGGTCGGAGAGGAACTGGCGGAGGTAGGGGAACAGCCCGCGGTAGGTGGGGGCGTCCGGGGTGCCGAGTTGGACGAGCAACAAACCGGTCATGGGAGGCGGGTCGAGCGGGGAAGCGGAAAAGCCCGGGGACGGCCGTCCCCGGGCTTTCGGGTAGTCTCAGTATAGACGGGCCACACCCGCCCCCCGCCACACTACTTCTTCGCCGAGCACTCCGGCCCCTCGAGCGGGTCGGTCTTCTCGGTGATGTGGCCGCCGGACGCCTTGAGCTCGATGCTCTTGTCGGCGTTCAGCTGGATGTAACTCTGCCACTGCGCCGGCGTGTTCGGCTCGGAGTAGATGGCCTCGACGGGGCACTCGGGGACGCACGCCTCGCAGTCAATGCAGTCCGCCGGGTCGATGTAGAGCATCTTCTCGTCCTGGTAGAAGCACTCCACCGGACAGACGACGCAGCAGTCGGTGTACTTGCAGTCGTTGCAGTTGGCGGTGACGACGTGCGACACGAGCGGGAACCTCCGGTCTCAGGGCTTTGGGGCCGACGGCCCGCCCGCGGCCTGACCTGCGCGGACGGGCGGTTCCTCCCGTTATGCCAACGGAATCGGTCCGACGCCAGCCCCGACGGCAGGATTTTTCGACTTCCGCCCCGGGCCGACCCCTACGGACCGTCACTTGTCGATTAGCACCCACTCCGCCGGGACGCAGCCGTCCAGGGTGATGTGCCACGCCCGCACGTCCGGCTCCGGGCCGGCGAGGCCGACGATGAGGTGAACGACGCTGTCGCCCCAGTGGTTCCCGGCCACGTCCTTCGCACTCGGGACGGGCGCGGATGCCGGGTGCGAGTGGTAGAACGCCAGCACCTCGGCCCCCGCGGCCCGGACGGCCTTCGACGCCGCCAGCAGGTCGCGGGCGTTCGTCAGGTACTCGGTCGGGCTGGCGAGGTCGTTACGGATCGGGAAGTGGAGCAACACGCGGCCGTCCGTGGAGCCCGCAAGGACGCCGCAGCATTCGAGCGGCGCCGCGGCGCGGGCGTGGGCGACGACCGCGGCGTGCACGTCGGCGGGAATGAGGAGTGGCGGCACGGTGCCCCGGGGTTACCTCCCACCCACCCGGCCGGTCGCGCCGCCGACGTTGGCGCGGGCGGCGCGGATGCGCTCCAGCAGGTTCTGCCGGGCGATCGCGGCCGGGTCGGTCGGCCCCAGCGGCGACGCCACCGGCGGCGGGGTCTTCGACGCCACCCCGGCCGCCGTCTCCGCCGCCGCGTCGGCGTTCGCCTTCTCCTCGGTGCTCAGCAGGGCGTCTTCCGAGTCCACGAACCCGGTCTCGCCGTACATCGACTTGATCTCGCCGAGCTTCACCACCCGCTCGAGCCGGAAGTAGGCGATCTCGTCGTAGGGCACGAAGAACGCCCGCCCCTCGTCGGTCGAACCCTGCTCGCGGCCGCGGAGCACGACGTAGTGCGGCTCGAACCGGATGAGCACGTCCACGGTGATCATCCCCTGCCCGCGCAGGATCAGGTTGATCTGGGCGTGGTAGACCTGGGGAATCTTGCCGAACAGCTCCACGCAGTCTTCGCGCCGCATTCTTCACCCCCGGGCGACTCCGAACCGATCCCGACTACGCACCCCGAACCACGACCAGCGCCCGCGGCGGGGCCGTGAGGCGGCGGTAGAGCCACACCTGCGTCCCCGCCGCGGCCGCGCCGCCGAGGCCGCAGATCACGCGCCAGTCCATCCACCCCAGCCACCGTTCCAGCGGCGACATCGCGGCGTCACCGGGGCTGCCGAGCTGGCCCGCGGCCGGAACGCTCACCGCCCCCGTCGGACGGTCGTGGGCGTACTCGTCGAACGACCGCACCGTCAGCGCGAGGACCGCGGTGACGAGCAGAACCGCCGCCAGCAGCCCGAGCGGGGCGGCGGCCAACGTCCAGCCGTCGCCGCGGTAGGGGCGGAGCGAACACTCCTGACCCATCCGCCGCCACAGCTTCGTGAAGAAGGCGTCGGCGGCCTCGGCAGTCTCGAACTCGACGCGCACCCGGGCCGGACCCGAGGGGCCAGCGTAGGCGACTGTCACCGCGTTCCGCAACAGGTCGAGGGCCGCCTTCCGCACCGACTTCAGGTCGATGCTCGTCGCCAGTGAGCCGAAGAGCTCGTCGAGGTCGTCACCCAGCTCGGCGGCCGCCCGCACCTCGGGCCGCGGCGGGCCGTGGTCGGCCGACAACACCAGCTGGTCGGGGGTGAGAACGAGCATACCGTGTGAGCGGACGACCGGCGCGGCCCACACCCGGCGACGGCCGGTCGGGAGCGACGAGTTCACATCGACGGTCGGGGCGACGGGCATGGCAGTCTCGGCCGGGCGGCGGGCGTTCGGCGCCCGCCTCAACCCCTAGCACCCGAATCGCCCGCGGTCAAACCGCCGTCGGGTCAATCACCGCCCCCACCGCCTCCGCAGCCGCCGCCGCCACAGCCACCACCTCCGCCGCCGCCGTCCCCGCCCCCGCCGCCGTCGCCCGCACCGCAGCCGCCGGTCGCGCCTGTTCCGCAGCCGGACCCACAGCCGCCGCCGGAGCCGGAGTGCGCCTGCCGCGGGTACCACCCCCGCAGGAAGTCGATGGCGGTGCCGGCCAGCACGACCGTACCGAACAGGGCCACGGCCAACCCCACGTCCGCTCCGGGGGCGGACTTCTCCCTCAGCACGGTATTGCGGTCGCGCGTCCGCCGCAGGGCCGCCTCGCCGCGCCGCGTGAGCCGCGGCACCCCCCAGAACGCCAGCACGAGCCCGACCACCAGGCCGACACACATCGCCGCGAGGAGGTAGCCGACCGACTTGTCGTTGCCCAACCCGGTCATCAGCCGCGGGAGCCCGAACCCGAGTACGACCAGCAGCACCGGCAGGAACGCGGAGTACACCGCCACCCGGCGTCGCCCGTCCGCCATGGTGTACCCCTCGGCTTCCAGCCGGGCGGCCTCGCCGGCGTACTTCGTCTGCACCGCCAGCCGCAGGGCGTTCGACTCGGCCTGGGTCACCGGCAGGTGGTCGAGCACGACCTGTTCGATTGGCCCGAACCCGTACGACTTGACGCCATCCACTCGCGTCAGCACGGACTGGCTTTCGTGAAGCGCTCCGGCCGACGCGAGCCGGGCCACGGTCGCGGCCATGAGCCGGGGCGCCCCGCCGGCGAGGTACGCGGCCTGTTCCCAGCCGAGCGTCTGCTCCTCGTCGCCGGGGTGCGGGCCGGGCGAGCGCAGGCCGGTGCGGATGAGCTGGCCCGCGGCCATCGCCCCGATCAGAGCCGGGATGAAGAAGCCGAGGAAGTCCTTCCCCACGAGGTCGAACGGGTTGAACCCGCCGTCGCACCCGGGAAGGACCACCGCGAGCACCACGAGCGCGACGATCAGCTGGAGCGCCCGCGCCACAGGCCGCTTCGGAATCACCCAGTTGCGGCCGGTGTTGACGACGCGGTGTCGCAGGTCGATGCCGAAACGCTCGGCGGCCGGCGGCCACACGTCGGGCGGGGGCGGCTCGCCGAACGCCGTGCGGTACGCGGCGAGGGTGTGGGCGTACATCGCCAGGTGCTTCCGCCCCTCGGCCGGGCCGCCCTTCGTCGGCTCGTGGTGGAGCGGCGTGCCGAGTACGTCGCCGCAGAACCGCGTCCAGTAGTTGCGGGTGTACGTGAGGTGGAGGTGCCACGCGGAGTCCACGTCCTCGGACGGGCAGACCGGACCCAGGCCGGCCGCGGCGAGGTACGCGAACCGCTTGTACTCGCGGACCACGCGGTCGGCGTAGTGTGGGCTCCAGCCGTGCCCCCGGGCGAGCCGGGCGGCGAAGGGGAGGGCGGGGGCGGTCGGGCCGTCCACGTCGAAGGCTTCGACCCGGGCGAGGAGCGCGGCACGGTCGGGCGTCATGGGGCACCGTGGGGTGTGGAATCGTCTCTACAGGGTACTTCGCCGGCGCCTCGGAGTCGTGGGTGAAGATGAGATGAAGCTCTGGACCGTTTCAACGCTCCGCACCGGCTGGTATGCTGGTGCAGGTGGAAAGCCCGGGGACGGCCGTCCCCGGGCTTCGCGTCAGACCTTTCCTCAACCTTCAACGACGATCGCACCCATGCCCACCATCATCGCCACCTGGCCGTTCGGGAAGCTGGCCGTCGACACGGGCCTCGCCCGGCTCCTCAAGGGCGAACCGGCCCTCGACGCCGCCCTCGCCGGGGCGCAAGCCGTCGAGGACGACACCGCCAGCCGCACGTCGGTCGGGTTCGGCAGCCTCCCGGACCGCATCGGCCGCCTCACCCTCGACGCCTGCGTGATGGACGGCCGCACCCTGTCGTGCGGCGCCGTCGCCGGGCTCGAACACGTCCGCCACCCGGCCGCGGTCGCCCGCCGCGTCATGGAG
>Ga0209181_10001040_pt1 | contig 49375 bp, 45 predicted proteins | sample MAT05_FD_187208 | JGI IMG/M metagenome (GOLD analysis project Ga0209181, IMG submission 187208) | Freshwater microbial communities from Lake Fryxell liftoff mats and glacier meltwater in Antarctica - MAT-05 (SPAdes) (version 2) | ecosystem: Environmental > Aquatic > Freshwater > Ice > Liftoff... | reverse complement strand
GGGTGATTGAACATAACTCGCAGGATATGAAAAGTTTGAGTGGCTTGTTGGTGCATTTGGGGGAGTTGTGATTGGCGGCAGGTCGGGCCCGAGGGCCCTCCTACGGTGGGAGCGCCTTTAGGGGCGACTGATGCATGCTGTGCGATATTCTGGAAGATGTTATCGCTGGTGAACCAGCTCCTTCAAGCCCCTGCTATTCCACTGCCACCGAAATCTTACTAATCCGGCTTTGCCATTCCTTTGGTCCGGTTTCGTGTACCGAGCTGCCAAGCGAATCAACCGCGACCGTGACGGGCATATCTTTCACTTCGAATTCGTAGATCGCTTCCATACCTAAATCTTCGAAGCCGACAACGCGCGAGGCTTTAATGGCTTTCGAAACCAGATAAGCGGCACCGCCAACGGCCATTAAATACACCGAGCGATGTTTTTTGATGGCTTCAATACCCAATGGCCCCCGTTCGGCTTTACCGATCATGCCCATCAAACCGGTTTGCTCGAGGACTTGCTCGGTAAATTTATCCATGCGGGTTGCCGTGGTCGGCCCAGCTGGGCCGACGATTTCATCACGCACAGGATCGACCGGGCCGACGTAATAAATAAAACGCCCTTTGAAATCAACCGGCAGCTTTTCACCCTTGTTCAACATTTCGACCATGCGCTTATGGGCTGCGTCGCGACCGGTAAGAATTTTTCCATTCAACAGCAACACATCGCCCGGTTTCCAGCTCGTGATTTGTTCCGGTGTTACCGAATCCAGATCAACACGAATGCCTTTGCTGCTGTCGTAGGTCAGTTTCGGCCAGTCTTCCAATGATGGCGGTTCCAGCATTACCGGGCCGCTGCCATCCAACACAAAGTGCGCGTGCCGTGTGGCGGCGCAATTGGGAATCAAGGCGACCGGCAAATTGGCGGCATGCGTTGGATAATCTTTTACTTTGATATCCAACACAGTCGTCAAGCCACCCAAACCTTGTGCACCGATGCCGAGTGCATTCACTTTGTCATAGAGTTCTAAACGTAATTCCTCTGCGCGATTTTTTGCACCGCGTGCCTGCAAATCAGTGATATCAATCGGCTCCATCAAGGCTTCTTTGGCCAGCAACATGGCTTTTTCAGCCGTACCACCGATGCCGATGCCCAACATACCCGGCGGGCACCAACCGGCACCCATCGTCGGCACGGTTTTCAACACCCAATCCACAATCGAATCGGAGGGATTGAGCATGGCAAATTTTGATTTTGCTTCTGAACCGCCACCTTTTGCCGCAACGATCACATCAACGGTATCGCCCTGCACCACTGTCATATTCACCACAGCCGGCGTGTTGTCTTTCGTGTTCGTGCGCTTACCGGCAGGATCGGCAAGCACCGATGCCCGCAACTTATTATCCGGATAATTATAGGCACGGCGAACGCCCTCATTAACCATGTCTTCGACTGACATGCTGGCTTCCCATTGCACATTCATACCGATTTTCAGAAACACGGTAACAATGCCGGTGTCCTGGCAAATCGGACGATGACCTTCGGCGCACATGCGCGAGTTAATCAGAATCTGGGCAATGGCATCTTTGGCTGCAGGCGATTCTTCACGCTCGTAAGCGGCTGCCAGATTTTTTATGTAATCGACCGGATGGTAATAACTGATGTACTGCAAACCATCGGCAATACTCTGGATGAAGTCGTCTTGTTTGATCGTAGCCATAAAGATTTCCGCAAATAATTTTTAAGGGCTCAGGTTCAGTTCAATGTATTGATCACATTTTGTAAAATGAATACGAATAAATAAACCTGAGCGCTTTTGTTGGTTTTTTGTTGATTTAGTACATTGCAAACTTTCCTCTCCCCTTGAAATCCCGAAGGGAAGTAGAATTTTTCAACTCGCTTCCAACATCTGCCATCTTGCATAAGTAGCATCGAGCTCCACTTGCACCGCCGCCATTTTACTATTGAACTCGGTGATCGCAGCAGCGTTGTTTTTAGTATAGAAAGACGGCTCTGCCATCTGTGCGGTCATCTCGGAAATTCGGGTTTCGAACTCTTCGATTTTCAATGGCAGTGATTCCAGCTCTTTGGCTTCCTTGAAACTAAGCTTACGTTTTGCCGGTGTTGTTGGTTCGACTTTCGTCAAAACGGCTTTGACAACTTCAACGGGTTTAGCAAAACTCGTATTGGATGAGTTGTTGCCGGGGCGCTGACGCAACCAATCGACATAACCACCGACATATTCACCGATGCGACCGTTTCCTTCCATCACCAGCGTGCTGCTGACGACGTTATCGAGAAATGCCCGGTCATGTGAAACCAGAATAAGAGTGCCGGAATAATCGGCCAGAATTTCTTCCAGTAATTCCAGTGTTTCCACATCTAGGTCGTTGGTCGGTTCATCCATCACCAGTAAATTAGATGGCTTGGCAAATAGTTTTGCCAGCAATAAACGATTGCGTTCACCACCGGAAAGCTTAGTGATCGGTGCGCGTGCACGATCCGGACTAAACAGAAAATCCTGCAAATAACCCATTACGTGCTTGCGGCTGCCATTGATTTCAATAAACTCCTGGCCTTCGGAGACATTGTCCAGGGCATCCCAATCGTCACGCAAGGAGCTGCGTAATTGATCGAAGAAAACAATTTCAAGATTGGTGCCAATATTGATTTCACCGCTGGTTGGTTTCAAATCGCCCAATAATAATTTCAACAGAGTCGTTTTACCGGAACCATTGGGACCAATCAAACCAATCTTGTCACCACGTTGAATCACGGTATTGAAATCTTTCACCATGACTTTGTCGCCAAAAGCAAAATTGACATGCTTGGCTTCAAACACACGTTTGCCCGAGCGGCCAGCGTCGGCGGTAGCCAATGTCACGTTGCCCGCCAGTTCACGGCGCTGCGAGCGCTCGTTACGCATGGCTTTCAGTGCGGTCACCCGGCCTTCATTGCGAACGCGGCGAGCCTTGATACCCTGGCGAATCCAGATTTCTTCCTGCGCCAATTTCTTGTCGAATAATTTATTTTCCTGCGCTTCGGCATGCAGTCTTTCTTCACGACGACGTAAATAATTTTCGTAATCACCAGGCCAGCTAGTGACCTGGCCACGATCAATTTCGATGATGCGAGTCGCAATATTTCGGAGAAATTGTCGATCATGGGTAACAAACACCACGGTACCGGCGTAGTTTTTAAGGAATTCTTCTAGCCAAGCAATCGATTCGATATCGAGATGGTTGGTGGGTTCGTCGAGTAGTAAAACATCCGGCGCAGCGACCAGCGCTTGCGCTAACAAAACACGGCGTTTCATACCGCCAGACAATGCCGAAAACTCGGCTTCTTCGTTTAATTCAAGCTTGGAAATGACTTGCTCAACGCGCTGGTCCAGTGCCCAGCCATTACCGGCATCGATGCGAGCCTGCACTTCACCCAAGGCGTCCATGTCCATTTCAGGCGCATGAATTAGATGATGGTAATGCGCCAAATCGGCGCCCAATTCACCCAAGCCCATCGCAACCACGTCGAAGACGTCGCCGGTCAAGGCCAGTGGCACTTCCTGCGCTAGGCCGGCAATGCTGACACCGCCGCTACGAACTTCGCCGTCATCGGGTTTGATTTGACCATCAAAAAGACGCATCAAGGTGGATTTGCCTGCGCCATTGCGACCGACGATACAAATGCGCTCGTTGGTTTCAATGGTGAGGTTTACTTTTTCTAGCAGCAAAGGGCCACCGACGCTGAAATCAACGTTTTGGAGAGTTATAAGAGACATTCGGCTATTTTAACTTGTCGGGCCAACATAAGGCAGCGATATTTCGTATATTGATGCTTCAATCCGGAGATAAAACATGACTCGCAGCTCAAAATTCCGCGCCTGCCCCCTGTGTGAAGCCATCTGCGGCCTGGAATTGCAGTTTGAAGCCGGCAAGTTAGTCGCCATTCGCGGCGATGATGCCGACCCGTTTAGTCGTGGCCACATCTGTCCCAAAGGTAATGCAATTCTGGATCTTGAAGCCGACCCTGATCGCCTGCGCAAACCGATGCGCCGCATTGGCGACACATGGCATGAAATTGCGTGGAACGAGGCATTTACACTGGCCGGTGAAGAACTCGCCAATATTCAAAAACAATATGGTGCCAACAGCATCGGTAGTTATCTTGGTAACCCGAATGTGCATCACTTCGGCCATATCGCGTATTTGCCGTTTTTATTGAAAATAATTCGTAGTCAAAATGTTTTCAGTGCCTCGTCAGTTGATCAATGGCCGCATCAATTGGTTAATGCACAAATGTATGGCCACCAGTTTTTATTGCCGATTCCCGATATTGATCACACCGATTATTTTTTGATGCTGGGTGCAAATCCCATTGCCTCCAACGGCAGTCTAATGACGGTGCCAGACGTTAAAGAACGTATCAAGACACTCATAGCGCGCGGCAAACTGGTCGTCATTGACCCAAGGCGTACTGAAACTGCTGCGATCGCCAGCGAACATCATTTTATAAAACCAGCAACGGACATATATTTTCTTATTGCGTTTTTGCAGGCATTGATCAAAATCGGTCCGGCACGGTTGCAGGCCTATGCAGAAAAAATAACCGGCTGGGAAGCAGCATTGTCTGCCATCGGCGATTTCAACAGCGGAAATATTGTCGAGTTAACAGGAATTACGGCGCAAAGTATTAACACCATGGCCAGTGATTTCTACCATGCCGATAAAGCCGTGGTTTATGGTCGCATGGGAGTTTCGGTGCAAGAACACGGCAGCCTCAGCCAATGGCTTATGCAATTGATTAATATCTACAGTGGAAATTTGGATAAAGTCGGCGGCGCTTTGGTGAATGAAGCCGCGCTACCCATTACCGGCAAAGGCACCTCGTCGGGTGCACGTGGGCGCTGGCATAGCCGCGTACGTAATTTGCCGGAATTCGCAGGTGAATTACCGGTGTCGGTTTTGTGCGAAGAAATCAGTACCGAAGGCGAAGGTCAGATTCGTGCATTGTTTACTAGTGCGGGCAACCCGGTGTTATCGACACCCAACGGCAAAGCACTCGACCTGGCACTCGAAAAACTCGACTTCATGGTGAGCATGGATGTGTATATTAATGAAACAACTCGTCATGCCGATTTGATTTTGCCGCCGGCTTCTTTTCTAAGCCAAGTCCATTACGATTCGGTATTCAACGCTTTTGCCGTGCGTCGAGTAGCTAGATTAAATCAGCCAATTGGTGAGCGTAATGATGATGAACGTGCCGATTGGGAAATTATCAACGGCATTGGAGCTGCCTTTGCAAAAGCGAGCGGCAAAGATTGGCAAGTACTTCCGCCGCCCAAACAAATGATTGCGATGGGCTTAGCTCGTGGCGACTCTGGCCTGAGCCTGCAGGATCTTGAAGCCGCAGAGCATGGCATTGATTTGGGTCCATTACGGCCTTCATTAATGACAAAACTCGAAACCATCAGCGGCAAGATTGAAGCCGCGCCGGAATTATTCTTGCAAGCCTTAGCAGAACTTGATATTCCCGCTATAGCCGATACAAAATCACTGCAACTCATTGGTCGTCGTGATATCCGCAGCAATAATTCGTGGATGCATAATTCACCGCGTTTGGTAAAAGGTAAAACCCGCCATCAACTTTTAATGCACCCAGCCGATCTGCAAGAACGTGGCCTAGCTGACGGCAAAGCCGTACGTGTGCGTTCGGACGCCGGCGAAATTTTGATTGAAGTGAAAGCCAGCGATGAGCTAATGCTCGGCGTGGTATGCCTTCCGCATGGTTTTGGCCATCAGCGCGATGGCTTGCGAATGAGCCAAGCCGAAAAAATAATGGGTGAAAGCTATAACGATCTAACTGGCGTTGGATTACTCGACGGACCCTCCGGCAATGCCGCTTTGAATGGCGTCCGGGTTTGGGTTGAAGCAGTTTGATTATCGGGCGGGCATTGCCCGCCTTTACTTCATGGTTTAAAAACGGTGGGCAATGCCCACCCTACGTAATTTTTAAAATGACTTTGCCTTTTGCACGTCCAGCAACAAGGTATTCAAAAGCTTCAATACCTTGCTCGAACGGAAATACGCGGTCGATGACGGCTTTTATTTTTTCTTGTTCTACCAAAGCAGTGATACGACTTAATTGCTCACCGCTGGATTCTGTCAGGTAACGATAATATCGAGCATTTTTTTCTTTCGCTGCGGCATACACCTTGCGTGCCATCATCCACATAAAAAAACGCATAATAAAATTCGAGCCGAACTTTGCGCGCATTTCACTATCTGGCGGTCCAGCAACACTAATCACCACACCGCCGTTTTTAATTTGTGCAAAAGCTCGCATCGTCTCTTCGCCACCAAGGGTATCAAACACGGCATCGTACTGATTTTTGATCTCAGCAATATTTGTTTGGTCGTAACACAGAACTTTATCGGCCCCCAGCGCCTGTACCCAATCGGCATTTTTCGTACTCGTTGTGGTGTGCACGATTAAACCCATTTGCTTGGCATATTGAACGGCGAAACTACCAAGGCCGCCGGAACCGGCCTGAATCAAAATACTATTGCCGGATTTTAAATCCGCGCGATCAACAAAGCCCTGCACCGTGGTTAAAGCGACCAATGGAAATGAGGCACTTTCCTCGAAACTGCAGTTGCTTGGCATCAAGGCCACGAAGGCTTCCGGTTGCACTGTGTATTCGGCGAATGTACGAAGACTTTCACGGCTGGCGCGCACCAAGACTTTATCACCGACCTTAAATTTAACGACAGCATTGCCAACCGATTCAACAATACCTGCAGCATCAAAACCCAAGGTAATCGGGAACTGCATCGGCATTACTTTTTTGAGATCACCGTGCAGTAATTTGTAATCAATCGGATTCAAACTCGCTGCATAAACCTGGATACAAACTTCCGTACTTGCAGGAGCAGGCTTATCAATAGCGTTCAAACGCAGACTCGTGCGTTCATTGCCGTATTGCATAGCCTGCCAGGCTCGCATGGAGTTCATGGTTCTTCCTCGTTGAGTTTCAGGCAGATTACTCGCGGCAGCCGAGCTGTTAAAAGCCGCCGCTCCTACATTGTGACAAAGGCAGCTTCAGCGATTGTAGCACTTGACCATTGCTGGAATTTTCCAGCACCGCCAGTAAGCCCGTTTGACTAATAACGCTTGAACTCGACAATACGATATTAAAATCTTTACTACCGTTGCTACTATTCAATCGATGCGGCCCCAGCCATTGCCGTACAACGCGATCATGCTTCAGCAATTTGCCCCGATTTTCACCGGCACGGACCTGACTACTTAACCCGTCCTGATACACCGCCAAATACCATTGCGTATTCGGAAGTGCCTTCAATGACGACAACGCCACCCTTGCCTTCCACTCTGCACCCGAACCGTTTGCCTGCAATGAAATGCTCGCGAGTGCTAATTCACTATTGGCCTGTTTGATCAGGCTTTCCGAGCGATCCGGCCAGGACCAACTCACGCCGGTGTGTGCTCCAAGCATTACTTGCGGAGTGTAAACCTGGGTCGAACCCTTTTTCTGCACACGTGAATATTGCCGCTGGGTGTAGGCATGCTTTGCGAAGCGATCAGGCCAGCCAATGTCGTCCCAATAATCCACATGAAAAGCCAGATAGTTGGCATTAATATCGTTTCGACCAGCCTGCCGCGACAGCCATGCATCCGCTGGCGGGCAACTGCTGCAACCTTCCGAGGTGTATAGCTCGACTACTGGAGTGACGAATTTTCCGCTCTGTGCTTGGCAACTCATGGGCGAGGCTGCCAAAGCCAGGTTTGAAACCAATGCGGCGCCCGCTAACACTATTAAATGCTTCATAAGACCTCCGTTTTGTTAAACAACAGAGTGCGACAACACCACAAAAGGTGCGCGGCCTTTATTTTATCTGCCTGAAGCCGCCATCAGCATGCTACGCGGTTTTTTCAGCAAGCCTTCAATATTTACTCTGGCTTTGGCTTCATGGGATTCAAAGAAGAAGCTCGACAAATAAATCCGTGGCGAATCCAGCAAACTCTTGAGAAATTTTCGACGATAAAACTGGAACATCCAGCCAGGTAATTTACCGCGATATTCACTGGCAATGGCTTTATCGTAGGCAAGAAATTGAGTTGGTTCAGAACCCAGAATCGCCATATCGCAATCCAGAAAATGGGCGCTGTCTTGATCCAGATTATCTGAACCAAGATGGCCATGTCTGGCGGTGAGTTCAATCAGATTTTTGACTTTGGCGACATCGAGGGATTCGTTGCCAATGTATTTTTCGATAAGCAATAAAGCCAGTTCTGCACTGCGAGTTTCATTGTCTTTGCGACCGGCTTGATAAATGGCATCGTGATACAAAACCGCAAGATAGACTTCTTTGGGATTTTTCCAGCCAACGGAGGCGGCGACATTCTGATAATGCGCAGTCACTTCATGCACATGTTGAAGATTGTGATAAGCCCGTGGCGGCGCTTGATAAGCCGCCTCGAGCTCTGCCCACATTGCTGTGGGCACAGTTAGCGGAGCTGCAATATCAGTGGTGATGACCACCGGCTCCATGCACATGACCATGGGCTAATTCTTCCAGACTGGCGTCACGCACTTCCACTACTTCAATGGCGAAATGCAGGGTCTGGCCTGCCAGTGGATGATTACCATCAACCGTGACTTCGTCGTTTTCCAATTTAGTCACAACGACCGACATGGGGCCTTGTGGTGTTTGAGCCTGGAATTCCATGCCGACTTCCAGCGTATCGACACCTTGAAACGCGGCAGCAGGCACGATTTGAATCATAATCGGATTAGGCATGCCGTAACCTTCTTCAGGCTGCACCACGACGTTGAATTTATCGCCCGTTTTTTTGCCGGCCATTTCTTTTTCAAGACCCGGTACGATATTGCCGGTACCATGCAAGTACGCCAAAGGCTCACGTCCTTCAGAGCTATCCACCACGTCGCCAGCGGCATTGGTCAAAGTATAGTTAAAAAGTGCGACGGTGCGCTCGGCGATTTGCATGAAGGTTCCTTAATGTATTTTATTGTGATGACAGCTCGCAGCAGCAAGCTTTAGGGCGGTTATTTTAGGCTATTGCCCGCGGCAATGCACCCATAAACAGCTTCGGCTTTAAAAATCCCTGCAAAAATATCGACTAGAGCATGCTTTTAATGCTACTGACGATTTTTTCCGGCCGTGTCGTAGGCGCGTAGCGGGCGATGACTGCGCCTCGCTGGTTAATCAGGAATTTAGTGAAATTCCATTTAATTGATTCCGAAAACAGGAAACCGCGTCTTTCATTTTTCAGCAACTGGTATAGCGGATGTGCATCAGGACCATTCACCAGAATCTTTTCAAACACTGGAAAACGCACGCCATAATGCTGACTGCAATGCAATTTAATCTCGGAATTGCTCAATGGCTCTTGCTGGGCAAATTGATTGCAGGGAAACCCCAGAATACTGAAGTCGGCCCCCTGAAAACTCATTGTATAAACTCACCAGCGCTCAATATTGAGGTGCAAGTGTGCATTGCGAAGCCACGTTGACTACAAGCACTAGCTGGCCTTGATAGTGCGACATTGGCACCGTCTGGCTATCTATCAGCTTTGCTTGATAATCGTAAAAACTAGGCATTGCAAACCTAGATTTAAAGCCCGCAAGGGTAGAAGCATCTTAGGGGTGCCTTAAGCAGCAAAGCAATGAGACAATAGGCAGAGTTAACGAGTTATAACAAATGGCCTCTCCTTTCATTACCGAAACCGTTCTGGATGTCCGCCACTGGACTGACAACTATTTCAGCTTTACTACCGCGCGTGATGATGGCTTTCGTTTCGACAATGGCCAATTCGTGATGATCGGTCTCGAAGTGAATGGCAAGCCGCTGATGCGCGCCTATTCCATTGCCAGTGCCAACTGGGAAGAGCAATTGGAGTTTTTCAGTATCAAGGTACCGAACGGTCCTTTGACATCAAGACTGCAACATATTCGGCCGGGCGATACGATCTTGCTCAGCCGCAAACCTACCGGCACCTTGTTGATCTCAGACCTGTTGCCTGGCAAAAGCCTTTATTTGCTCAGCACGGGAACAGGGCTGGCACCATTTATGAGCATCATCAAGGATCCGGAAACTTACGAGCGTTTCGAGCATATTGTGCTGACGCATGGTGTACGCAACACCCAAGATCTTGCTTATGCCGATTACATCCAGAAAGAATTACCGAAACACGAATTCCTTGGTGAAGAAATAAGCAAGAAACTGCTCTACTACCCGGTTGTCAGCCGTGAACCTTTCGTGCATCAGGGCCGTGTTACCGATTTGATGGCTACTGGTCAAATGATGCGCGACCTTGGACTACCCGACTTAAACCCGGAAACCGATCGCGCCATGATTTGCGGTAGCCCGCAAATGCTGGCGGACTTTCGAAAAATTCTCGACTCACGTGGCTTCACCTCAGCACCAAGAATCGGAACGCCGGGGCATTACGTTTTTGAACGCGCCTTCGTGGAGAAATAAACATGACTGACATGCAATTTCGTCTTGCCAGGCCAGAAGATGCGGCGGCTGTTGCAGAATTCATGACCCGGAGTTTTCTGGAAGCTTACGGCCGTAGCTCGAGTCCGGAAAATGTGCAAAAAGCCGTCCAAAATTATTATGGCGTCGAAGCCCAGCATTGCGATCTAGCCGACGATAGCATCGTCAATTGTCTTTGCATCGTCGAGGATAAAATTGCCGGGCTGGCACAAGTGAAACCGCCTAAACCCGGTACTGATCCGAAGCAATTTGAACTAAGCCGGTTTTATGTCGATGCCATCTTTCACGGCAAAGGCATTGCCCCTGCCCTGATGCAAAAAACGCTCGATACTATTCGAGCGCGTTCTGCAAAAACATTGTGGCTAAGCGTCTGGCAGGAATCACAGCAAGCCATTCGTTTCTACCAAAAACATGGTTTTGTAATCAGCCGGGACACTATCTTCATGATTGGCGATGAGCCGATGAAAGACTGGTTGATGACCAAAGATTTGTAGTTAAAATTAACGTAGGAGCGAGCTCTGCTCGCGAAAACCTGCGTCAAGGCTCTTCGCGAGCAGAGCTCGCTCCTACGATTTCCATCAGAGCAAATCGGCAGGGACTAACTTCATGATTGGCGATGAGCCGTTGAAGTTTGGTTGATGACCAGAGCAATTAACGTAGGAGCTCTGCTCGCAAGAATCTGCGTCGAGGCAATTCGCGAGCAGAGCGCGCTCCTACGATTAAAATTACAACAAGCCGGCAATATCTTTTTCGATTTTTTCCGGTGTGTCGGTGGGCGCATAACGCTTGATGACTTCACCGTCTTTATTGATCAGGAATTTGGTGAAATTCCATTTGATAGCATCAATCCCCAGCAAGCCGCCTTTTTCTTTTTTCAGGAACTTCCAGAGCGGATGCGCATTCTCGCCATTCACATCAACTTTGGCGTACATCGGGAAAGTGACGTCATAGGTCAGTGAGCAAAAATTCTTGATTTCATCTTCATTACCAGGCTCTTGGTGACCGAACTGGTCGCAGGGAAAACCAAGCACTACTAGCCCCTTGTCTTCATACTTTTTATGAAGCTTTTCCAGACCGGCATATTGCGGGGTAAAACCGCACTTTGAAGCGGTATTCACGATCAGCATGGCTTTACCTTCAAAGGCCTGAAGCGATTGCTCGTCGCCATCAATGGTTTTAGCGGAAAAATCGTAGGCCTTGGTCATGGGGAATCCTCAAGTTTGGTCGTTAATTATAGTCCACCCATGCCTTTCGTCACGGGCATTGTTGACTCAAAACCGGTTAATCTCGGGGTTCAACTAGGGAGTCATCTATGAAGTTACCATTAAGCCTCGCGATTGCCGCTGCTCTTGCCCTCGGCAGCAGCGTCAGCACGACCGTCCAATCCGCTGAAAAGACCGCTATGACCAAGCCTGCAGTGTCACCCGTTGCCAACAGCAATCCTTTCTTTACCCAAAGTACTTTGGAGCTGCACTTTCCGCCCTTTGACAAAGTCAAAGACAGCGATTTTGCGCCAGCTTTTGATCGCGGCATGTCCGACAATACCGCTGAAATCGACGCTATCGCCAATAACCCTGACGCTCCGACATTTGAAAACACGATTTTGGCGATGGAAAAGTCCGGTCAGTTACTGACACGTGCCGCTATTGTATTTGGCAACCTGACTAGTGCTAACACTAATGACACACTAGATAAACTTGACGCTGATTACTCGCCAAAATTTGCCGCTCACCGCGACAGTGTTTATTTGAATGCCAAATTATTCGACCGCATCAAAACCCTATTTGCCAAACGAGACACGCTCGGATTGGACGCCCAGGGCGTGCGTTTAATTGAACGCTACAACACCGACTTCGTCCGCTCGGGTGCAAACCTGACTGAAGCTCAAAAGACCCGCGTCAAAGCCATCAATAGTGAAATGGCTACCTTGACCACCAAGTTTGGTCAAAACACATTGGCTGAAGTTAACGATTCGGCAGTCATCGTCACCGACCGCGCAGAACTTGCAGGGCTCTCGGACGAACAAATCACCATACTTGCCGAAGCTGCCAAAGCTAAAGGCATGGAAGGCAAATATCGAATTGCATTGCTCAACACCACCATTCAGCCACTGCTGCCGCAAATTGATAATCGTGCATTGCGCGAACGTATCCATAAAGCATCAATTGCGCGCGGTAGTCGCGGTAACCAATGGGATAATCGTGAAATTGTTGCAAAAGTAGCGAAACTTAGAGCCGAGCGCGCCAACATTATGGGATACCCAAATTACGCCGCTTTCGGCCTCGCCGAAGAAACCGCCAAGAACCCTGAAGCCGTCAACAAAATGCTCGCCCAGTTGGCTCCTCCCGCTGTCGCCAATGCACGCAAGGAAGGCGCTGTTCTTCAAGCCATGATCGATTCAGAACAAAAAGCTAAAGGCGAGAAAAGCTTCAGCCTTGAACCATGGGACTGGTCCTATTACACCGAGAAAGTTCGCAAGGCTCAGTATGATTTCGACGAGGCACAACTCAAACCGTATCTCGAATTCAACAGCGTAATGGAAAAGGGCGTCTTCTTTGCCGCCAATAAACTCTACGGGCTGACTTTCAAAAAGCGCAGCGATCTCCCGACTTACCATCCTGACGTTACCGTGTATGAAGCATTCAATGCCGATGGTTCAACACTTGCCTTAATGTTGGTTGACCCCTATGCACGCAGCTCAAAGCGAGGCGGTGCTTGGATGAGTTCCTATGTCGATCAATCGGACTTGATGGCTACCAAGCCTGTGGTGGCATTGCATTTGAATGTCACCAAACCAAGCGAAGGTAAACCTGCCTTGCTAACCTGGGATGACGTCAACACCACATTCCATGAGTTTGGCCACGTACTGCATGGCATGTTCTCGGACGTGAAATACCCCTACTTCAGCGGCACCAACGTTCCACGTGACTTCGTCGAATTCCCGTCGCAAGTAAACGAAATGTGGGCTGATTGGCCAGAAATTCTGGCGAGCTACGCCAAACATTGGCAAACCGGCGAAGCAATGCCGCAAGCATTGCTCGACAAGGTCGCAGCGAGTGCGAAATTCAACCAAGGCTTCACCACTACGTCTTATCTGGGCTCTGCTTTACTCGACCAACGCTGGCATCAAGTAACAGTTGATACGCTGCCTAACGCAGACGGTGTCATGGCTTATGAAGCGAAAGCATTGAAAGATGTCGGCCTAGATTATGCAGCAGTTCCACCACGTTACCGTACGCCTTATTTCAGTCACATCATGGGTGGTTATGCAGCCGGCTATTACGCTTATATTTGGTCAGAAGTACTCGATGCCGGCACGGTAAAATGGATCAAGGAACACGGCGGACTGACCCGTGAAAACGGTGATCGCTTCCGCGCTACCCTGCTTTCAAAAGGCGGTAGTAAGGACGCGCTCCAACTGTATCGTGATTTCTCGGGTGCAGAACCCGATATTCAGCCGTTGCTGGAACGTCGTGGTTTAACCGTCGAGAAAAAATGATTTTATTGATCGTTTATTAGCATAAAACGCCGCTTAACCGCGGCGTTTTTTTACACTACATTTCGTTGAATTGTTGTAGGGTGGGCACGGCCCATCTTGTCGATATTTTGAATAAGTGTGGTGGGCAGTGCCCACCCTACGTTTGGAACTCATTATGAAAGTTAAAGCCGCCGTCGCGTATGAAGCAGGAAAGCCGCTGGTTATCGAAATGGTCGATCTGGAAGGTCCGAAATTCGGCGAGGTATTGATCGAACTTAAAGCAACCGGTATCTGCCATACCGACTCTTATACGCTTTCAGGCGCCGATCCCGAAGGCTTGTTCCCCGCCATTCTTGGGCACGAGGGCGCCGGCCTTGTGGTCGATGTCGGCCCCGGCGTTACCACCCTGAAAAAAGGTGATCACGTCATTCCGCTTTACACACCGGAATGTCGTAACTGCGAATACTGCCTAAATCCGAAAACTAATTTATGCCAAGCGATTCGCAGTACCCAGGGTCAAGGTTTAATGCCCGATGGCAGCAGTCGTTTTTCGATTGGCGGTAAAAAACTTCACCACTACATGGGCACATCGACATTCGCACAATTCACCGTCGTACCGGAAATTGCACTGGCGAAAATTCGCGAGGACGCGCCATTCGACAAAGTCTGCTATATCGGTTGCGGTGTGACTACCGGTATTGGCGCCGTTATCTACACCGCAAAAGTAGAGCCCGGCTCACGCGTTGTAGTGTTTGGCTTAGGCGGTATCGGTTTGAACGTGATCCAAGGCGCACGCATGGCCGGTGCGCGTCAAATTATTGGTGTCGATATCAACCCGGCGCGCAAAGACATCGCGACAAAATTCGGCATGACCGATTTCGTGAATCCCAAAGAAGTAGAAGGCGATCTGGTGGCCTATCTCGTCTCGCTTACAAAAGGCGGCGCCGATTATTCGTTTGAATGCATCGGTAATACAACATTGATGCGACAAGCACTGGAATGCTGCCACAAAGGCTGGGGCACCAGCATCATTATTGGCGTGGCGGCAGCAGGCCAGGAAATCTCCACCCGACCGTTCCAACTGGTGACTGGCCGTAATTGGCGCGGCTCGGCTTTTGGCGGAGCACGTGGGCGCACCGACGTGCCACAAATTGTCGATTGGTATATGGAAGGCAAAATCAATATCGATGATTTGATTACGCACACCATGCCACTCGAAAAAATCAATGAAGGTTTTGATTTGATGCATCATGGCGAATCAATTCGCGGTGTGGTCTTGTACTAGGTATGGATATTATTTCAGAACAGCATTGTTTCGGCGGTACCCAAGGTGTGTATCAGCACCACTCTGCATCGAATAATAGCCCGATGCGTTTTTCCGTATTCACACCGGCAAAAGCAAAAGAGGGAAAACTACCAGTATTGTTTTTTCTTGCCGGTCTAACCTGCAATGAAGAAACCTTCATGATCAAGGCCGGTGCACAACGACACGCAGCTGAGCTCGGAATCATATTGGTGTCGCCCGATACCAGCCCGCGCAACACCCAAATTGACGATGCCACCGGCGATTGGGAGTTTGGCGAGGGCGCCGGATTTTATTTGAATGCAACCCATGAAAAATATCGCCAATATTTCAATATGCATGATTATGTTGCAAACGAATTACCCAAATTGATAGCGAAAAATTTTTCTGCCGACATTTCTCGCATGGGAATAAGCGGCCATTCGATGGGCGGCCATGGCGCTTTGACGATAGCACTACGATACCCGGACCAATACCGCTCGGTGTCTGCATTTGCGCCCATCGTTGCGCCGTCCCAAGTGCCTTGGGGACAGAAAGCTTTTTCGAAATATCTCAATGGCGAAGCGGAATGGTCGCAATACGATGCTTGCGAACTGGTGCGACAAAAGCAATTGGTCGGCACTATCCTGATTGATCAGGGGCTCAACGATAAATTCCTGGCCAATCAGTTAAAGCCGGCATTATTTTCTGCTGCCTGTAAGCAAAACGATCAGGCTTTATTGCTACGCCAACATGCCGGTTATGACCACAGCTACTGGTTTATCCAGAGCTTTATCGAAGATCATTTAAAGCATCATGCGAAACATCTGTTTGCAGCTAAGACTAGGCCGTAGGAGGGCCCTTGGGCCCGAATTGCAAAATAATGCTGTACTGCTTCCGTAATACTTGTCGTCCGCAAGCGGCCTCCTACGATTTGTCTATGGGTATTTTTCAAACAAAAAAGCCGGGCAATGCCCGGCTTTTTCGTATCTTGTAGCAAAAGCAAATATTAGCTAGCTTCGACTTGGTCAGCTTGCAGGCCTTTAGGGCCCTTGGTGACAACGAAAGTAACCTTTTGGCCTTCTTTCAAGGATTTGAAACCATTACCTTGAATTGCACGGAAATGGACGAATAAATCGTCACCGCTTTCCGGGGTGATGAAACCAAAACCTTTAGCATCGTTGAACCACTTAACTGTACCTACTTGACGATCCGACATTTGAAACTCCTTGAAACTTAGTGAATGAAATCAGCGTAAAAAAAATGATTACGCCGTGACTGAGCTTGCATGGAGTGATCTGAAGCGATGTAGCGGACCAGTAGATCTACCGCATCGGGTCACAATGCACCGTGACCCAAGCAAAAACAGTAGGCGAACGATACGCGAATTTAAAATGTTTTGCACTTGTCAAGCAGCGATTTATTCAGAAAAGCACCATAATTGCCCCGCCCGACTGCCGGAAATGCCCTTTTGAAGCCTGATTCCACCGTCAAAACAGAGAATAACAAGCCACTTTTAGCCATCATAGGCGGTGGTCCGGCTGGCCTAATGGCTGCGGAAACCGCATTAAATCAAGGCTTTAGAGCTGAAATCTTCGATAGCATGGGTTCGGTCGGTCGAAAATTTCTATTGGCGGGCAAAGGCGGACTAAATCTCACCCATTCAGAAGATTTTGAGCCTTTTGTTGGTCGATATCGCGAAAAAAGCACCTGGGTGCGCAGCTGGTTACAAAATTTTGACGCCAATGCGCTAAGAGCATGGGCTAAAACATACGGCGTTGAGACCTTTGTCGGCAGCTCAGGTCGGGTATTTCCGAGCGATTTGAAAGCGGCACCTTTATTGCGTGGCTGGGTTCGACGTTTACGTGAGAACGGGGTACGTTTTCATATGCATCATCGTTGTATTGGCTGGAACGCAAATAGTGAATTATGTTTTGAAACACCCGAGGGTTTGAAAACCCTATCGTCGCAAGCGATTATTTTTGCAATGGGTGGCGGCAGTTGGAAAAAACTGGGTAGCGATGGCCAATGGTTATCATGGATGCAAAAAGAGGGTATCGAAGTGAATGCCTTGAAGCCAAGTAACTGTGGTTTTGAGCATGCTTGGAGCGAACACTTCAAATCTCGCTTCGCCGGTGCACCGATCAGGCCTGTGGTTATTTCCGGTTTTGATTTAGATAATCCACAAAAAAGTCTGCAAGGCGAATTTGTTATTACCGAGCATGGCATTGAGGGCAGCGTCATTTATGCCGTCTCGGCCGACTTGCGAAATGCCATAGAAAAAAATGGCGCCACAGAAATAATCTGTGATCTCTGCCCCGGCCGCAGTAGTGAACGACTTAAAAAAGATTTGGATGTCCCGCGTGGTAAGCGATCCATGACCGACCATCTGCGCCGCCATACTGGCTTGGAAGGTGTAAAAATTGGATTGCTTTACGAAGCACTCAGCAAAGAAGATTGGCAGAACAATGAAAAAGTAATCCGCGCCATAAAATCCTATTCGATCAAACTCAATGCCGCCCGCTCGATAGATGAAGCCATCAGCACCGCTGGTGGTGTCACCCAACTAGCCTTGGATGCGAACTTGATGTGCAAGCAAAAACCGGGCGTGTTTTTTGCAGGTGAGATGCTGGACTGGGAAGCGCCTACCGGCGGTTATTTACTGACAGCCGCTATGGCCAGCGGTCGTCTTGCCGGGCAGTCTGCGTCTGAGTGGCTTTCAACAAAAATTCATACCGAGGGAGCGACGTAAGCCGTGAATAAACTTCAAAGCAAGACTTGCCGCGTCTGCTTAAGAAATTGATCAATCTCCTGATCGGTTTGTCTGTCAATCATGTACACCGGACGCTTGCCATTGGGACATAACAATCGAGGCGTAGTTCCAAATAATCGACAGATGAGCGGACGCTCGTTGTAAACCTCGCAGCCATGCTTTCCTAAATACACACAATTGTAATCTGCCAGTGCAGTTTCATGCTCCGCATCGGTCTTTACCGGAAGCCGGGCGACTTCTTCAGACGAAGCCGTCACCGGTCCGCAACAATCATGGCAACCAACAATGCACTTGAACGAAGGGATGCGTTGTCTTAGGTCTCCGATTTTTTGATCATTTGCTGTCAAGCCAGATGCTTCCTTGCCGTGCGTAGGGTGGACACTGCCCACCTTTATATTTGCGAATTTTTTAAAAAGGTGGGCAGTGCCCACCTTACATACCTTGCAAATGGATCAGAGTTCAAAACTATACAATGTCACATCAAATACCAGCATGCCTTTGGGGCCATTGGCGTTTGGAATACTGTCGTAAGCCAGATGCCCTGGAATCCAGAAACGGTATGTGTCACCGGGACTCATCAAGGTCAAACCTTCTTTCCACCCCGAGATCAAACCGTTGAGTGGGAAGACAGCTTTTTCGCCGCGGGTGATGGAGCTATCGAATAGCTTTCCATCCGGGGTCCAACCGCTGTAATCAATCGTGATAATGCTTTGGAGTGAGGGATGACCGCTGCCATTGCCTTTTTTAATCACGCGGTAAGCCAATCCACTCGCTGTTTTACCAGCACCGTCAGGCACGGCAGCAACATCCGCTGGCGCGGGCGCAGGATCCACATTGCCCAAAACGGTTAAATCAATTATTTGTGCTTGGTTAGAACCCCCTGGCAGACTAAACCACCAACGCCGTGTTTCACCGACTGAGCTCATTATGGCTGCGCGTGCTACCGCAGGTGATGATTTGGCAATGGTTTTAAAATTTGCACGCAACACACCGCTTTCATTCGCGGTGAATTTACCGGATGCGTTCTTCGTCCAGATAACAACACGATATTCAAAAAAATCCGGCTTAATAGATTTTGCACCTGCTTTGGCAGGCTGCAGAACGAGATAACTCATACCAGAAGCTGACTCAATAGCATTCCTTGGCACTTCGCTCGCCGTAGGTGCTTTTTGGGCGGCCACACATTGGACAGAACTTATAAAAAGAATGCCAAAAAAAACAATACGTACTAAAGACATAAAAATCCTCACCAATCCTTAAAATTCGGCAACAGGCCGGCCAGTTCTTTGTCGGTCAAATTGCGCCATGCGCCGGGCTTCAAAACGCCCAATTTGACATTCACAACACGAATTCGGCGCAACTGGTTCACTTTATAACCGAGCGCTTCGCTCATCAAGCGGATTTGTCGGTTCAAACCCTGCGTTAAAATAATCCGGAAGCCGAATTTCGCTAATTTATAGACTCGACACGGCTTGGTAATTTCGTCACGAACCCGCACGCCACGCGCCATTTTTCGCAAAAAATCATCGTTTACCGCCTGGGTTACGCCGACCAAATATTCTTTTTCATGGTTATTTTCTGAACGCAGAATTTGGTTAACAATATCGCCGTTGCTGGTCATCAAAATCAAGCCTTCAGAATCTTTATCAAGACGACCGATCGGGAAAATACGTTCCTTGTGATCGACAAACTCGACAATATTGCCTTTCACAGTTTCATCGGTAGTACAAGTAATACCGACCGGTTTGTACAAGGCGATATAAACATGCTTGCGTTTATTTTTTGCGGTGGCTTTGAGTTTTATTTCGCTACCATCCACCATGACCGTCATGCCTTCCAGCCATTTGGCACCCGTGATGGCAATTTCACCATTCAAACTAACGCGCTGTTCGTTGATTAAATCATCGGCTTCGCGCCGTGAGCACAATCCCGATTCACTAATAAATTTATTAAGTCTCATAATTCTTTCTTCGGCCTACAACTTACGTACACGAAAATTACGGCCTTTGATTTTACCAGCCCGAAGTTTCTGCATCACGCCATCAATGAAACTGGACTGCACCGCAACATAGGCACGAGTGGCGAAGACATCAATCTTGCCAATCTGGTCGGCCTTTAAACCACCCACACCCGTCAAGGCGCCCAGCACATCGCCTGGCCGTAATTTATCCTGGCGTCCGGCATCAATGACCAGCGTCTTCATTGCTGGAGCAGGCATCGATAAAGAATTGCCGCGACTGGGTAATCGTGTCCACGTGATTGGGGTGCCAATAATGTCTTCAATTTTAGCAGTGCGACCCATTTCGCGACTCGACACCAAACTCAAAGCCAAACCGGTTTCACCTGCCCTGCCCGTGCGGCCGACACGATGCACATGAATGTCAGCGTCGCTGGGCAATTCATAGGCAATCACCATTGGCAAGGCTTTAATATCCAGACCGCGTGCCGCGACATCGGTCGCGACTAATACCCGGCTACTGCCGTTGGCAAATTGCACCAAAGTCTCGTCGCGATCACGCTGTTCTAAATCACCATGCAATTCAATGGCCGATATTCCGCGTTTCCATAAAACATCGGTCAAGCCTTTCGCATCGATTTTGGTATTACAGAAAATCAGGCAACTTTCTGGTTGATGTTCCATCAGCAATGCAATCACCGCTTCTGGTTTATCGTTCGGTTCAACCTGGTAAAACTGTTGGTGGATAACGCTATCGTCATGCTTTACTGCAACCGTAATTTCGGTCGGCGTTTTTTGAAACTGTTTGCTGATCGCACGAATTTCTTCCGGATAAGTGGCCGAAAACAACCAGGTGCTGCGAGTATTCGGGGTTTTTTTCAAAATGGCTTTGACTGCGTCCAGAAAACCCATGTCCATCATGCGATCGGCCTCATCCAGAATCACCGATTGCAATGCATCGAGTTTCAGGGCTTCCTTATCAATCAATTCCTGAATTCGACCCGGCGTGCCCACCACGATATGCGGTTCATGGGCGAGTGATGCCAGCTGTGGTCGCAATGGAATGCCGCCACAAAGACTCAACACTTTTACATTCGGAATAAAACGCGCCAAGGCGCGAATTTCTTTGCTGACTTGATCGGCCAACTCGCGGGTCGGGCATAACACAAGGCTTTGCAAACGGCCTTGCTCGCTTTGCAGTTTTGCAAGCAAGGCCAAACCAAAGGCCGCCGTTTTGCCACTGCCGGTTTTGGCTTGCGCCAAGATGTCCTGACTGTTCAACATGAGCGGCAAAGCACCCGCCTGAATTTCAGTCATTTCGGTATAGCCTAGGGCATCCACAGCCTGCAACAAGCTGGGCGGCAAGGCCGCCAGTTCGGTAAATTTATTCATCCCGCATTATCGCACGGGCCGGACGTGCTTTAGTTCTAAGTAGCGGAATTGCTTGCTAAACTCAAAGCAACACCCACAGGATGACAGGCGGCTTTATGCTGAAAAAATATGGTTGGATTGCCTTAATCGCCGCATTTTTACTGGTGTTTTGGCTGGATCAGCAATCGGCTATCCAGGATCAACACACAGGCGTCCAGACCATTCCCGCTTCACAGCCGGGCACTAAAAACCTGCCCGCTACTGCTTCCTTGCCTACTCATGATGCCTCTCATAGCTCGAAGCCATCACCCGATTTTTTACCGGCTGAAGCAAAAACAAGCCTTGATTTGATTGCCCGTGGCGGTCCGTTCCCGCATCGGCAAGATGGCGTCGTATTTCAAAACCGGGAACAACGCTTACCCAAAAAACCACGTGGCTATTATCACGAATATACCGTTGAAACTCCGGGACTCAATCATCGTGGCGCCCGTCGCATTATTACCGGGGGCACACCGGTGGCAATTTATTATTACACTGACGATCACTATGACAGTTTTCGCGAATTCGAGGTCCAGCCATGAACGAAATTCCTCTGGAAGACTTACTCACGCAAGCAGAAAACGCCGGCGTATTTTTTGTCACCGGCTCAGATCTGGAAGCCATCGAATTAGCGGCACAACATAATGACGCCTATTTCAGCGCCATCGACTTACAAAACTGCCATAGTAAAACCCAGTTGCTTGAAGCACTTTCAGAGGGACTGAATTTTCCACCCAGCTTCGGCAAAAATTGGGACGCCCTCGCTGATTACCTGAGCGACTTGAGCTGGCTAGGTTCCGAAGCCTTCGTTATTTGTTTTGCCAATTCGCAGCATTATCGAGATACGCAAGAGGAAGACTTCAAGACGCTCATTGAAATTCTGGAAGAAGCTTCTGCCAATTGGAGCGAACAGGAAAGCCCATTTTGGGCATTCTTGAGTTTGCCCGACGAAGAGTTTGAACAAATGCAAGTGTGATGATTAAACCGTAGGAGCCCGCTCGCGGGTGACAAAAAATGTCCTAGAAAAATTCAACCGCCGCAACAACGACAACAGATTCTCTCAGGTAAAAACTGCACACATTCCGGAGCAATCATGGCAACGAGTATTCACGAGTTCAATGAAGATAAACGCAATGAAAACATTCTTATCTATGTCAACGGTGAATTAAAACCACGCAAAGAAGCCTTTGTTTCAGTCTTTGATAGCGGATTCGTTCTGGGCGACGGCGTCTGGGAAGGCATGCGAATTCATGATGGTCACCCTGCCTTTCTCGATCAACATCTTGAACGTTTATATGAGGGTGCAAAAGCGATTGCAATGAATATTGGCCTTGATCGCAAGCAATTAGCCCATGCCATTTACAGTACTCTGGCGGCAAACGACATGCGCGACGGCGCACATATTCGGCTTATGGTGACACGCGGTGTAAAACGCACGCCTTATCAGGATCCACGCGCCACTATTGGTTCCGCGACTATCGTCATCATCCCCGAGTTCAAGGCACCACGCCCTGAAGTGCATCAGAGAGGTTTGAAACTTTTCACCGTGCATGTGCGTCGTGGTGCGCCAGATGTGCAAGACCCAAAATTGAACTCGCATAGTAAACTCAATTGCATTATTGCCTGCATACAAGCCACAGAAGCCGGTGCCGACGAGGCCTTGATGCTTGACCCTCATGGCTTTGTGGCTACCTGTAACTCCACGCATTTTTTTATCGTGAGAAAAGCTGAAGTCTGGACGTCAACCGGCGATTATTGTTTGTCGGGTATTACCCGTGCGAATGTCTTGAAAGTCTGCCGTGAAGCCGGCATACCGGCCTACGAAAAAAACTTTAGCCTGACCGAAGTCTATAGCGCCGAAGAAGCCTTCGTGACCGGCACCTTTGCCGGTGTTGCACCGGTTCATACCATTGACGGCCGTGTTATTGGCGAAGCTCGCGGTCCGATGGTCGAAAAATTGCAAATGCTTTATCAAGACTTGGTCAAGCGTGATATTGCATTACGCAGTAACGTAGCCACATGAATTCACCTCTTCGCATCGCCATGTGGAGCGGCCCGAGAAATATCTCGACCGCCATGATGCGCGCTTGGGAAAATCGTGGAGACTGCGCTGTCTCCGACGAACCTTTGTATGCGGCTTTCTTGTCCGACACCCAATTGGATCATCCGGGCCATGACGACATCATCGCCGCTGGTGAAACCAATTATAAAAAAGTTATTACAGATTTATTGGGCGATGCTCCCGATAAACGCAGCCTCTGGTATCAAAAGCACATGGCGCATCATCTATTGCCTAATTATGACCGCGACTGGATTCCTAAGCTGACGAATATTTTATTGATTCGTGATCCAACCGAAGTCGTGGCTTCTTATGTAAAAAGTCGTGCGGCAGTAAGCCCGGAAGATATTGGTGTACCCCAACAACGCAAACTATACGATGAAATAACCCAGGCAACCGGTAAGGCTCCACCTATTATTGATGCGGGTGATTTTCTGCGCGCGCCGGCGAAATATCTGCAAGCGGTTTGCAATTATTTGAATATCGAGTTTACCGATCGAATGTTGCACTGGCCTGCCGGCCGACGCAATAGCGATGGCATCTGGGCACCTTATTGGTATGCCGCTGTTGAGGCTTCGACAGGTTTTGAAGCTTGGCGCGCGCGTGAAATCAAACTAAGTGGTGAAGCCGCTCAAGTTGTTGAGTCCTGCCGTCCGGATTTTGACTTTTTGCACATTAGACGTTGGGTTATTTGAAACAGCAAAAACTCGGGCGGATTGAGTCAGAAGCTTACTGCTCATTTTTACTGCGCTCTTGCATCAGCCGCTCGAAACGAGACGCCGTTGAGCGGATAAAAGGCCGATACAAATAACGCAAGACCCAGCCGGGAATCCACTGTCCACGCTCCTCGTTTATAACTCTTGCCCTTGGGTGAGCCATAAAGCGAAACCCAATCGGGTGAAGATGTGCGTCATTGCACCAAAATTCAATTTGCTTAATATGTTTGACGCTTTTGTAAGCATAATGTGCCGGTGCCACCAGTCGTAATGGAGCACCGTGTGTAACAGATAATACTTCACCGTCCATTTTGTCTGCCAAAAGCACATCCGCAGCAAGCAGGTCTTCCAATGGCAAGCTGGACCGATAACCGTCTTGAGCACGAAGCACCACAAATGTTGCATCCACACTTACGCCAGCCAGCGGAACTGCAATCTGCTCATAAAAATCTTTAAAACGAAAACCACTCCATAAAATGGATCGATATGTCCACGTTGTTACACAATGAAAATCGGAACTCTGTTCCACGCGTGGAAGCCGCTGTATTTCAGTCTCAACGACAATGGGATCAGCAATATCGCCAGCAATAGAAACTTGAATACGAGCGCTTTCAGATGGAAATCGCTCGGCAAATTGAGTTAGTCCGAATCGTGGGAAATCAGTGCGCTCGCGTTGACCAGGTGGCAATTTTGATTTTTCGGTCATGTCATTTATATCAATTCAATTCACAAACACCGTCGCTGCAACCCCGAGTTTTTGCAGCTGCTTTTTTTGCAGCCCGCTTTACCATCCATCCGAATAAATGGGTAACACCCAGTTTTGACAAGAACATGCGGTGATCGGCAATCCATGGGTAGATCCGATTCCACAACGGTCTTAATAAAGGATTGGCCCACATCTTTTCCATTCCAATAATACCGGTCGCGCCGTAGGCAGCTTCAAAAACTGGCACACCTATCATCCACCGCCCGTCGGAATCGCGGGCATGAATTAAACGCATCATGGCGGATTTTTCGTAACCAGCCTGTTGTGCGTATTCATCATGAAAATCACTCGGCGAGCAATCCACTAATTCGAGGCGATCTTTTACATCATATTGCTTCAAAGCAATCATCTCGGTGCGACATAAAGGGCAGGAATGATCGTAATAAATACGAATGGGATAGCTCGTTGTCATTTTGGACTCTCTCGCATTAGTTTTTGAATCTTGCTGCCCAGCTTCATGACTTTCATCAGGGTTGCTGGTTCAAGCCTCAGCATTTCCTCGCCCCATGAAGACATCGCGACCATCAAACCGTAAGTATCTTCGATACGTTTGCGGGTGTCTTTGTCTTCTGTGGCATAGGCTGGATCTGCCATGCATTCTTTTAGTATGCCGACTGTCGGGTCGAACTCACGTGATTTACGTTCACGGACGACAGTGCGCATCAACTCCCAAACATCTTTCGAGGTTTCAAAATGGTCACGACGATCGGCAAAAATATGGATGACGCGAACAAGATTCAGATTCTGCAATTCTTTAAGGCTGTTGCTGACATTGGAGCGGGCCACTTGCAAAATTTCGGCAATTTCTTCGGCATGCATTGGGCGACCCGACAAAAACAGCAGTGCATGAATTTGTGCAACGGTTCTATTGACGCCCCAACGCGATCCCATCTCGCCCCAGTGCATCACAAAGCGCCGACGGATCGGGCTGAGTGTATCCACAACATACTCGGCGACACTTTCCATTGATTGCTCCTTGCCTCTTGCATTTATTTTAGTTTCGACATATATTTCTGTCAAGACAGAAATGTCTGAATATATTAGCTAAACAGACAAAGCGAGCCTGACATGGAAAAAGTCATTAAAGTCATGGTCTTAGGCGGAGCCGGATTTATCGGTCGCCACGCAGTCGCCGCTCTACTAAAACAAAATTATCAAGTAATTATCGGTAGCCGACACCCGAAGCGCATCGAAAAGCGCTTAAAAGAAACTGCACATAATTGCGAACGTCGGCAAATTCGTTTTGAAGATATGCCTTACGCCGAACAATGGCGCCGTAGCTTGCAAGATGTGGATGCCGTGATTAATTGCGTCGGCATTTTGCGTGAACGCAGAAAAGAAACTTACGAAGCCGTTCACCTACATGCTCCAGTTGCATTGGCGCAGGCCTGCAAACAAAAAAATATACGTTTGATTCATGTCTCGGCACTTGGTTTAAATCATGATCATCGCAGTGGTTTTTTACGCAGCAAATTCAAAGCCGAACAATTGCTGTGCATGAGCGGCGCGGACTACTGTTTGGTAAGACCTTCACTGCTCGATGGTCGTGGCGGTTTTGGTGCTAGCTGGATTCGCAGCCTGGCGCATCTGCCCGTCCATTTATTACCGAGCAAAGCCACCGGAAAAATTGCCGCTCTTGACGTTGAAGACCTGGGCGAAGCGCTCGCCAATTTGGTCGAGTTTCCCATCGCTGCTAACGTAAGGCCCGACCAACGTGAATTTGATCTTGGTGGATTGCAGTTGCGTGATATTGCCACCTACATGCAAGCCATGCGGATGAATCACGCGAGCGAACCGGCCCGGTGCATTCGCGTACCCGGCCTGCTCGCTCGGATAGGCAGCCATATTTGCGATGTGCTGCATTTTTCACCGTTTTCTTTTGGCCATTGGGAATTGCTGCATTACGACAATATTCCAAGAGTGAATCGATTGCCAGAATTATTGGGCCGTGCGCCACGTGCAGTAGGCGCGACAGTGCCTGTCACGGACGTTCCCGGCAAAGTCGCGATTGAAACAGGTCTGACGACTCGCTGAGAGTTAATGCCGCCAACCGTGTTTTGACGACTATCGTCACTATTGAAATCGCTGCATTTCAGGCATCATCAGGAAAATAATTTTCGGACCATCCTCATGCAGCGTTATGCTTTGCTCGGCCTATGCATTTTGTTTTCCACCGTGGCGCAATCTGCTACCCCGTCACTCGAAACCACCGCAGAAAAAACTGACTTCAAAAAAACTGGCCGCTACGGAGAAGTCATACAGTTATGTAACGACTTTCAAAAAGTTTATCCAAAAGCGGTGCGATGTGTTGAATTTGGCCGTACGCCTGAAAACCGGCCAATGCTCGCATTGATTGCATCGCGTTCGGGGGCATTGAATTGGAAAGATGCCAAGGCAAAAAAGATCCCGACACTGCTTATTCAAGGTGGCATACATGCCGGTGAAATCGATGGGAAAGATGCAGGATTCCTGGCTTTACGTGAGGCATTGAACGCCCCGGATAGTAAAAACTGGCTTAAAAACCAGGTGCTGATTTTTGTACCCGTTTTTAATATTGACGGACACGAACGCTTTGCAGCATGGAACCGTCCTAACCAACACGGACCCGAAGAAATGGGCTGGCGTACCACGGCACAAAACTTTAACTTGAACCGCGATTATGCAAAGGCCGACACTCCTGAAATGCAGGCCATGCTTCGACTAGTCAATGAATGGGATCCGATTGCCTACATTGATTTACACGTGACTGATGGTGCGAAGTTTCAACATGATGTGTCGATACTAGTGGAGCCGGCAAATGCAGGCGACGCCGAACTACGCAGAGCCGGCCTGGCCATGAAAAATGACGTGCTTGCCGAACTAAAACTAAAAGGCTCGCTACCCGTTAGTTTTTATCCGTCATTTAATGTGAATGATGACCCTACCTCGGGTTTTACCGATGGTGTTTCTCCACCGCGTTTTTCCTTAGGCTATTTCTATCTGCGCAATCGCTTCGCCATGCTGGTCGAAACCCATTCATGGAAAGACTACGCCACACGTGTTCGCGTCACCCGAAATACCATTGATGCCATGCTGCGCCTGACCGCCGAGCACGGTAAAGAATGGCAAACTATTGCAGAGCAAGCCGATCTTCGTTCAAGTAAACAGATTGGTCAAAAAGAAGCACTTGATTACGTGGTCAGCGACAAGACCCGCATGATTGATTTTCTTGGCTATGAATATTCGCGGATGCCATCGGAAATTTCCGGCCAGTTAATGACGCGCTACGACGACACAAAACCACAAGTGTGGAAACTGCCACTGAAAGATGAAATTATTATCGGAAATAGCGAAACAATGCCTGCTGCCTACGTCGTACCACCGGCCTACGCTGCGTTAGCATCTACAAAGCTGCAACAACACGGAATTGGCTATCGAATGATTGACAAAGCGATTACTAAAGCCACTGTGGAAATATTTCGTGCCGATACTGCGAAACAGGCTTCGCAATCGGTTGAAAGTCACCAACGCCTGACGGTCACAGGCGCATGGAAAGTCGAGCCTAGCGATATCAAGGTAGGCAGCTTGTATGTACCTTTGAACCAAGCAAAATCAAAGTTGATTATGGCCTTGCTCGAAGCCAAAGCGCCGGATTCATTGCTGGGCTGGGGGTTTTTCAACAATTCTTTTGAACAAAAAGAATACATGGAAGATTATGTTGCAGAAGACGTGGCACGCGATATGTTGGCAAAAGATCCGGCACTCGCCGCCGCATTCAAAAAGAAAATATCCGAAGACCCGGAGTTTGCGAAGAATCCACAGGCAAGACTTCAATATTTTTATAAATTGCATAGTGCGTGGGACAAAGAATTTAATAAATACCCGGTAATGCGAGTGCGTGTAGCGCTGTGATTAACTTGACGCAGGCGCGAGCTCTACTCGCGAAAAGCCTCGTCGCAGTTTTTTTGCGAGCAGAGCTCGATCCTACTTTAATATTTAGGGCTTATAGCTAACCGTCACCAGTCGTGGTTTTTTGCCGAGCGTAATAACATAAAGGCGATCAAATTCGTTTTCACCGATCGGGGTGACATCTACATTGCATAGATGTTTAACGATTTCGGGTACGGTGTTGCTATGGCCGACAATCAAAATGGTTTCGCCACGATGTTTGTGTTGGATTTCTTTCAACAAGTCAGAAGTGTAAGTCTTGGTGTTTTCTTTAGTTGCAGGACGCACGTCCAATTGCAAGCCGACTTGTGTCGCGGAAGGCAACCCCGTTTGCTGGGTGCGTTTATATTGGGTGGTGTAAACCGCTTTGAGATTACTATCGTTCAAAACGCTGGCAAGTTTATTTGCCCGTGCAATGCCTTGCTCGCTCAGGCTCGGATCTTTAACATCATCTGCCGATTTTTCAGCATGGCGAACCACGATGATCATGGTGTCGGCAGCAATAATGTTTGTAGAAAAAACAGTTAAAAAGAGTAATAGAGCAATAGTGAAGCGCTTCATTTTATTTCTCCATTTATGAAATTTCGTCTTCCCGGCGAAAGTCGGGATCCAGAAGCATGAACTGTGTAACGGTGAAGTCACGCTTCGCATTTTATTTCTGGGCCCCTTTTTCAACGGGGCGACGTTGGTAATTATTCGATAATTTTTTCTGCTCTCGAAGGCAATTCATTCCCTGCTCGCCACATCGTTTCATTCAAACTCTGCATCAATGCTTCCACTTCAGAACGACCAGCCGTTGAATGAATAGGCAGCGCGAGCATGTCACCCGCTTTAGCCCAGCTTAGAATAGTTCGTACGGCTTCTACTTCATCGAGTTGAATCGTGATGCTGCTTTCGGGTACGCCATGTTCAACTAAAGCATTTTGTAAAATTGCTGCAACTTCACCGGCTTCGCGCCCGCGAATGAAGCCGTCAATATCTTTCAACACAATAAAATCCGGTTTAAAGCTGGCGGCGACTTTTGCAAGTTCTCGTATATCATTGTCTTCACGATTTCCGGCCTGACCCAGCAACAATGCCAAGCGGCCAGTGGCTTGCTGGTTTTGCACGATACTCAGAAATCCATGCAAGCCTTCAGGGTTATGCGCGTAGTCAATCAAGACGCTAGCGCCACCTATTTTCCAGCGTTGCAGCCGACCTGGGTTATCACTATTGTGCGAACCAAAGCGTTGCATAGTCGTTTTAATGTTAGCGAGTTCGACGCCTAAACTAAGTGCAATACAAGCAGCAGCGGCGAGATTTTCGACATTGTATCGAGCACTGCCATTCATGCTTAAAGGCATGTCGGCTATTGCGCCGAGATCAATATCATTCAAATAAAGATGCGCGTTGATTAACTCACAAACCGTACCACCACGTTTTTTCAAATCAAGGACATGTGAATTATTTTCCTGCATTGAAAAATAGGCTAGGCGGCATTTAAATCGTCCGGTTTTTTGCATCAATAAGGCGTCGTCGGCATTCAGTACCAAAACACCATCTTCGTTCAAACCACGGGCAACGGTAAGTTTTACATCGGACAAACCGGACAAATCATGAATACCGTATTCGCCAAAATGATCGGCGCTGATATTGGTCACTGCGGCAACATTCACTTCTTGCACGGCAAGGCCGCGCCGCAAAATACCGCCACGCGCAGTTTCGAGAATAGCGGCTTGTACAGACTGGTTGCGAAGAATGGAGCGAGCTCCCATCGGCCCGGAATAATCGCCTTCTTCGTAACAAACACCATCTAGAAATAAACCATCTGTGCAGTTGTGACCCGTATGCCAACCGTGCTCACGACACATCGCGGCAACCAATCGCGTGGTGGTGGTTTTACCATTCGAGCCCGTGATAAAGGCGGTAGGAATACGTGATGATTTTTGCCAATCAATGGAATTAATTTCGGGCAATGCTTCCATAAACCAGGTTTGACTTCCCTGCCCTTCCCCGATGGAAAAAAACTCATCATCATTAAAAGTAGGCAGATTTTTTTCGAGTGTCGCGTTTATCAACGCCAATAAATGCGGATTTTCTTCGGCTTTCGCTATTTTCTTCAGTGTCGCCAAAGCCGCTTTGTCATCGATCAAACTCGGCATGGAAGGCGAATAGTTTTCCTGCTCGCAAGCAGTTGTTTTTAACCAGGCCCATTCATTGATTTCCGTGCCGGTATAGAGCAGGTCTGCTGGTGCCGAAAAAACTAAGCTCGCGCCGGTTTTATGTTTGCGAATGACAAAATCTGGAATGCCCCATTGTAAATACGCACAGGCTTGCAACACGTATTGTTGCCAGACGCCTAATAAATTATCGGGTGGAATTTCGCCACCCAGTATTTCAAGCGCAACACCACAGCCCGGTAAATATAAATTTGGCCCAGTCAATCGGCGTGAATCACGAAACCCCTGCTCGCTTAAAGTCATTATTAATCGTCAGATTCACGCGAGATGAAAATACCGCGCTCATCGCGTGAAATACCTTCCATCATTGCAAACGAATTATCTTCAGTCGGAACTTCAGACACCGGGGCCACTGCCACCGCCGCGCGCTCGGGCGCAGCACCTTCTGGACGGAACTTGATAATTTGCTTCCACGAACGCACCAAGGCATCGGCAAAAATCAACATCAAATCGCCCGGCTGCCCCATTCGGAGCGCTGCGTCTATCGCTTCTTGTTCGTCGGGAATAATGGATATGGCCGATTCCGGAACACCTTTTTCTTTCAGGGCGCGTGATTGAATCATCGGTACTTCATCACCATCGCGGCCACGCAAGCTATCATCACGACGACAAATATAATGATCAAAGCGTCCGGCAACTGCATCGGCAATCGCAACTAAATCTTCATTGCGTCGATCGCCCGGCCCTGCCAATACGACAATGCGGCGACCGCTGACATCCAGACGCTGCGCCAAATCCGCCATTACCGATACTGCGTGTGCGTTATGTCCGTAATCGAACAAGACTTTGAATGGGTGCTCGTTGAATACGTTCATTCGACCCGGCGCTTGGAAGAACGTGGTGTCGAAAGTACGCAAGCCCTGACGAATGGAATCGAGTTTGATACCGAGAGAAAATGCCATCGCCGCAGCAAACATCGCGTTTTGAACATTATGCAAAGCACGGCCTTCAAGCGTTGCTGGAATCAAATGCGTCCACAGTAATGGAATATGACTACCCTTGTCGTACAGCGTAATCATTTGACCATTAACGCCGTCCTCGAGCGCGCAGGCACGACCGCCGGCACGAATGTGTTCACGCACTAACCCATGCGAAGGATTTAGCGTCACATAGCAAATCATTTTTGCATCGGTATAACCCGACATCTTCAAGACATTGGGATCATCGGCATTCAGTACGGCGCAATCTTTCGCCACTTCGACCACGATGCGTTTGACTTCGGCAAGCTGCTCGAGTGTGTCGATACCTTTCATGCCGAGATGATCCGACTGCACATTCAATACGGCGCCGACATTCACTTCGCTCACGCCCATGCCGGCACGCACTAACCCGCCGCGTGCGGTTTCTAAAATGGCGATATCAATTTGCGGATCCGACAACACCATTCTTGCAGATACCGGCCCGGTCATATCGCCTTCGACCGTGCGTTGGCCGTCGATATAAACGCCGTCGGTTGTTGTCAAACCTGGCGTGTAACCGGCCATCTTGGTGATGTGCGCCAACATGCGGGCTGTTGTGGTTTTACCATTGGTACCAGTCACCGCTGCAATAGGTACGCGCGCGTGCGAGCCTTGTGGAAACAACATATCAATCACTGGGCCAGCGACATCGCGTGGAGTGCCTTCACTCGGTGCCACATGCATACGGAAGCCAGGTGCAGCATTCACTTCACAAATACCACCACCGATATTGCGATAACTCTCGGCAATATTGGTGATCAGAAAATCGACGCCACCAACATCAAGACCAATGGCGCGAATCGCACGCACTGCCATATCCCGATTATCGGGATGAATGATATCGGTTACGTCGGTTGCGGTACCACCCGTGGAAAGGTTCGCAGTGGAACGTAAATAAACCGTCTCGCCATCTTTCGGCACGGAATCGGCCGTGTAACCAACGCGCGTCATCATCATGTTCGCTTGGGCATCAAGCTCTAAACGCGTTAATACTTTTTCATGGCCAACACCACGACGCGGATCAAGATTCACTACATCGACCAATTGCGAAATGGTGTGCACGCCATTGCCAACTACATGGCCTGGCGTGCGTCTGGTAGCGGCGACCAGTTCGCCATTCACCACAAGCAGTCGATGGTCGTCACCTTCCATGAAAGTTTCCACGATGACGGAACGCGAGTGTTCTTTCGCTTTCGCAAAGCCTTCGGCTACTTCGTCGTCGGTCATCAGGCGAATGGAAATACCGCGACCATGATTACCGTTATAGGGTTTTGTCACCACGGGAAAACCGATGCGTCGCGCAGCACGAATAGCGAGTGATTCGGTCTGTACTAATTCCTGACGTGGCACAGGCAAGCCAAGCGAGCCCAGAATTTTGTTGGTTTCTTCTTTATCACTCGCTAACTCCACGGCGATATGCGGCGTTTTTCCGGTGATGGTGGCTTGAATACGCTGCTGATATTTTCCGTGGCCCAATTGCACGAGTGATTGCTCATTCAAACGCAGCCAGGGAATATTTCTTTCTTCGGCCGCTTTTACAATCGAAGCAGTCGATGGCCCCAGCGCGCGGCGTTGTGCGAAACGAATAAACTCGTCACGGGCGCTTGGCCAGTTCCAATCTTCTGGCAACAAACCACTGGTCTGCAATGCAGCCGGCAATAAAGAGGTCAACAATTTCAGTGCCAATTCGCCGGCGGCAATGCCTTCATCTTTCTGTGCGTACTCATAGACAACCATATAAACGCCGGGCTTGTCTGTACTACGAGTTTTACCGAAGGTGACGTCTTCGCCTGCCATGTTTTGAAGTTCGATCGCAACATGCTCCAACACATGGCCTAGCCAAGTGCCTTCGTTTTCTTTCATGCGTCGAACAAAACCACCGGGTTCGCGATACGAACAGCCATGCTCGTGCAAACCAGGCAGCGCATTGACCAAGCCGTCAACAAAATCGTTACCCAATTTCGCGGTTGGCCATTTTTCCAATTCACCTAGATCAAGTTCCAGTTTTATCACTGGAAAATGTGCATACAAGGACGGTCCAACAAATACATTACGTTCGAGAATCCGCATGGCAAAATCCTAGGTTAAAGGGCTAATTAAATTTCCGGCTAATGCTTTTCTTGTATGCAAATTAAAGGTAGCACCGGCGACAAGTATGTGCACGGTCAGGCCCAGCAGGCAAACCGGTTCGCCTTCATTGACTTGATCCATCGAAGAAAACGAAAGATTGGAAGCATCCACGACTGTAATGCCGCCGCTGCCTTCCACTTCCACCGTATTGTCGGGACTGATAAACGCAGCGGTGTCTTCATCCAAACCCAAGCCAATGGCAAACGGGTTGTAAGCCAAGGCGGTTACAAGGCGACCGAGACGATCACGCTGACGAAAATGCTGATCGATAATAAAACGATTAGTCAAACCAAAACCCGGTGCAAGACGAACGGAACCCGCAATCGGCGAAGAGCCTTCTTCACCAAAGGCAATCATGTGTTCGCTAATGACGCTGGCGCCAGCACTGGTGCCGGCAACATGCACGCCTTCGGCATTTTGTGTACGAATTAGTTTCGCCACTGGGGTGCCGCCAATTAAGGTCGTTAAACGCAATTGGTTACCGCCGGTGATGAAAATGCCAGTCGCTTGTTCAATGCGCTTTAGACGATTAGGTTCAGAGCAATCACGACGGGTGTCGAAATTAATCGACTCCACTTTCGCAACACCCAAATCGGTAAATATTTTTTCATAGCGCTCGCCGGTATCGAGCAAACGACTGGCAGTTGGAATTACGACAATATCAGCCGCACTACCGCCGCAAAGTTTTACAAAACGCTCAAGAATTCGAGGATTATTTTCTTTTTCTTCCGCGCCGCCGATGGGAATAATCCAGCCGCGTTGTTCCCCATCTTCCACTTTACTTGGGCACATCCACTCGTCCTTGGTGTTCCATATCTATATAGCGGCAATTTTACACTGGGCACACCTTAAATCCTAATTGCACTGCCCGCTGGATGGGCTTTAACAAGCCGAAACATTTAGTCAATTATTGAAGTAACCGAAGTTTTCCATGGGCCGGGGCTATGCAAAATCGAATTTATAGCGTTTTAGCATTTCTCGCTTTCCCCCAACTTGCACTGGCAGCAAGCCCCACTAGGCCGCAATTCGTCAAACCTAGCGATGCACAATTGCTGGCTTACGCGCCTGAAAACACTGAGCATTAAACCCGACTGGATACCGACCTTACCGGTGACGGACTTGTGGACAGCGTTTTCATTGCCAACTCCGAAGGAAAACCGGTACTTACCGTGATGACGTCCTGCGCCGATGAAGTCAATAGGGGGCAAGAGCCGATTGGCGAAGTCGAGCTGGAAACTTTTCCATCGGGAGCGGCAGATTTACGTTTTGAAAAAGGCGTATTGATTGTTGAAGATTTAACCGGAGGCACTACCGCCATTTCTGCATTGCATCGATATCGTTTTGATAAAGCCCAACACCGCATGCGTTTGATTGGCGACGACGTTATGCAAAACAGCCGCACTAATGCTCATGATTCACTGAAAGTCAGTACCAATCAACTGACCGGCAAAAGCATTTCGCAATTCAGAAAATTGAAAAAAGATGAGTATGTCGATCAGACGCCCGTCACGAAAAAAATCTCGGCCCAAGTGCTTTACATGGAAGACGCCCCGAAGCCTTGCGTAGCACTTGGCTGCATGGACCAATAGCTCCGGCGATGCAAGACACGGTGGAAAAACCAGAATCATTCGCAACGACCAGCCTGCTCATTTCAAATTTTCTGACATTGATCGTTGCTTTAATCCTGAAATGGCAACTGGTACTGGTGATCTGGCCGTACTGGACACAAAGCGTGATTATTGGCTGGTATGCAAGGAAAAGAATGCTGGCCTTGAAAAAACTCAGCACCGAAGGCTTTACCAGCAATGACGAGCCTGTCCCCGCAAATGAAAAAGGTAAACGCTCCACCACAAGTTTTTTTGTAATCCATTACGGTTTTTTTCATTTCGGCTATCTAGTTTTTTACTAGCTGTAGCACGGGTAGATTCCGGCTAGGATACTTTCTGGATATTGGTTTGCGGTTTCGCTTATGTATTTGCACAAGGCAAAACCTGCGAACAACAAATAGCTTCCGACGCACTCGGAAAACCCAATCTCGGCAAATTAATGTTTCTACCTTATTTGCGAATACTACCCATGCATCTAACTATTATTTTCGGAATCATAGGCGGCTCGACTTTTTCAATTTTATTTTTTGTGGCACTCAAAACTATCGCCGATGTTTTGCTAGGCCGGTTTGATCGCAACATTGCGAGCAAAGCTAGCGTGCAGCAATCCTGATGTTTCGTCGGAGCGCCTTTAGGCGCTAATGAAGCTGCGACGAGATTCGTTACTGATAACACCGCTCCTAAGACGTGCTACTTCAATCTATCCAGCACTTCTTTCAAATCATCGGCCAACGGCGCATTAATCAAATACGGCTTCGCCCCACCCTCCAATGCAAACTCCATTGAAGCGGCATGCAGAAACAAACGCTTCAATCCGGTTTGTTCCGCCAGGCGCTTGTTGGCTTCGCGGTCACCGTATTTTTCATCACCGGCAACTGGGTGGCCCAAATGTTTGGCATGTACGCGAATTTGATGGGTTCGGCCGGTTTCGATAGTAACCTCACAAAAACTGCAACCGGCTTTGCGTTCTAGCAGTTTGAAGTGACTGACCGATGCCTTGCCTTCAGGATGGACTCGGACCATACGTTCGCCGCCCTGCAAGACCGAGCGCTGCAAAGGGGCATCGACGGTCATGATGCCAGACGGCATCTTTCCTACTAATAAGGTCAAATATTTCTTGTTCGGAGCTTCTTCATCCTCGCCTTCGCGCATCAATGCCTGCAATTCGAGCAAGGCCGAGCGCTTTTTGGCGATAATTAGCACGCCGCTGGTATCCCGGTCGAGCCGATGGACCAGTTCAAACGGTTCATCCGGACGCAGCGCACGCAGGCCTTCAATCACACCATGGCTAACGCCACTGCCGCCATGGGCAGCAATGCCAGTCGGCTTATTCAGGGCCAAAAGCAGCTTGTCTTCATAAATAATGCTAGCGGCCAGGCGCTCGAGCAGGGATTTTGGGGCTGGTCTGACCTCGCCCTCCACTTCGAGCCGAACCGGCGGAATGCGGACTTCGTCACCGACAAAGACTCGGGCATCGGGTTTGGCACGTTTGCCATTGATGCGAACTTGTCCGCTGCGCACAAGTTTATAGATGAGGCTTTTGGGCACACCTTTAATTTGGCTCGATAAAAAGTTGTCCAAACGCTGATTATCGCGATCTTCGGGCACTTCTACCGATCTTACCGCCGTGTTTGGGCTTGCCTTGCGGGGCGGGGTCGTCATTGTCATATTCGTCTGTTACACTGAGTTCGCGAGATAACGTCCTGATTTCGCTGGAATGTCGGCCGAAAGCTGAGCACCAGTGATTCCTGAAAAGCCGCTACCACACTCCAAGGGAGTGACCATGTTAGCTGGTTCGATGGTCGGATGGATATCGCTCGACGTGTAAAACGTCGGTCAGACCGGAAAACGCTCGGCGCTTTTCGGCCCCTTTTGAAACAAATAGTTTAGCGCTCCCGTGGGTACGCCCAAGGTTAAGGACACCTCAAAACATCCAAATATCGTCGCGATACTGCGTTGCAAGAAAAAATAACTCCCTACATATGAATAATATGCGCGTCATTATTTTTCCCTTGCGTCTTGTCTCGCTCAGATCTTTGAATGTTTAGTGATGCCCTGAAGCGCTGGAAGTTCCAACCAGGCAATCATGCGCATGAGCGCGTTGCCGGTAATTGGTGAAGGACCCCGGCGTTCCTCGCGGTAGAGCGTGTGAGGAATAACAATGAAAAGAATGTTGATAAACGCTACGCAAGCGGAAGAATTGCGGGTTGCGATTGTGGATGGCCAGACGCTTTACGATATTGATATCGAGCAGCCATCAAAAGAACAAAAAAAATCCAATATCTATAAAGGTCGCATCGTACGCCTCGAGCCTTCGCTTGAAGCGGCGTTTGTCGAATATGGCGGTGGCCGTCACGGCTTCCTGTCTCTGAAAGAAATTTCCCGCGATTATTTCCTGCCAGGTGTTGATTCCAATAAAGCCAGCATGAAGGAATTCCTGCGTGAAGGTCAGGAAATTGTCGTACAGGTAGATAAAGAAGAGCGCGGTAATAAAGGAGCTGCTTTAACCACTTTCATTTCGCTCGCTGGTCGCTACATGGTGTTGATGCCGAACTCGCCGACTGCCGGTGGTGTTTCGCGCCGCATCGAAGGCGACGATCGCCAAGCCTTGAAAGAAGCCATGGACGCACTGACGATACCCGACGATATGGGTGTCATCATCCGTACCGCCGGTGTTGGCCGTGATGCCGAAGAGCTGCAATGGGATCTGAACTACCTGCTGCAAGTCTGGAAATCGATTACTGAAGCTGCATTGTCGAAACCTGCACCCTTCCTTATTTATCAAGAGTCTCGTCTGATCATTCGCGCCCTGCGCGATTATCTGCGTTCGGATGTCGGCGAAATTCTGGTCGATACTCCGGCGATGTATGAAGAAGCCAAAGACTTCATGCAATCAGTGATGCCGCATACGCTTAAAAAATTGAAGATGTACACCGACGACATCCCGCTATTCAACCGTTTCCAGATTGAATCGCAAATTGAAGCCGCTTATGAACGCACCCTGCGTTTGCCATCCGGTGGCTCGATCGTAATGGATCAAACCGAAGCCTTGACGGCCGTTGACGTTAACTCATCGCGCGCTACCAAGGGCGGCGATATCGAAGAAACCGCGTACCAAACCAACATCGAAGCCGCTGAAGAAGTGGCTCGACAATTGCGTTTGCGTGATCTGGGTGGTTTAGTCGTTATCGACTTTATTGATATGGGTTCGGGCAAGCATCAGCGCATGGTCGAAGACCGCCTGCAAGCCGCCTTGAAACATGATCGTGCCCGTGTACAAATCGGCAAGATCTCGCGTTTCGGCTTATTGGAAATGAGCCGACAGCGTTTGCGTCCAAGTCTGGGCGAATCGAGTCAGATCATTTGCCCACGTTGCGATGGCCACGGCCGCATGCGCAGTGTTGAATCCTTGTCCTTGTCGATTCTGCGTCTGGCAGAAGAACATGCGATGAAAGAAAACACCGGACAAGTATTAGTACAAGCGCCAACTGAAATTGCCAATTACCTGTTGAATGAAAAACGTCGTGCGATTGTCGAGATCGAAACTCGCCATGAATCACCGATTTTGATCGTGGCTGATACGCAATTGGAAACCCCGCATTTCAATGTCTCGCGTCTGCGTGAAGGCGAATTGACGGAAGAATCGGCAAAGCCTAGCTATCACCGCACAACGCCGCGCAAATTGGAAATTCATTCGCTGACACGTTCACAATTGAATATTCCGGTGATGCCGGCAGTAACGCATGTGCATCCAACGCAACCGGCACCGACTCGCGAACCACGCGAAGAAAATGTAACAGCCCCAGCTCCGGCAACAAGCGTTGAGCAAGTTAAGAAGCCTGGCATGTTCGCGCGCATCGCAGCATTTTTTACTGGCGGCACAGAAAGCGAAGCATCGAAAACTAAAATCGATACCGGCGAGCACAGAGAACGCAGCAGCAGAAATAGTAACGATAGAAATCATCGAAACTCACGTCCGCAACGCGACAGCCGTGGCAATCAACAACGTCCACCGCAAAGCCGTAATCAAGCCGCCAGTACACCACAAGTAAAACCACAAGCCGCGCCATTGCCGCAGCAAAACAAAGCTCCAGCTCCGCAAGCGGCAAAACAGCCTCTCAAGCAGGAAACGCTTGAGCAAGCACCGGTTCTTGACGAAGCAAAACAACTTGAATTGCAGCAGCGCGCGGAAGAACTGAAACGCAAGGAAATGGAGCGGCGCGAAGCCCAGCGTCAAGAAAGCTATCGCCGTGAAGCCGAACGTAGAGCCAAACGCGAAGCAGAAAAAAATGCCCAATTGGCAGCAGCCACTACCCCAATTGTCGATGGAGAAGTACAAGTTATTGTTGATCCGCAAATAACCGAAGCCCTCGCAGAAAATGGCAGCACCGACGATGAGCAAAGTGCCGAAGGCGCACGTCGTCGCCGTGGCCGTCGTGGTGGCCGTCGTCGTCGTCGTCCGGATCAAGGCCCACAAGATCCAAACGCCATACAGGACGAAAATTCAGCCACCGATTTCGATGATGAAGACGGTGATGAAGAAGAAGTAACCTCAGGAAGCGAATCGGAATCCGAGCAAATCAGGCCTGCACACATTGCAGCGTTTGTCGCACCTGTGTTGGTGTCTGCAATGCCGGTAACACGGGCAGAATCGGAATTTGATGATTTGGATGATCAACTTTCTTCAGAAAATATAGCAGTAGCTCCAGTGCCCGCCGCTATCGTTCAAACTCAGGTTGAGAGAACGCCACTGGCTCCAGTAGCTCATGCCGAGACAAAGATCGAAGAAACCACTGCGCCGCTTATCCCAACAACAACACCGGAAATTGAAAAAGCCGAGCCGGTCGTTGTCGCGATTGTTGCCCCAAAGATCGAAGTAGAAGCAATCAAGCCGGCCCCTGTCAGCATCGCAACCGGCCCGAAAGTTACTGTTGAACTGCCGGTGACGGCGGAATTATTAGCCGCAGCAACACAACAAGAAGTAGTTGCTGAAGTTGTCGCCAAACCCTTGGTAGTCGCTGCCGTTTCAACCGTGCCGCCTGCATTCAGCGCTCCTGCACCGATTGCAGCCATTTCGCCAACGCCAATTAGTACTGTCTCGGCCGCTGTTACGGATACGGCTCCAGCACCGGCGGCTACTGCCCCAACTGCGATCAGAAGTGTTCCACCTGCGTTCAGTGCACCAGCACCGGTTGCAGCAACAATTCAAGTAGCACCAGTGGCAGCATTTACCGCTCCGGCTCCGGTCGCAGCAAGCGCTACAACACCGAGCATTAATAGTGTTGTACCGCCAGCATTTAGTGCACCCGCACCGGCTGCCTTCGTTGTACCTAAACCAGTTGAAGCACCACAAGTAGCCAAAGCTGAAATTGATCTACTGGCAGAAAATACTCAAGAAGGGGATCAGCAGAAACTGATCTGATTTTTGAATAGCTCAATAGATGGAAATAAAAACGCCGAGCTAAGACTCGGCGTTTTTTATTTTCATCGATAGGAGCCGTACTACCGAGAATAAACCTGTCGCAGAGTTATTCGCGGCTAACACCGCTCCGACTTTTTTACAAAGCTTTCGCTTGCTCGGTAATGCCGTGATGCGCAGCCAAACGCGCCATGCTCATCACATCGTTTACGCCCAGCTTGATCATTAATCGCGATTTGTGAGTCGCGACTGTTTTTCCGCTTAAACTCAATTTTTTTGCGATATCTTCCGCACGCAAACCCTGGCATAACAACATACTGATTTCCATTTCGCGTGGCGATAATCCAAAAAATGGCGATGTTGTCTGACCACCCCCGAAGACCAATCGCTGCGCGAGATCTCCACCAACATAACGCTTACCACGAGATGCTTCCCGAATCGCTTTTAATAATTCGCTGGCATCGCAAGCCTTGCCAACATAGGCACTGGCGCCTGCGTCCAACAAGCGCTTCGGCATCGGTCCTTCTTCCTGTACCGAAACAATCACGACTTTCGGACCGACCTGTCCTTTAACCAAACGCTCGGTGATCTCCAGGCCACTAATACCGGGCAGATGTAAATCGCAGAGCACCACATCGGGCAGTAGCTTCTTGATTACCGGCAGGCCTTCTTCACCGCTAGCCGCCTCACCAATAACTTCAATATCGACTTCATTCTGCAAAATCATGCGATAACCCGCCCGCACCAATGCATGGTCGTCCAATAAAAATACACGAATCATAGAATCCCCCGGCTCAATGAAGACAGCTTACGGACCTGCCCCTAACCAAACAATACGAAAAAGCCTGATTTTCTTGTAGGAAATTTCCTACAAGGCATTCAAGTCGGTTAAAATACACACCTTGGGAAGCAGACCGAGTGATTTACGCCCAGTCTTTACAACAAAAATGGAGAGGTGGCCGAGCGGTTTATGGCAGCAGTCTTGAAAACTGCCGTGGGTTTGTAGCCCACCGTGGGTTCGAATCCCACCCTCTCCGCCATTATAAATTTAAGTCTCTGATTCCAGAGGTTTTTTTATTGCCTTGTTTTCCAGCCCCCACAACAAGCCCGACTCATCAATACTAAACGCTCGTGATGCATTCAGCTAAACTTATCTTAAGTACTATCCTTATATCGCTTGACTTGATGCTCTGCGACTGATCAAATGTTTTACGCCAGTATAACTATTGCTGGTTACAAACAAGCAATCAAGGGAAAGACATGAGCGCAGCAGCGGCTATTTTAGATGGCAACGCTTCCAGCGAAATTAAGGCCAAGCTTAGGCAGGCTGGCGGCTCTTTAATTGTAACCATACCAAAAGTCATTGCGAAAATTATGGATGTCGATGCCAATGACGACGTGGTTTTATCAATGCGTGGTCGCGTGTTGGAAATAACACCAGCTAAAAAAACATTGTCCGATAGATTGGCGAAAAGCCCTGCAAGTCCAAAAGACTGGTATCGCGATCCTGAATTCATGGATTTTGAGAATGTCGGCCGTGAGCTCCTGTGAGCCGGATAAATGCTCCCGCACGCGGAGATATTCTTTTGGTAAACCTCAACCCTACTTCGGGGAAAGAAATTCAAGATAGTCGGCCGGTTTTAGTAGTATCGGCCGATGCATTTAACCGCCAATCGGGTTTGGCAATGGTGCTGCCAATAACTCAGGGCGGCAACGCAAGTCGTGAAAACGGCTTTACTGTTTCACTGATGGGCTGCGGCACTGAAACTCAAGGCGTTGTGCTGTGCGATCAATTGCGCACCGTTGATTTGCACTCCCGAACATTTAAATTTGTTGAACATGCACCTGACGACTTTCTTGATGAAGCGCTTGATGCGGTTAAGTCGATACTTGAGTAACGTAAATGTTGCGCCATAGGCATACCCTACGGTTCGTGCGCACCTCATGGACTGCTTGTTCCCATCGCATGCTTAGATCAATGAAGCAGCAATCGGTTACACGTACCTGTGAAATAGCATAAGACTACAGAAGCCGAACTTTTGACTGTCAACCCACCTGAAATCAGAGATGAAATTAACTATCAGTTTAAAGGTGGAACTTGGATATTTGAGAACGATGCCGTATCGTCCGTTGGTAAACTTCAGAGACCGATATCCACCACCCATATTCTTGCATTCGATGGTGAGTCAACGCCTGTTGGAATGATCACTAACAACAAAATAATTATTGGACTTGCAGTATCCATCTTCTCTTATGCTGTGGAAAGATATCCGAAAAGCTCTTGCAGAGCATTGGCGAACAAATATTCAAATTACGTGACGTAATGAACGCCATTTAATGAACACCATTAATTATCCTAGTTTGCGCAACTTGGAGGGTAGCTCAGAAACGCTGCATGCTACGCCAAAAACTGTTCCGACATTCCCAAGGCAGTTTCAAGCACCACCACATAACAAGAACTAACCATTACAATCAACACCATCTAAACCCGCGCACTTCCCCCCTACATCCTTTCATAAGCATGCCCGAGCACTACGAACTTCACCCCATCACGCCGCAGGAACGCTTTTTGCAGAAAGCCGCTGATTGCCTGAAAAATGGCGGTTTAGCGCTCTGCCCTACCGACGCGGGTTATGCCTTTGTCTGGAATCTGAATGCGGTAGAGGCTGAAAACCGAGTGATTCGGCTCAGACAGCTGGACAGCAAGCACCCTTTCACCTTACTCTGTCGCACATTAAGTGAGGCTGGCCGTTTGGCTCGGCTAGAGGATTCAGCCTTTCGGCTGATGCGTACACACTGCCCAGGGCCTTGTACGTTCATATTACCGGCCTCTCCAGAATTACCCCGTCGTTTAAAGCATAGTGGTCGCAGTAAGCGCCGCGAAATTGGTGTTCGTTTGCCGCGACATGCGGTGATGAATTCTCTGCTGGAGTTGATGGGGGAACCGCTACTTAGTACCAGTGTGGTATTGCCGGAAGAAGACGATTTGGCGAGCCATGAAATTCAAGCTGTTATTGAGCGGTGTTTGCGTTATGTAGATGTGCTGTTGGACGCAGGCGATTGCGATCCGGGCCCTACCAGCGTGATTGATTGCACGAGCGAAACACCCGAAATCCTAAGACAAGGTTTTCACGAAGTTTCAATTTGAGAGGGCTACAAAAATAGTTTTCTCATAACCACCATAAGTCTATTAATGAATAACGACCCCGCGCCTAACGCGACCGAAGAAACCAGCACTATTTTTCCCGTATTACCGCAACAGCAGGAAATGCCGTTGGCGATGGTATTGGGGCAGCCTGTGCTGCAAATGCCGCAAGACCTTTATATTCCACCCGATGCGCTCGAGGTCATTCTTGAGGCATTTGAGGGGCCGCTCGATCTGCTTTTGTATCTGATTCGTCGCCAGAACCTGAATATTCTAGATATTCCGGTGGCTGAAATCACTCGACAGTATGTTGAATATATCGGAGTGATGCACGATTTGCGTTTCGATCTGGCAGCCGAATATTTGGTGATGGCCGCCATGCTGGCCGAGATTAAATCGCGCATGCTGTTGCCGCGGCCACCTTCGGAGGAAGGTTTGGAAGCCGATCCACGCGCCGAATTAGTGCGTCGTTTGCAGGAATACGAGCGCTTCAAAAAAGCCGCCGAAGATATTGATTTGCTCGATCGTCTTGATCGCGACACCCATGTGGTTAGCGCCCATGTTCCGGAACGTGCGTCGGTAAAAATTCCACCACCGGTCGATTTGCGTGAAATGTTGCTGGCTTTGCGTGATGTGATTAAACGCGCCGAATTGTTTACTCACCATGCGATTAAGCGTGAAGCCCTGTCGGTAAGACAACGCATGGGTGAACTGCTGAGTCGCTTGAGCGATGGCAAATTCCATCCTTTCGAAACGATGTTCAATGCTCAGGAAGGCAAACTAGGCGTCGTAGTGACTTTTCTTTCAATTCTAGAATTGGCAAAAGAACAGTTGCTTGAAATTGTGCAAGAAGCGTCTATGGCGCCGATCTATGTCAAATCACTGGCAGCCTCAGACAACGACGCCGCCAATGAGCCGCTTATTCTCCCCGAATCGGAGTTTGATACTCCGGACTCCCCCACTTCTAACTGACAATGACTTTATTCATGGAACATGATTCAAATCAGGATTTGGACCAACAATTAATTGGTCGCATTGTTGAAGCTGCCATCATGGCAGCACCGCAACCACTCAGCATTACCCAGCTTTACGCCTTATTCCCCGATGACGCACCGGCGCCACCTGTGGGCAGCATTGAGCGCGCTGTCGGCGAGTTGCAACAAGCCTGCGCTGAGCGTGGCGTTGAACTGATTGAAGTCGCTTCGGGTTTTCGTTTCCAGGTCAAAAATGATGTCCACAACTGGGTGGCACGTCTTTGGACCGAACGTCAAAGCAAATATACCCGTGCAACCCTGGAAACGCTGGCATTGATCGCTTATCGCCAGCCGATTACACGCGGTGAAATTGAACAAATCCGTGGCGTTGCCGTTAGTGCACAGATGGTGAAAGCGCTGGAAGATCGCGAGTGGATTCGCGTCGTCGGCCACCGCGATGTACCAGGCAAGCCCGCCTTATTCGGAACCACCAAGGGCTTCCTGGATTACTTCGGTTTGAAAAGCCTGGATGCATTGCCGCCATTGGCCGAACTAAAAGAAATTCCCGAACTCGATCCACAACTACCTTTTGATCGCGTGCCGCAAGTGGCTTCAGCAGCGATGATAAACATAGAAGAAATATCAGACGAAAATTCTGATGAAGAAGCCAACAAAAATATGGAAGAAAATTCCGGCGAGAATTCGCATCTTGAAAATAAAGAACCCACGACTGTCGAGATGACACCCGACGATGAAAATCAACAGAGTGCTGACGAAACACACAATGAAGAGGCTGGCGATATTGCCGAGCCGGAGTATAAAAATGAGTAATGAAATTAACGACAATAATCGCAAAACACTTTCGCTAAAACGTGAGGGTGAAGAAATTGCACCGAAAGCGGAAGAGCGCTTGCATAAAGTGTTGGCGCAAGCCGGTTTAGGTTCGCGCAGAGCGCTGGAAGAACGTATTGCCCAGGGCGTCGTCAAGGTAAATGGCGAAGTCGCACAAATCGGACAATCGGTTCATAGCGGCGATCGCATCGAGCTAGACGGCAAGACCTTTGTCGCCACAGCGCTGACTGAACCGAGCAGTGTGCTGATTTATAACAAGCCCGAAGGCGAAGTCACTACCAATGAAGATCCCGAAGGTCGCCCAACAGTATTTGAATCACTGCCACGTTTGAAAGGCGCGCGCTGGATTGCCGTTGGTCGTCTGGATATCAACACCACCGGTTTACTGTTGCTCACCACTGACGGTGAATTGGCGAATGCTCTTATGCATCCATCGAATGCGATTGAACGTGAATACGTTTGCCGTATTCATGGCGAAGTGCCCGACAACATTGTTGATCGTTTAGCACGCGGCGTAGCATTGGACGATGGTCCGGCGAAATTTGATAAAATTGAACGTATTGGTTCGAGTGATTCGCATGCCTGGTTTCAGGTGGTCGTTGCCGAAGGTCGCAATCGCGAAGTTCGGCGCTTATGGGAATCGCAGGGTTTTCAAGTCAGTCGCTTGAAGCGTGTGCGCTATGGCAAAGTCACACTGCCACGTTTATTAAAACGCGGTAACTGCGTCGAGATGGATCAAAAGGCAGTTGAAGGCCTGCGTGCAGAATTTAAACTTGACGAAAACGCACCGGTATTGACTTTGCAGTCGGTCATTGGCCAACGCAAATCGCGTCCTACCGAAATTCGTGTTGGTAAAGATCGCGTACAAAATAATTATGTCAATGGCGCAGTGAATGATGAGGCACGCGAGCTTCGTCGTTTCGATAACGTGCGTGAAGATCGTCCACGGGGCCGTGGCCGTCCTGGCGCAGGTGCTGGCCGACCGAAACCAGGTGGCTTCAAGCCGAGGCCAAGCGGCAAACCTTTCAGTGGCCCGATGGGTGCCGATGCAGCACACCCCGGCACTCGCACACCGCGCGGCAATGCCCGACCAGCCTTCGGTGAAAAACGTCCATATAACGCTGGCCCACGCGATGACAATTTTGGTAATCGTGCTGAAGGCCCGCGTGCGCCGCGTCCTGCAGGCGATCGCCCACAAGGTGATCGTCCGCCATTTCAAAATCGTGGTCCACGTCCGCAAGCTGACCGTCCTCAAGGTGAGCGCCCTCCTTATCAAAACCGCGGTCCACGCCCTCAAGGCGGACCACCACAAGGCGAACGTGCGCCCTATCAAAATCGTGGCCCGCGCCCGCCTCGTAGTCCCGATAGCAATCCGGCCGAATTCCGTAGCTGGTATGTACCCGATGGTGTCGATACCGGCTCACGAGTAGCACCACCGCGCGGTCCAAACCCACAAGGTGAACGTCCTTATCAAAATCGTGGACCTCGCCCTCAAGGCGACCGCCCGCAGGGTGATCGCCCGCCATACCAAAATCGTGGCCCGCGTCCTCAAGGCGGTCCTTCGCAGGGAGATCGTCCACAAGGTGAACGTCCGCCATACCAAAATCGTGGCCCGCATCCGCAGGGTGACCGCCCACAAAGTGATCGTCCACCCTTTCAAAACCGTGATCCCAATCGTGCCCCACGCCCTCAAGGCGATCGTCCACAAGGTGATCGCCCACCCTACCAAAATCGTGGCCCGCGTCCACAGGGTGACCGCCCGCAAGGTGATCGCCCGCCGTATCAAAATCGTGATCAAAACCGGGGCCCGCGTCCTCAAGGCGATCGTCCACAAGGCAGCCCGCGTCCACCATTTCGCAAACGTCCTGAAGGTTTACCATCCGACGATTGAAAGCTGAATATCAAGAAATAAAAAAGCAGAGCTCGGGCTCTGCTTTTTTTAGATATACCAATTCTTGGCCTAAGAGCATCGCTAATAATGCTGGAGCACACGCTCTAGAAAAAAACTGGATGGTGTCAGCGTACTCAACGCTCGGAGCATCCAATGAAACTCGCCCACCGTTTAATATTCTCATCACTATTACTCATTACGCTGCCTTGCAGTGCTAAAGATTTCATCATTTCCAATGGCGATACCGCCGGATTATTGAACGCCATCACACTTGCCAATCAAAGTCCCGAAGCGGATGTCATTACATTGGCAAAACACGGACTGTATGCCATCAGCAAACCGAGCGGCGCAAATCTGTTGCCCAGCTTTGAAAACACCCTGACTATTAACGGAAACGGTGCAGAAATTCGTCGATACACCAAGGCATCGGTGACATTAATCTCCACCGAAAAAAATAGTCAGGTGGTACTTCGCCATCTGATTCTTGCTGAAGGTAGTGAGGGGGCATTAATTAATCGAGGTGACTTATTACTGGACCGGGTGAAGATAGTCGATACCGATTCGGGCAACGCACAAGCGATAATTACAAACTTCGGGCGCTTGAGCCTGAGCAATTCGGAGCTGGCGCATAATCAGATGCCGGTTCAGGCACATGATGCCGGGGTGATTATTAATCATGGCGAATTGAGCCTGTCGTTCACCAAAATTCATAGCAACACCATACGTCAGGATAAAAACCCGCTGGCTTTTGCATTGGGTGCATTAAATTTTGGCAGCATAAAAATTAATGGCTTCAGTATTGACAGCAATGACATAGATCCGGCAATTAATCCCTCGCAACTGGCCGGCATTATCAATATTGGCAAAGCGAGAGTTTATGGACGGTTCCCGCAAAAACAAATCATTCAAAAATCGACTGCGAGTCTGGGCATTATTGCCAACAATTAATCAGCCAAAATCAACTCAATAAAAAGGCCGCGTAGTGCGGCCTTTTCTTCAATCGCTGGAGTATTTAGTCAATGTCCAGACTGTCCGAGGTCTTCTTTCTACGGCGCTTGTCTTGCTGATCAAAACCGGACTCGCAACCATCTTTAAGTACCATCACACATTCAAGATATTCGCTGACCATTACAATCGCAGCACGAATAGCCTTGCCGGCCGGTTTGTTTTCTTCATTTTGAAAACCGCCGCTAGCACCGAATTTCGAAAAATTCAGATTACTGCCGCCGCTCTTTGAATTACCTTCAATGGTCCGCACAAAAGCGATTTCACCCGTGGTGGCATC
>Ga0209181_10001039_pt1 | contig 49379 bp, 43 predicted proteins | sample MAT05_FD_187208 | JGI IMG/M metagenome (GOLD analysis project Ga0209181, IMG submission 187208) | Freshwater microbial communities from Lake Fryxell liftoff mats and glacier meltwater in Antarctica - MAT-05 (SPAdes) (version 2) | ecosystem: Environmental > Aquatic > Freshwater > Ice > Liftoff... | reverse complement strand
AGGCGAAGCGCGCGCTGCTCGACGACCATCTGCGAAGCCGTTGGAGCAAGCGCGGGGCGCCCTGATGTCGGCATTCAACCTGCTACACCCCGACCATCGGATGCCCCCGTCGACACCGTGCTCAACAGCTACGAGGCCTGCCTGAAGTTCACCTACGCTGGGAAGACTCGCTATTACGCTGGCGGCGTCATCGGCGAAATCTATGAGACGATCGAACAGGTGCTGGTGGGTGTCTTCTGGGCCTTGGTCTGGGCGTCGAGAATCGACACCGAGGACGGCCCAATGAACAGGATCGATGAAATCGTCCATAAATGCCATAAAACGCCGCCGCCATGATGGGCCGCGCGCGCGCTACACTCTCCTGGGCGGCCGTGTTTCTCCACGTAACGGCCGGCTGCGCTTCGTCGCCGCCTCGTCCTCCACCCCAACCGCCACTCGGCTCTTTGTCCACCGTCTCTGTCTCGACTTCAAGCTGTCCCAAACCGCAGGAACGCATTGCCATGACCGCCAAAGAGAACCCTGCGGATATCGTCTTTTGGGAACGCGCCGAGCTCGCAGCGATCCCGCCCGATGAGTTCATGCTCATTCAGGATTCAAACCTGTTGTGGCAGGCCGAGCTTGCCTCGAGGGGGCTCGGCGACCTGTTCGTGCCCGCGGCCGACCCCTACTTGGCGGGGCGGCCGGCGTCGCACTGTATCCATTTCGGCAGGGTCGAAGCGCTACAGCACAGCTACACCGTCTCCGACCTGTCGCTGGTAGTGGTCGAGAGCTCCGCCTTCGTGCTGGTGCGACCCAGCGTCGACCCCGGCCCGCCCGCTGAGCAACCCGCGCGAGCGCAGCGGCTCGCGCAAGCTCTCTTCCGTGGAGCGTCGACTCCGCTGCAGCCAGTGCCCCTCCGCGCGCGCGACGAGTCGTTGCGCATGACGAACATGGGAGTTGTTGTCCTCGGCTCGATACCCGGCAGTATCCACGCGGTCGTGGTGGGGAACCAACTCTCGTTCCTGCTGCACAAGCCACGCGACTTCGGCAAATCCGCCGACGGTCCGGCGGAGACTGGCTGGCTCAGCAGTGTGCTCAAGGCGGCGTGGGACGCGGATGGCCGAGGCAAGCCGACGCCCCGCGATCCGCAGCCTGACTTCGGTCAGCGCGGCCCACGTGCCGCCCCCCCGGTCGACCCCGCGGACACGCTATTTTGGAACCGCTGGCGTGACGAGTCGATCGACCCCGCTGCTTTCGTTCCACTTGCGACAGCCGAGGACGAACGCTCTCTGCAGAAGGCGTCCGGCCCGGACCTCGAGCGTCTCCTCAGACCGGAAGCCTCCCTGTACGGCACCGGGCGCCAGCATGCATTTCACGCATCTCCCGACTCGATTACCCACCGCTACGACGTGGGCGACCTGCGTTTGCTTGTCTATGAGAACGAGCAGCATGTCACAGTGCGCGTCTCGGAACGCCCGATGCAAGGTGAGAGCGGCGAGAACCTCCTCGGCCGGGTGATGGGCGCGCTCCTCCGGCGACCGCTGAATTGGCGGTTCTTCGAGGCGAAAGCAGAGGGAGAGGGCATGCGCTTCTTCGGCGATCTTCCAGCGGACGACCCCAGCCATCCCCTCACCATCGCGGGCGCATTTCTCACACAGGATACTCCGCGCGGCACCGAGGTGATCGGTCTCTACTTCACGGTGCCTCGGCAGCACGGTCCGCAGGGCAAGGCGAAGCGCGCGCTGCTCGACGACCATCTGCGAAGCCGTTGGAGCAAGCGCGGGGCGCCCTGATGTCGGCATTCAACCTGCTACACCCCGACCATCGGATGATCGGCATCGATCTGCACGACGCAATCGTCCCGCCGTCGGGTAGAAAGATCCCGTCGCTGCCGCACACGGTGTTTGCTCCTCTGCACGGCGCGTCGGCCGGCTACGCAGCGACCGTGTTGCACGTACCCAACGTCCGGGTGTGTTTTGCCGCCGCGCTACAACGTTCGACCGACATCGGATCGATGATCAAGCATGTGCAGATCAACGCGCTAGTGCCATTCATCATGTACGACAGCAAGTCGAAGTCGGAGTTCGGCGCGGGTACCGTGCGCGTCGGGGGCAGGCCCGTCGGCGTCGCCGTGTTCCAGACCTTCAATCTGAATCTGAACTGCGGGGACCCGACCCGCCTGCCGAGCGGCTATGTCAACGCACCTAGCACAGTGCGGGCAGGCATGACGCTCGGGGACTTGTACGCCGGACTCGCGGAGATGGCGTTCGATATCGCGTGGGCGATGTTGAAGAGCAAAGTCTTCAAGGCTGCGATCATGCCGGCGATCAGCCGCATCCTCGGAAAGAGCTTCGCTGCGCTGCTGAAGGGCAACCCGCAGCTGGCCGCCATCATCGAGAAGGCGATCGAAGGTCGGCTTCGGCAGGGCTGCAGACAAATGCAAACCGGTGGACCCCTCGGTTTTTGACGATTTGGCCGACGAATTCGAGGACCCGAAGCACAGGGTGTTTCTTTGAGCGTCGCGTCAGCTCGCCAAGTCTCCGGTATGGGTGCCGGCGGTGCGTACGTCCTCTCCGTACTTGCCAAACGGCAATACCGGTTGAGCCCGCTCGGGGTGGGGAATGGAGAGGACGTTGCGCTTACCGAGGAGGTCGTGGTCGCCGACGATGCGCCCGAGCTCCTCATAGCGAACACGGATCTCTACGCATTCAAGCCGACTACGGACATCGTGGTTCGAGGTACCGCCTACCCGCCGCGAGCCTGTCAGGAGTTCGAGGTATGCGTGAGGGTCGCCTCGAGCGCAAAGCGAGTGGCGGTGCTCGGCCGGCGCCGCATCCTCCGCAATGGTTCTTTTAGCGAGGCGGCACCCACCGAGCCGACCACGCTCGGCTACGGCTTGGCATTCGGCGGCGAAGACAGTGCGTTTTTGCGACAGGCGGGGCACCCCATGGCGGCGTTCCAGCAAGGGCTCGCGGAGCGGCCCGAGCTCCTTGCGTCAAACCCGTTCGCATATCCAAGGAACCCATGCGGGAAGGGGTTCTCGATGACGGGCAGTGCTGACGGCCTTGCCGACGGCGCGGATGAGCTTCCGCAGTTCGAGGATCCCGATGACCGATTGACCCTCAGCGTCGGAGCGCAGGCCCCGACTTCGTGTGGGCGGGCCAGCCGATCCCCGCGGGGCTCGGCTGGTTCGGGTTGCTCTGGTTCCCGCGCTGCGTGTTTTTCGGCATGGTACCCGACGTGCCGGACCCGCATCTGGCTTTGGAAGCGAAGCGCGGGGTTATCGAGCTGGTCACGCTGGAGCAGGGCGCCCAGTTCTGTACGCCGGACGTGCGCAATGCGTGCGGTGCGTCGCCCGGGCTCTCGGTGCCCTGGCTGGTCGGGGGCGAGACGCTGCTGCTCGAGAACCTCTCGGCGAAGGCGCCCAAGCTCGAAGTGCCGATACCCAAAGGGCCGACGCGGATGCGGATCGACGGGCGGAAGGGCAAGCTCATTGATGTCGAGCCGGTGTTGAGCACGGTGTTGATCGAGCCCGACGCCGACTCGCTCACGCTGGTATGGCGCGGGACGGGCAGCGCGCTTCGATCCTACTCGGATGAAGAATTGGAGCATATGCCGTTCGAGGTGAGTTGGTGAAAGACGACGGGGACAGAGCCGCGAAGTCTCGCCTTGCGCTGGCGTCTGGGCGCGAGATCGAGGTCAGCACCGCCGATGAGGGCGATTGGTTGACCGTGCGCAGCCGCGAGGGTGCGTGCGTGCTGACGGTTCTGCTCACGGACGCCGGTCCTGTGCTTCGCTTCGAGGGCGCTGCTCTCCAGGTTGCAGCGACGAAGTCGGTCGAGATCTCCTGTGAGGATTTCCGTGTGAAGGCTCGCAACGAGCTCAGCCTCGCGGGCCGAGCAGTCGACGTGAGGGCTCATCTCGGCGGTGTGACGGTGCGCGCCGACGACGATGTCGCGATCGACGGCGAGCGGGTGCTGTTGAACACGAGCGACGGGCCAGAGCAGCTCTCATGGGACGAGTTTCTGAAGGCTCCTCGCCTTTCCGGCAAGGAGCCTTGAGCGTGCGGATCGACCCGCCGTATTGGACGTTCGCCGGCTCCGCGCATTCGCGCTTGTTCGCTGTTCGCTACGACGCATGGATCGACCCGGCGCTCGAGGTGCTGACGCCGAGCGCAGCGCTGATGTGGCTTCGGAGGTGGCTCTTGGACCCGGTCGCGCAGCGCGAGCTGCTCGACATTCATCGGGTCGTGTTGGGAGATTTGTCCGCTTCCGCGTGGGGTCTCGGGGACGTGACGCAGCTGCTCGCGCACGCCTTGGGCAATGCCATCGAGAGGGGCGACATTCTCATTCTGGAGCCTCGTCTCGACGGCATGGCTGCCGGCCCAGAAGACCCGGAGCCACCCTCGCAGCCTGGCAGCGAGCCACCGTCGAAGCCACAGGGAGACGCTTGGATCGAGATCGAGCTACTCGACCCCGCGAACCTGCGCTTCCCGTCGACGCTTCGGTTCACGCCGCCATCGTCGGGGGCCTCGAGCCCGAAGTTCGAGGGCTTCGTGCGTGTCGAGGGCCTGGAAGCGGGTCTCTGCGGCATCGAGTTCCCCGAGATCGACGGTCGCGAGTGGGGCGTCGCACCGAAAGGGGCGAACTCTGGCAAGCCCACTGGCTTCGAGCACTCGGCTGGCTCCGGCGAGTGTCTCTCCAGCATTTCGCGGCATTTCGGCTTCGCGAGCTGGCGCACGGTATACGACGACTCGCACAACGCCGAGCTACGCAAGCTCCGCCCGAATCCCAACGCGCTCGTCAAAGGCGACGTCGTCTTCGTGCCCGACCCGGATCCCCGCGTCGAAGAGAGCGCAACCAACCGGCGAGCGACGTATCGGACAATTGCGCTGCCGACACGGCTGCGGATCCGCTTCGAGGGTCGCAGCGTCAACGACTACGAGCTCCGCGTCGCCGGCAAGATCATCAAGGGCCGAGTCGGCCCGGGCGGGATGATCGACGAGCCGATCCCTGCGGAAGCGACGGCCGCCGAGCTCGTTATGCGACCGACACATCTACCCGGTCAAGAGGACCGCTGGACGATCGAGCTCGGCATGCTCGACGCCATCTCCGAGCTGACAGGCGTGCAGGCCAGGCTCGACAACCTTGGTTTCCACTGTCCGGTCGACGGCCAGGAGAGTGACGAGACCACGCGAGCTATCGCCGCGTACCAAAAGTGGCGCGGCGTCGGCGACGGAGAGGGTACTCTCGACGACGCGACGCGAGGGATCTCGAACGGTTTCACGATGGTTGAACGGCGGGTTTTGTGCGTGGGCTCACGAAGGAGCAGGTGACAGATGTGGCGAGCGCTCAATGTCGAGGTGGAGATTGCGGGGGGCGTTGTGCCCATCCGGCTGCGCGACTGCGTGAGCCGCTACGAAATGCGCAGCGCAGTCTCGGAGCTCTTCGAAATCGTGATCGAGCTCTGGTTGGCAAACCCGGACTTCGACGTACGAGAGGTCGTGGGGCATGCCACCACGATCCGGTTCGTCAACGAGCCGTACTGCTCGAGAGTCGACGGCATCACCAGCAGGCTCCGCCAGCTGGCCTCACTGCCCGAGGGCATCTCCCGCTACGAGATCGTTGTGGTGCCGCCGCTGTGGCTCACGACCCGTCGTCGTGACCATCGCATTTTCCAGGGCATGGACGTCATCGAGATCACGCGCACGGTGCTCTCCGGCTACGGGACACGGATCCCGGCGCTGATCAGCCAGTGCGGCGTGCACCCGCCGCGCGAGTACTGTGTCCAATACGGCGAGACGGATTTCGACTTCTTGAGCCGAATTCTGGCCGATGAGGGGATCTCGTTCTATTTCGATCATCATCAGAGGCTCTCCTTCGCGCCCTTGTCAGCAGAGCCCTCGACGCTCACCCTCACCGACGACACTCGCACCGCCCCGATGATCGACCGGCCCACGCTCTACGTGCCGCCCGCCGGCTCGTTGCTGGCGAGCCAGCCACATGTATCGAGCGTGCTCGTCAGCTCGGGCATCGAGACGTCGATCACCACATTGCGCGACTATGATTTCGAGCGCCCCGCGTTCAATTTCGAATCGACTGCAGAGGTTCATGGGGACTTGTTCGAAGACGAGGCGGATCTCGAAGCGTACAGCTACGAGGTCGGTCAGTTCACCTCGGCGGACGACCGCGAGCGGGCCACACAGTTCTTGGAGGAGGCCAGGCGATCACGCGAGGTGTGCTTGCTGGGTGCCAGCTTCGTATTGGCACCCGGGACACGTTTGACTTTGTCTGGGCACCCCGCCGAGCACGTCAATGGCGAGCGGCTCGTGTTCGCCTCGCGGAGTCGCGTGAGCTCGACGGAGGACGGGGATCCCATGGTGCATCACTCCCACGAGACCATCCCCGCCAGTGCCCGCTATCGTCCACCGCGTCGCCCGAAGCCGCGCATTCACGGCACTCAGACGGCTTTCGTCGTGGGAAAGAAGCAGAACGCAGACGAGATCGATGTCGACAAGTACGGGCGGGTGAAGGTGCGCTTCACCTGGGACCGGCGATCAACTTCGGTCGAGGGCAAACCCACACGCTTCATTCGCGTCTCACAGGGCTGGGCAGGGCAGGGTTATGGCATGGTGCTCTTGCCGCGCGTAGGGGACGAGCTCATCGTCGCCTACTTGGACGGCGACCCGGACGAGCCGATTGCCGTGGGGCGCGTGCACAACGCCGTGTACACCTCGCCGCTGAAACTTCCCGATACGGACGACACCACGGTCTCGATGTGGAAGAGCAGATCGTCGCCTGCAGAAAAGGGCTCCAACGAAGATCGGTACAACATGGTTCGAATGCAGGACAAGTCGGGCGCCGAGATGCTCGAGCTTCGGGCCCAGCGTGACTACCACCAGGAGACCTTGCACGACTCGAACGAAGAGGTCGGACACAATCAGACAGTCCGGGTGAAAGGTGGCCAAAGCACCAGCGCTGGGTCGATATCGATGAGCGCGGGCTCGACCTTCACCGCGAGCGCCGGAACCGACATGACGTTGTCGGCCAAGGGGACCCTGTTGGCAAAGGGAGCGGTGGTTGCCATCAATGGCAAGGTGACCAGCGCGGTTGGCGAAGCCGCCCTGATTCTTCACGGCGGCCAGGTGTTCATTTCTTCGCCGAACGAGGTCAGCGTCGTCGGAGCAACCGTGCTTATCACCGGCGGCGACAGCGTTGACGTAGAGGGCGACGTCATCAACCTCAACTGCTAATGCAAAAGCAAGCCCACGCCAGCAAGGAAGCGACCGACAAGGGCCCGCAGCTCGGTCTCGACCGCTGCGGGGAGCTGGCCGCGCTCCTCGCGTATTTCAAGCATGTGAGCCGTGACGAAGTGTTGGAGCGCCTTGGGGCCGATCCACGAGAATACGATCGGTCGCAGCGCCACTGGCTCGCTGCCATAGCCGGCGAGCTCGCATCCGCGGAGAGCAGTCTCGCGAAGCAGTTCGCTGCCACCTTCGCACGAAAGCAGGAGGAGCTTGCCGACTCGCGCCCTGCGTTGGACTCTCTCGAGCGGCGCCACGTCTCGGCTGAAGGGGAGGCGACAGTGCCCCACGCGGTCTCGGTTGAGGCGGCTCCGGCCGCTCCTCGTACTTTCAGCGAGACCCCGCCGCTCAGGCGCAGTTCCTAGCCGTGATGCAGGCGGCTATCGCGCGGGTGCGAGTGGAGCGGGAAGCCGAGAAGTGAAGCCCGAGCCAAGCCCGACTACTGCCGCGTGTTGCATGCCGATCACCTGATCCAGCCAACGTGCAGCCGTCACGACTGGAGGGGTTGTGCCAGCGCAGGCCAGGGAAGCGAGCGAAGTCCCGCCTCACAGCGCGCCAGCGTGCAGCTTGCGAAGAATGCTATGGTGCGCCCCATGAATGGGGTCGCGCAGGCGTTCGAGGTCCTCTCTGCGAAGGCCTCGCGGGCTGGCATCTTGTGAAGCGCGCACTGGTGACAGGTGCGTCCTCCGGCATCGGCGAACACATCGCGCGTCGCCTGGCAAAAGAGGGCTACGACCTGGTGCTCGTCGCCCGTCGAAGAGAGCTGCTCGAGCGTCTGGCCGAGTTGCTGCGGCCCGCTGTGCATGTCGAGATTCTGAGCGCAGATCTCACCGACCCGAGGGCGCCCGGTGAGATCGCAAGAACCCTCGGCGCCGAGGGCGTCGATGTGCTGGTCAACAACGCCGGCGGCGGCTGGATCGGCGCGTTTGCTGAGGCCCCGCTCGAACGCCAGCTACAGATCGTCGACCTCAACGTGCGCGCGCTGGTCGAGCTGACCCATCGGCTGCTCACGCCGATGAAGCGCCGAGGGAGCGGCCACATCGTGCAGATAGCGTCCGTCGCGGGTTTCATGCCCGGACCGTTGGCGTCGGTGTACTACGCCTCCAAGGCATTCGTCGTGAGTCACGCTGAAGCGCTGCACCATGAGCTCGGCGGCTCCGGAGTGAAGGTGTGCCTGTCCTGTCCGGGGCCCGTCGCGACGGAATTTCAAAGGAGCTCCGGCGTGCGCGGAAACGTTGGCGACCGCGTGGCGATGAGCGCCGAAGAAGTCGCCAATCAGACGATCGACGCGATGCTGCGAGGTCGCTTTCTGGTCGTACCGGGTGCGTCCAATCTGGCTGTGGTCGCGCTCTCCCGCGTGCTTCCCAATCGCCTCTTGATGGCGATGGTCGACCGCATCCAGCAGAAGCGGCTCAGCTCTCGGTAACCGGAGGCGGGCGTTCGCTCAGACGTTCTTTGCCGACGCTGAGCAGCTTGTGCAGGTCTGTCAGCGGCACACCAAAAGCGCGGGCCAGCGCTTGCAGCGCGATGCTCTCTTTGGGGCCCACTCCGCCGCCGAGCGCGGCGAACGCCGACACGATCAGCAGCGCCGCAGAACGTTCTTCGGGCTCTGTAATGGTCCGCGCGATCACTTCCGACGTCGCCACGGCACCGTGCTCGCGCACGTACGCCCGTGCCAACTCGAGCCGCTGGACGACGCCGACAGCTTTGGCTGCTTCGCCGAACAACGCCGAGAGTGCTGCGCCGACGCGCGCGCGCCCCTCCGCGGCGCCGTCGTCCCCGACCGCGGCGATGATGTAGGAGGCGTCGCACAGGGCTTGCAGCTTGTCCCCTGGAGCGCGCGCTTGGCTACGCACCGAGAGCGGAGCGTCGTTGCCCGACGCTTCCGCCGCTGCGTCCTTCATCCGGGCGGCGATTTGCTCCGCTTCGGAAGCGTCGACGGACTCGCCCCCCGCCGTTCGGCGTGCCCAGCTGATCGCGTTCTCCCAAGTGGTAATCATGGAGGGATACTAGCCCCTCGGCGAGCTTTCGCCCCAACCCCATCACCCGCCGGTCCATGGCCCGGGCAGGTACATCGCCGCAAAGCGCCCCGGCTCCGCGATCTTCTGCTGGCTCATCCACAGATCGGACTCCGCCATTGCTCGGCTCGCGCTCTCCCCGGATCCGAGTTGCCCGCGCGCGCGCTGTACCGAGGCCACCATCATCTCCATGTCCAAGGCGCGCAAACGGCGCTCCGCGTGCTCGAGGAAGGCAACCGCCTCGGAACGCCGTCCGCGCAGGGCAGCGATCGCCGCAAGCAGGCTGGGCTCGATCGCGTTACCCATCGGGCTCCCTTCGCGGCCCAAGCTTCGAGCTCTCTTCTCCGCTTCGTTGATCAGGCCCAGCCTGTCCGTCTTGCGGGCCACCGCGGCGGCGATCGCAGCGCGAGCACATGACCATTGGTATTGGACGCGACCCTCGCGGCCCACCACCAGCAGCTTGATGCCCAGGATCGGGCTGTTTGAAACCAGCTCCCGCGCCCGGTCGCCATCGCCCTCGTAAAGCGCGAAGTTCGTATCGTTGAGCATTCGCCACCAGTGCGGAAGAATGCCGCCTTTGCCCCACACGCGCAGGGCGTTGTCGACAATCTCGCGTGCCTCATCGGGCTTGCCGTGAGCACAGGTGACCCAGGCCCAGATCAGGCTCATCCACAGCCAGCCCATGATGTTGCCACGCTCGTGCAGGTCCTGGATCAGTGGCGGCAGCCCTCGGGCGGCGGTGTCGACCTGACCTGTCCAGTACAGGGCATCGAACCTGAAGAAGAGCGCCCGGTTTCCGAACAGGGTGGACCGCGTGTTGTGCTCGCGCCCCCAGGCGTCCGCTTCGTCGTAGCTGCGCAGGGCCTCCTTCCACCGGCCCAGCAGTGACGCGATGGCGCCTTCCGTCGTCAGGCGCATATGGTGAGCTGCCGGGGTGCCGATCTGCCGCGCCACCTTGACTACGGCCTTGCGCGCAGACTCGCCGCCGCTGCCCATCATGCATTGCAAGAACGCCTCGAGCACCAGCGCGTCGAGCACGCGTCGCGGCTCCCCAGCGTCCAACGCGCGTCGGACGAGCTCGGATCCGAGAAAGAACGCCGTCGGAGGATCGCTGGAGAGGAACCCGAAGACGGCCCCGAGCAGCACGTCGATGCGATGCAGATCTCGCTTCGGAACCTGGCTTTCGTCGCGGGGTACGAAGGACAGGCCGCGCAGCTTGAGACGCGCGCGTTGCGGCAGGACCCCCAGCGCGGCCCAATGACTCGTCGGCAGTCGAAGCCCGACGTTCGAGAGCAGCGCGGCCAGCACCTCGCGGCCGCGCTCCATGTGACCGGCCATCAGCAGCTGGTCAGCGGCGCGTCGCTTCAGCTCGAAGGCAGTGTCCTCGTTCGCTCCGCGCGCTGCGCTGATGTAGACGTCAGCCGCCTCGGCGCCCTTGCCGGCCTCGACGAGCGCGTCGGCCAGCTCGCACAACAGCTCGCGGCGATCATGAGCACGCGATCCGGATTGTCGGTCGCGCAGCTCCAGCACCTGTCGCAGAAGGCTCGCGGCGTGATCGAAGGCGAGCGCCTCGGTGGCCGAGCGCGCGGCGACGAGCATCAGCTCTGCGGCACGTTCGAATGCGCCGGCTCCAGCGAGGTGTGTCGCGATGCGCTCCGGTGCAGCCTGGCCCGATTGCTCCAGCGCCACGGCGAGCTGTCGGTGCAGCCTCGCTGCGTCCTGGCTGGACACGCCACGTAGCACGGCCTGCCGGATGCGATCGTGGTAGGGCTCGATGCACTCGTCGCCGCCGATCTCGCGCATTCGAATCAGGTGCTCGGAGCGCAGTGTGGCGATGGGCAGACGCATCTGCTCCCCAAGCGCCGCGGCGGTGCGCGCCACGGAACGCTCGATGGGTTCGCCGGACAGGGCGACGACCTCGAGCAGGCGCCGCGTCGGTACGTCGAGCTGGGCTACGCGCGCGAGCAGTACCATTTCGACCTGGATGCTGGGCGCGCCGCCCTGAGCCCGTTGCCGCACGAGCTCGTGCACGAGGAAAGGGCAGCCCGCGGACTCTGCAGTGATCCGTTCGGCGAGCGCGGCGTCGGCGCGCCGCTCGGCCAGCAGCGAAGCCACGAGCTCCACCGCGTCCTCGGGCGCCAGCTCGCCGACCGGGATCTCGCGTGCGTCCAGGGACGACAGCGTCGAGCCGCGCAGCTCCTGTAGGCCGCTGAGCAGCGGGCTCGTTTTGCGCTCCTCACCGCGGAATACGCCGACGAACAGCAGAGCGGGGGGGTCGGGCGGCCGCAGGAGCTCGGCCATCAGCGCGACGCTGTCGGCGTCGCCCCACTGCAGATCGTCCACGGCGATCAGCAACGGCTGGCGGTCGGCGATGCGCGCGATCAGCTCGCGCAGCGCGCCCATGCCGCGCCGTCGTTGCTCGTTCCGGTCGACAGAGGCGCGATGTCGTGCGCCACTGATGGTCTCGATCCGACGCAGCACCGGGAACACCTGGCCGAGCGCGTCGACGTCGCGCGGAAGCAGCGCCGCCACCTCGGTCGGCGGCAGGCGGGCCAGCATGCGGCCGAGCTCGTCGACCACGCCGTCGATCGCCTTGTAGGGCACCGTCTCCCGCTCGTAGCAACGGCCGCTCAGCACGACGGCCGCCGGGAATTCGCGACGGATGCCGTCGACGAATTGCTTGAGAATGGCGCTCTTTCCCATGCCGGATGCGCCAGCCAGGAGGGCGAGCACCGGCGTTCCCTGGCGGCTGTCGTCGAAGGCTCGGCGAAGAGCGGCGAGCTCCAGCGCGCGGCCCACGAACAGCTCCGCCGCCGCCGGCTCGATTCTCGACTCGGGCGCTGCCTCACCACGCAATCGCTCGAGGATCGCCGGGCCCGATGGCCGCGCGCCGGGGTCGACCGACAGAAGCGCCAGACACAATGCCTCCAGCTCGGGCGGTACAACGGCGCCAAGCTCGCTCGGCGGCAGCACGCGGCCCGCCCGTTTCTGCGCCACCAGCTGCGCGATCGAACCTTCGAAGGGCCCCCGTCCGGCGAGCGCCTCGTACAGGATGACGCCTAGCGCATACCAGTCGCTCGCCGGCGTGAGCTCGGCATAGCCGTGCTGCTCCGGCGACATGTAATAGGGAGTGCCGGCCATCATCACGCTCTGCTCCTGCGACAGATCCATGGCCAGGCCGAAATCGAGCAGCACGAGCCTGTCGCGCTCGTCGACGAGCACATTGGAGGGCTTGACGTCGCGATGAAGCTTGCCGGCGTCGTGCAACGCCGACAGGCCGCGCGCCAGATCCGCGAAGGCACGCGTGAGGCGCTCCGGCTTCGCGCGCACCGCCTCCAGGAATGGAAGGCCTCGCACGAGCTCCATCGTGAAGTACCAGCGGCCGGCGTCCGAGGTCAGCTCGTCGAGACGAACCAGGTTCTCATGGCTCAGGTCAGCGAGCGCGCGGAACTCGCGCTTGAAGCGGTAGATCCACTCCGGATGCTCGTTGCGCAGCAGCTTGAGCGCGACACGCGATCCGTCGCGATCGTCTTCTGCCTCGAACACGACGCCGAACGCACCTTGCCCGAGCTCGCGCAGCAGCGTGAAGCGCCCGAGCTTCTGCGGCTGCGCGCGCGGGGCGATCGGCGGCGAGCTGGCGACGCCCGCGAGCAGCGTGTCGAACAGCTCGGGCGCGTCCTCGTCACTCAAGCTCGCCTCCATCCAAGAGGCCTGCTTGTCTGGCCCGCTCTCGGATCTCGTCCTTGAGCAGCTGGAACCGCTTGCGCATGCGGGCGGTCGCCCGCGCGCGCGCCTCGTCCGAGTCGCCCTCGTCCGTGGCCAGCACGCTGGCGATCTCGGCGAAGCTCATGGCGCGGTCGACTCGCAGCACGAGCAGCGCCTGATCTTCGGGATCGAGCGCGTTGCGCAGCGCAGCGAAGCGGTCCTTCACCGCCGTCTGCAGGTGCGGCAGCGTCCGCGTGCGCACCCGCTCCGCCAGCTCTTCCGCCTCGGACAGCGGGGCGCGCGCGGCGCGCCGGTGCGGCGAGCGGCGGAAGCGGGCCGCCGCGTGCCGCGCGACCACGTAGAACCAGGTCCGGATCGACGCCCGCCCCTCGAAGCGCACCAAGCCGGTCCACAGATCCTCGCAGCACTGGGCGAACACCTCGCGCGCGTCTTCTTCGTCCCGCATGGTCGTGACCAGGAAGCCGAGCACCTCCGGGCCGTAGCCCTCGACCGCCGCCCCGGCGGCCCCGCGCAGGTCCCCGGCCGCACGCAACCCCATGATTTTGGCTTCGAGATCCACCCGGACGGGCATTCTAGACCCGCGCCGAAAAAAAGAGCTCACGTTCGTCTGCCCCTGCCGCTGCCTTCAGGAGGGAGATGAAGCGATGAAGGTCCTGGTCATGGGTGCGAACGGAGACATCGGCAGGAACGTCGTACGAGAGGGTCAAGTCGAGCTACTCCGTCCCTGCCTGCGCGATGAGCGATGGGACCTCGGTCAGCGGACCTGCGCGGCTAACGGTCCAGAAAGCGGGTGACCGCCTGGACGGCGGCGGCCACACCATCCTCCGCACGAATGCGCTCGCCCACCTCGTCGGCGCGCCGGGCGATGCCTGCGTCCGTGGTGGCCACACCGATCGCGCGCGCCAGCCTCTCGACGTCCAGGCTCTTGCGCGCGATCGGCTCCGGTCCGACGCCGAGCTCACGCACGCGGCGGGCCCAGAACGGCTGGTCGCCGAAGAACGGCACGACGACGGTGGGGCGCCCGGCGCGCAATCCGGCGGCGAGCGTCCCGATGCCGCCGTGATGCACGACGGCAGAGACGCGCGCCATGAGCCAATCGTGCGGAACGTCGGCGGCGAAATGGACGTTGCGCGAGGGCGCGAGCTGGCTGAGGCCACCCCAGCCAGAGACGACCAGCGCGCGCACGCCCGCTCGCTCGACCGCAGCCATCACGATCTTTGTCAGCGCTTCGGGCTGACAGGCGGTCATGCTGCCAAAGCCGATGTACACGGGCGGCGGCCCGGCCGCGAGGAAGCGCGCCAGCTCCGCAGGCGGGTGATAGCTGTCACCTTCATCGAGGAACGCGAAGCCGGAGACCGTCGCCCAGGCAGCCCAATCCGACGGTCGCGGCAGGACGGCCTCGCTGAACAGGTGCAGGTGCGGTATCGACAGCGAGAACGCGTGCTCGACCATGCTCGTCTGCGTCACCGCCGGCAGACCCACCTCGGCGCGGTAGGCCTGGTGAACGGGCATGAACGGCTGCCAGAACATGCGGTGCGCGAACAGACCGAGCCAGCGCCGCACGAACCCAGCCAGCGGTAAGCGCTGCGGCAGCATCAGCGGCGGGATCATGGCGCTCGGCAGCCAGGGCACGAACGCCGCGGCCATCACCGGCAGGCGACGGCGCTCGGCCGCGTGCAGAAAACCGGCCGCGAGCGGATAGTGCAGCACCGCGTCGCAGCCCTCGACCGCTGCGTCCGCATCCTCGATCCAGCGGCGCTGCAGCGGCGCGAAGATCTGTTTCAGCAGCCTGCGATAGCGGAGCGGATTCGATCCCGACTGCAGCCATTCGCGGCCCAAGTCCGACTCCATCACCTGCTGGAAGTCGCCGCCCACCCCGCGAAAGCCGAGACCCGCGCGGCGCGCGAGGCCCTCGGCGTCGTCGCCCGCGGCGAGCGTGACCCGGAAACCAGCCTTCGACAGCCCGCGGCCCAGGGCCGCGAGCGGCTGCACGTCCCCGCGCGTGCCGGCGCTACCGATGACGATGTGCATGGCGATTCAGGCGGCGGGGCGGAGGTGCTCGGAGGGCAGTGCGGCCCGCACGCGGTGCGCCACCTTCGGCTCGAGCTTGCCGCGAAGCAATAGCCAGCTCAGGGTCTCCGCGACGACTGCGGCTGCGCGTGCAGGCTCGAGCCCCAGCGCGCCACGCGCCTTGGCGCAGTCCACCCAGCCGTACTTCCCGAAGATGTCGTTCACGGCCGCGCGTGTGATCCCGGGCGCCTTGCCCGTCACCGCCGCGGCGATCTCCATCAGGCCCGCCGCCCCCTTGAACGCCCAGCGAGGAAGCCTCAGGTGCCCCGGCGTGGTCCCGGTGAACTCGCCGATCATGGCGCCCAGCTCGATCAGAGAGACGTTCTCGCCGCCGATCAGGTAGCGCTCGCCGGGCGTGCCGCGATCGAGCGCCGCGACGTGCGCGCGCGCCACGTCGCGCACGGAGACCACGTTCGCGCCGCCCTCGATCGTCGGCTGCTTGCCGTTGGCGATGTCCAGCACCGGGCGCATCGAGGGCGTGATCCGGTAGTCGTGGGCGCCGAGGACCAGGGTCGGCAGGAGCACCACGATCGGCACGCCGCAGCGCTCGGCCAGTTCGATCGCGAGCCGTTCGCTCTGCACCTTGGCCTGGTAATACGGCACCGTCGGATCGTCGAACCAGTCGCTCTCCGCACGTAGCTCGTCCGGACGGCTCGAGACGCCGACGGCGATCGCCGAGCTGGTGTACACCACGCGTTTCACGCCTGCGCGCGCAGCCGCGGCGAACAGATTCCGGGTCCCGGCCAGCGCGGGACGCAGCACGACGTCGGGGTCCTTGCTCCACATCGCGAAGTTCGCCGCGCAGTGGATCACTGCGTCGACGCCGGCCAGCGCGCCGGAGATGCTGGCCTCGTCCAAGACGTCGCCCTCCACGAGCTGCAGCGTAAGCCCGGCGAGTCCCTCGCAGTTCGAGCTCCGGCGCACCAGCGCCACCGGGGCGTGCCCCGCAGCGATCAGCTCTCGTACGACGTTACCGCCGATGTGCCCGCTCGCACCCGTGACCAGGACCTTCATCGCTTCATCTCCTTCCTGAAGGCAGAGACAGGGGCAGACGAACGTGAACTCTTTTTTTCGGCGCGGGTCTAGAATCCCCGTCCGGGCGGATCTCGAAGCCATTAATCGGCGCGTCAGCCGGGCGTGCGGTCGCCCGTGCCCAATCCGTCGCCTGGGTCTAGCCTGTGTTGCGGAGCCCCGCGGCGATGCCGTTGATTGTCACGAGCAGCGCCTCCACCAAGAGCGGATCGTCGTCACCGACACGAACACGGCGCAACAGCTCGGCCTGCAGAATATTGAGTGGGTCGACGTAGGGGTTTCGCAGCGCGATGCTCTCGCGCAGGAATGGCTCGTCCTCGAGCAGTGCGTGCTGTTGGAGCACGTCGACCAGCGCCGCCTGCACGGACACGAAGCGCCCCCGGAGATCATCGCCGATCCGCTGGAGATCGGCGCTGACCAACTGGCGCTCGTAGAGGCGCACTACAGACGGGTCTCCTTTGGCGAGCGACATCGCAACCAGGCTGGCAAGCGACCGAAAGAAGGGCCACGCTTGGGCCATCTGCTTGATGCGTTTAGCGCGCAAGGGGTCGGCGAGCGCCGCGCTCAGCGCGTCGCCCACGCCGAGCCAGGAGGGCAACATCAAGCGCACTTGATTCCACGCGAAGACCCAGGGGATCGCGCGCAGCGACTTGACGTCGTTGCTGGTCTTGCGTCGCGCCGGCCGACTGCCTGCGTGAATCAGCCCGAGCTCTCGTTCGGGTGTCACCGCACTGAAATAGGAGACGAAATCGGGCTCCTCATGGACCATCGCGCGATACGCGCGCGTCGACTGCTCTGCGAGCAAGCTCATCTCCGCGCGCCAATCATCCAACGCGCGGGGTGCCGGGCACAGCGATGCCTCGAGCACCGAGGCGACGTAGAGCTCGAGGTTCTCGGTCGCGGAGGTCTCGAGACCGAGTGTCGAATCGATCGACTCGCCCTGTACGGTGACACGCAGTTTGCCGTGAATGGTGTGCGGCGGCAGCGACAGAATCGAATCACGGATGGGACCTCCGCCCCGCCCCACGGTGCCGCCGCGACCGTGGAAGAAGACCGGCTTGATGCCGGCCACGCTAGCGATCTCGCTGAGCGACTCGATGGCGCGGTGAATGGCCCAGGCCGAGCCCATGCGGCCAGCGTCCTTGGCCGAGTCCGAATAGCCGACCATGATCTCGACGCGGTCGCCCGCGTTGGCCAAGTAGCGCGGCTCTTTGAACAGCTCACGCATGACCTCGGGTGCACGCTCGAGATCTGCCAGCGTCTCGAACAGTGGCACCACGCGGCGAGCGGGCTCGATCTGCATCTCTCGCTGCAACAAGATCACGGCGAGCACATCCGAGGCGGCGCTTGCCATCGAGATCACGTATGCGCCAATCGAGCCAGGCCCCGCATCCGCGACGACGCGCAGCGTGTCGAACAGCTCGCGCGCACGTTCGTCGTCGACTTTCTCGCGCGGCAAGAGTGAGCGCGGCGAATCGAGCTCGCGGCGCAGAAAGCTCAGTCGCTCGGGCTCGCTCCACGCCAAGTAAGAGCCCAAACCAAGGGCGCGTGTGACCAAGTCGAGCACCTCGCTGTGGACAGTGGCCTCTTGCCTGACGTCGAGCGGCGCCAAGGTGAGCCCGAAGCAGTGAGCCTGACGGCGAGCGTCCAAGAGCAGGCCTTCGGCGACCACCGCGAGCCGAGAGGCGCGAAGCGAAGCGTCACATGCGTCGAGGACCTCGCTGAGCTCGGCGGCGTCGAAGATGGCTTCGGCTGGCTTCGCGAGCACAGGTAGCTCGCGTCCGAGCTGCTCGATCGCCTGCTCGCACCAGCGCTCCGTCGTCGCCACCCGATCGACCAACTGCGAGATCACCGTTCGATAAGGCTCGCGTTCTCCGTTGGCGCGCGCCTTCAGCTCCGGCGTAGCCGGGGTGACCGACAGCTCGTCGCGCAACCGCTCGAGCGTGCCACGCCACAGCCTCGCCGCGACCCAACGGGCTCGCAACGCTGCCTCTCGCGTGACCTTGGCTGTCACGTGAGGATTGCCGTCACGGTCGCCACCGACCCAGTTGCCGAAGCGGACAGGGCAAGCTTCGTCCGGCAAGCGCGTGCCCAACGCGGGCGCTACGATCGCGTCGATTGCGCGCAAATGCCGTGGCACCGCCTCCCATAACACCTGCTCGAACAGCGATAGCCCTGCGCGTACCTCGTCGATTGCGCTCGGCTTGCGCCTGCGCACGTCATCCGTGTGCCAGAGCACCGCGATGTGTCGAGCAATCTCGTGGCGAATGTCGTCTTTGTCGACAGCGCCAGCGAGGTCGCGGCGCCCGAGCGCGACGTCGATGGCGCGATGTTCGAGTCGCACCGTGCGTCGCACGACCTGCGTCGGGTGCGCAGTGAGCACGAGCTCGATCTGTTGCGCCGCAATGGCGGCCGCGATCTCCGCCTTCGAGCTGCCGGCTGTCGTCGCCTCGCGGATGACGCGCGCGAGCGGGCGCTCGGCGGCGCCAGCCACGCGCGCGCGGTGGTGTTGCTCCGCCACGTTGGCCAGCGCAAGAAAGTGAGCAAAGGCCCGGGCCAACGGCAGCGCCATCTTCGCGGGGATCGCCGCCAGCGCCTCCTGTAGCAGACCGGCCTCGTCGCCTTGGCCGAGTCTGGCGCGCTTGGCGGAGCCGCGCACCTTTTCGACCATATCGAACAGCTCGCGCCCCCCGTGCTCCCGCAGCACGTCGCCGAGAAGCTCGCCCAGCAAGCGCACGTCGTCGCGCAGTTGTGTGTCGCCCGCGTCGGCTCTCTTCGCGTTCAAGTCTCAGTCCTCGGGTGGCGTCTCAACCTCTGCCAGACGCGATGCTACGCGGTCGGCGATCTGGATGCTCGCTTCCCCGAGCGCCGCCGAGATGGCCCGCACCAGCGCCTCCGGCTCCGCCGAGCTGGCATTCTTGTCGATGGTGACGACGTCGCTCAGCAAGACCTCGCGCTCGTCGTGCAGCGAGTAGCGAATCTGCACACGACCGCTCCGCTGTTCGCCGCTGCGAATCTCCTCGAACGCGAGCAGCTCGACATCCAGCGTGGCGGAAGCGCCAGCCAGGCTCTGCGTCAGACCGCGCTCGTCGAACAGCGAGGTCGAAAGCGCGCGACGTAGATACTCGTCGGGTCGCTCCGTCCAGCGCCGTTCGTCGTAGATCCCAACTTCGACACTCGAGGTTCGATAGACGATCTTCTTGCCGAGGTGAGAGCCGGCGCTGACTCGCCCGAGCCGCAGGAAGACCTTGGCAGCCGCGGGCTGGTCTGCCCCAGGTACCGCGGCCGAGATAGCCGCCACCGGCTGGGCGCTTCCGCGGGAGGCTGCCTCGGCAGCGTAATAGTGTACGTTCAATGCGTCGGCCTTGTCCGTCAACGCGCAGCCCAGGACAGCGAGCGAGCTCGCCATCGGAAGGGCGAAAAGCCACCAGGAGAAGCGTCTCATTTGGGATCCTTCTTCTTGTCAGCGTGCCCTTTGAGCAACATGTCGGGGTCCTTTTCGAGCGCCTCGGCGAGGTCGCGCACAGCTGCCGCTGCTTCGCCGACGTCACGCAGTGTGTCGTCCAACGTCTTGACAGAGCCATTGGCGCTCTTGCCGACATCACCAAACGAATCGGTGGCGCGGTGGACGCTGGCGACCAACCCCTTGTCTCCGTCTATTCGTTCGAGCACCTTGTTCATCTTGGCGATGGCGGTGTCGGCGTTGACCAGCGCTTTCGACACCTTGGCGGGGATCGCGGCGTCGTTGGTGTCTTTCAAGAAGTATCGAAGGTCCGCCAAAGCCTTTTCGGCGTGCTCGACCACCTTGACGATCTTGTCTGGCAGTTGTTTCGTCCGCAGCTCGGCAATGGCGCCGTCGATGTTCGTCATGATCGAGGCCAAACGCTCCATCACCTCGGGCAGGCTATCGAGCGCCTTCACCATGCTGTCTTCCAGGTTCTTGAACAGCGAGGTGGCAGCCGGGATGTAGTTCTTGTCTGCTTCAAAGGGCAATGCCGGCACGGGGTTCTGCGCCGAGTCGAAGTAGTCGATCAGCAGAAATTTCACGCCGGTGATGCCTTGCGACGCCAGCTGTGCGCGCAGATCCGGTGGCACGAAGAAGCGCGTCGGCGCGCGTTCTTGGCCAAGCACGGGCTTTTCTTCGAGCCCCATGCGCTTGATGTCGGTGACGTCGAGCTCCATCACCACGTCGACGTGACGCTGGTCGGGCCCTATCTCGATCGCGCTCACCACGCCGATGTTGACGCCTCTGAACTTGACGGGCGCTCCGACGTCGAGCCCCTGCACCGTTTCATCGAAGTAGCTGTGGTACGTGATCGTCTCTTTCTTCGCCGTGCGCGCGCCCAGCACGCCTGCCGAGGCGACGATCACGCCAATCACGAACAACACGAACAGCCCAAGTTTGAAGTGATTGGTGGGAGAGGTCATCAGGCGGCCTTCGTTTTGCGTTGAAAGAAGTCGGTTACACGCTTGTCGTCGCTCTCTGCTAGCTCGGCTGGTGAGCCTTCGGCGATGATGCTCTTGCTCTTCTTGTCGAGCAAAATGCAGCGATCGACCACTGCAAAGATGCTGGCCAGCTCATGCGTGACGATGACGACGGTGATACCAACCACGCGCGCCAGCGTGAGAATCAGCTCGTCGAGCTCGGCGGAGGTAATCGGGTCGAGCCCGGCCGATGGCTCGTCTAAAAAGATCAGCGGGGGCTCCAGCGCCAGTGCTCGTGCAATGGCAGCGCGCTTCTTCATGCCTCCTGAAAGCTCGGAGGGCATCTTGTCTTCTGCACCTTCCAAGCCGACCAGGCGCAGCTTTGCGCGCGCCATCACGTCGATCGCTTCGACCGGCAACGACGTCCACTCGACGAGTGGCAACGCCACGTTCTCGATCACTGTCTGCGAGCCGAACAGGGCGCCGGCTTGAAACATCACGCCGAAGCCGGGGCGCCCCACCCGCATCGAGGGGGCACCCACGCCCGCAATGTCGATCTCGCCGGCAAGCGCGTCGTTCAGGCCGATCAGGTGACGCAGCAGAGTGGACTTGCCGCAACCGCTACCGCCCAAGATGGCAAACACCTCGCCAGGCATGACGTCGAAATTGACATGCTCGATCAGCACGTTCTTCGGGGTCCAGCCGACGCTCACGTCGCGCACTGTGATGATCGGCTTCTTCATACGCCAGCCACCCGAAACAGGATCGTGAGCAGGGCGTCGAGCAGCACCACTGCAAACAGAGAGCTGACAACCGTACTGGTCGTTCGTTGACCAACGCCCTCTGCGCCGCCCGTCGTAGCAAAGCCCTGTTGGCACGCAATCAGTGCGATCGCGCCTGCGTAGGCGAAGCTCTTGATCAGGCCGCTCCCGATGTCCCATAGCTTCACTGCATTGCGCGTTTCGTTGAGATAGGCCGTCACGCCGATATCGAGACTCGTATGGCCGACCACCAAACCACCGAGCACGCCGACGAAGTCGCCGGCAAGCGTCAGCAGCGGCACCACAATCAACAGCGCCAAGACGCGTGGGAAGACAAGGTATCGCAATGGTCCAAGCCCGAGCGAAGCAAGTGCATCGATCTCTTCGGAGACCTTCATGGTGCCGAGCTCTGCAGCGAACGCCGCGCCAGAGCGGCCACACACGATGATCGCCGTCATCAATGGCGCCAGCTCGCGCGTCATGGCCAGGCCCACGATGTCGGCGACGAAGATGTTCGCGCCGTACGACTGCAGCTGCCGCGCAGACTGGAACCCCATCACGAAACCCACCAAAAAATTGATGAGCAGGACGATGGGTACCGCGTCGGCGCCGGCCTTCTCGACCAGCGGCATGATATCGCGCAAATTGCCGGTCCGCGGATGGCGCACGACACCGACTGCGGCGGAGACGAACGCTCCGAAGAACGCGATCACGTGCCGAAATTCGGTGAGAATTTCGCTCGTGGCGCGGCCGATGTGGGCGACGAAGCCTTCTGCCTTGCGCTCTTTGTGCCGCTTGACGGGTTCGGCGTCACCGCCGTACAGGCGGATGAGCTCCGTCAGCTTTTCGGTGCCGCCGATGATTTCCGACTGGATGTGCTTCTCGGCGAGCTCGGAGCGCAGGTTCACGAGCAGCGACATCACGCCGCCGTCCATGCTCTGGACGTCCGAGATGTCGATGTCGAAGCGCTTCCCTGGCGGGCTCTTCGGCACGGCGGCCTTCAGCGCTAGCCAGATGGTTAGCGCGTCGGTCATGCGCATTTCGCCGCTCAGCTGAATCGCGTTGCCGCTAGCGGCAACCGAGGGATGCGGTGGAACGACTTTCTGCGGGCGCACCAGGCGCTGCGCAAGCCGAATTGCTGAGGGAAGCGCGTAGGCCACGGCTCATAAGCACGAGCCGGGCCGTGCCAACCTTTTTGATCTTGGGTAAAATCGCGGCAGGTTCCACGGGGTGCAGCGGGCCCCGCGCTGTGGCCTTATGAGACAGCACCCCGTTCAGCGAGGCGTTTCTCGTCGTTTTGCAGAGGGCTTCAGGCCAGGTACTTCGCGAACCAAGCGATCGTCTCTGCCCACGCCTGCGTCGCTGCCTTTTCTTCGTAACGTTTGCCGGTGTCGTTGTGAAAGGCGTGATCGACCTCCGGATAGGTGATGACCTTGTAGGGCTTACCTGTCTTCTTCAACGCCGCTTCCACGTAGCCGGCCTTGTGGTTGATGCGCGTGTCTTTGCCTGCGTAAATTGCGAGCACGTTCGCCTTCACCTTGGCGACATCCGCCTCCGGCGGTGGCGGCCCATAATAGGGAACCGCAGCGCGGATCTCGGGCAACGCCAACGCCACCTTCCAGGTGGCGCCGCCGCCGAAGCAGAAGCCCGTCATGCCGACGCGATCTGCGCGTGTAGCAGGCTGCTTCTTCACGAACGCGAGCGCCGCTGCGAAGTCGTCGGTGACGCGCTCGCTCGAGAGCGTCCCGAGCAGCCCCGGTATCGACTCGGGGTCGGGCACGGCCGACGTGCCGCCCTGTTTCGACACCAGGTCGACTGCGACAGCCAGGTAGCCGGCTTTGCCCAAGCGGCGCGTCACGTCCTCGATGTGCGCGGTGAGGCCGCGATTCTCGTGGCACACCAGCACGATTGAAAGCGGCGCTGCCTTTCCATCGACGCCGGCGGACCGGGCACGTTCGCGCTCACCGACCCGCTCGTGGCAGGCGCGCTCGACGAAGCGGTAGGCTGTGGCGTTGTCGCCGAAGCGCTGGCCGTCGAAGCGTTGGACGTCGCTGCAGTAGGTGACTCGGCCGGGCCGCACCCGGCGAGCACCGACGCAGCCGCAGCAGCGCCCAACAGGCCGCCGAGCAAGCCCATTGCCTCGCGTCTCGAGATGCGGCCGCGTTGGAAGTCCTCGACGAGCTCGGCGACGAGGTATTGGTGGAGCGTTTCATCGGCCATGCCGTGACTATCGCTGGCCAACCGCGTAGCTCGACCACAAAAATCCGGTGTCTTCTCAGAAACTCTTGGCCGTAAGCAGGGCGTCGAATCCGTCGCCATTCAGATCGACGCTGCGCCAATGGACCGGCCCGACGCCTCGGCAGAAGATCGTGTACGCCTCGTACCCCACGTTTTGAGTCGCTCGCCAGCAATCGTCGAAGGTGCCCGCCGCGACGGTGACGGTTCCTTCGTCGTGCCAGGTGAACGTGGAGAAGCCGTTGGACCACTCGTGTCCTTCTTCGACCGGCGCGTCGAGGGCGAGCACCCATGTTCCCTCGTAGCTCACCTGCACGACGTCGCCTGCTACTGCGTAGAAAGAGCTCTCTGCGTTGGCGCACAGCGAGGTCACCTCGTAGGCAGTCTTGCCGTCGAGCTGGCTCTCCCCGAGGGTCATGGCCGTGTGACTGCCGCCGGGGCAAAGCGGAAACGTGCCGATCTCTTCGACAGCGTACGTCCATGAATTGCCTACCGCGATAGGGTCGATGGCGCCTGCTTGGCTGCCGCCGCCGTCCGCGCCGCCTTCACTTTCGCCACCTGCCTCGACCCCCGCGCCGCCGCCGCCCTCGCTGCCATTGGCGCCGCTACCGCCTTGGGCGCTCTCGCCGCCGAACAGCGGATCGTCGGAGTCGCCACAAGCGGTTGAACAAGCAGCCGCGAAGACGGTGGCCCAGGTCAGATTGCCGTTGTTCATCTGTTTCCCTTTTTCAATTCGTTCAAGTATCGCAAGCAAGCGCCTGACAGGCATCGAGTTCCGGTTTGCATTGGGCGACGACACATGCCGTGCAGATGGGCCCATAGCTCTGGCATTCGTCATCACAGCGGTTGGCCGTACAGGTCAGTTGCGGAAACAGCGTCGCCGTCACGTTCGGGCACGAATCGACGATACATTTCTGAAAACACTCGCCCACCGCAGCGCTGCCCTGCGAGAGCTGCGGCGCGCCTTCGGGCGGGCACAGCTGAATGCAGCTCACCGTCTGCGCACAAGAACGGTCGCCGCTGCCGTGGCTGTCCATCGATGTGCAGATCTCTTCTTCGATGCTCTGCGCGGGATAGTAGAACGCGCTGAACATGCACATCTCGTCGACAGCGGAGAGGCCCTGCACCACTGCCTCGCCAGCAGGGTTGTCGTAGTCGCACGCGAAACGGACTGCCGACCCGGCCGGCATTTTGATGGCGCCTGCGTAATAGTCGGGGTGCTGCCATTCATCCGTGGTGTAGAAGGGCGCGTTGGCTACCTCTCCAGGCGGGTCGAAGAAGGCCTGATAGCCGACACCGCGAGCATGCATATGGGCGCCTGCCGTGAGCAGCGTCACGCTCTCGTGGATATGGCAGCGCATCGTCGCTTTGGCCTGGCTCGCCGGCGCTAGATAGATGAACGGGTTGTAGAAACGAAAGGTGCCCACACGGTCGGTAATGGCGGCTGGGTCTTCGCGGGTGAGCTCGACGCGAACACTCGCCTCGCTCGCTTCAGCGCTGGCATTCAGCACGTGGGTTTGCATCAAGAGCACGTCGCCCGGCTGAAAGGCCAACGCGAGCCCGAATGGAAACTCTTGCGCGTCGTGGTTCAGCTGACCACCGGTGACGAATCCGCGCTCGTATTGCATGACACCGTCACCCTCGTAGCAGTCGACCGGCTGACCGAGTGGCTGCTCGGGCATGTCCGGGGCAGTGCGGAACAACAGAAAATGGTGGGTGCCATTGCTGGTGTCGTAAACGCCCCCCTTCACGAAGATCTCTTCGTCGCCTTCCGGCAATTTTACGAATTGGCAAAGGTGCGCCTCTGCGCCCGGCTCGACTTTCGCCTTCATCTCGAAGACGACCTGCTCGAACGCGGGCAGTGGCCCCTCGTCGTCGCCGCAAGACGTCGACGCGAGCGTCGCGGCGAAGGCGAAGGCGAGCCAGCAGCAGAATCGTTTCGCGCCGGTGATCATGATTTCTTCTTCGCCGGTCGACCGGTGCGTGGTTGTTTCGCGGGCCGCTCTTTTTTTTCGGTGATCGCTGGGGTGCCAATCGCCTCGCTGATCACCGCGTCGAGCAATGGGCGGGTGCTCGCGAGGTAGTACTCGGTGGCCTGCTCGTGGGTCACGAGGCGACGCAAGAGCTCGCGATAGAATGCGAGACGAACCATTGGGTCTGCGCCCGCCACTGCGGCGGGGACTGGCCGATCTGGCAGGGTGTCGTACCACCAGGCCACTTCCATTCGAAAGATGCGGTTTTGCGCCGCGATGGCGAGCGCGCGCCAGAAGCGCTCTTCGATGATGGCGAGCTCGCTCATCAGCGCTGGGTTGGTGGCGGCCTCGCCGAGCAGCTCGTCGATGGCCTCGAGCGCGTCGGCGCTGGCGCGGCGCGACGCGGCCTCCACGATGGAGAGGCCTTGCAAGTACTGCTTCTCGATCATGTCGGCGGTGTCGAGGGCGGGGCGGGTTTTGCCCGTCAATCGATAGAACAGCGCCAGCACCCGAAGATCGGTCGCTTCGTGTGGGTCGAGCACGACGGTGGCGCCGCCCTGCCGAACGGCGACGAGGCCCATCTCGGCCAAACGGTGAAGTGCCTGGCGAGCGATGTTGCGCGAGACATGAAAGCGCTCGACCAACAACCGCTCCGACGGCAGCGGCGTGCCGGGCGCGAACGAGCCCTGCAAGATCGCGCGCGCCAGCTGGTCGAACACGTGATCGGACACGTGCTGTCGCGGGGCAGGCTGAAGATCCTGGAGGGTCACCGAGACATAGTGACCTGGTCACCAAGTTAGATCAAGGGACTTTTCAGCACAGTGCACGGGTCTCCTGGGCCCGCGTGGGCTTTCACGTCGCGTTTCTCCGACTGAGGCAGGCGCTGAGTTGCTCAGGGGCTGAGCTCGAGAACCAATGTCTCTTGCGGCGCTGCTCCTTCGATCTGTGTGCCGGCTACCGCCACCTGCCCGTTCACAGTTGCAGCAAGCCAAAGCCTGTTGCCTTGGGCGGTCATCGCAGTCGGCAAGAAGAAGTCGTAGTTCGGGTTCTCGAGCGCGATGTCGTCGACCCATAGCTCGCGACCGGTCGTGAAATCGAGCTTGGCAATGAAGCCCCGCTTGCCGCCCAGGGGAACCACACACTCAGCGGCGCTGCCTCCGCCTGGGACGGTGCAGCCCAGCACATAGACGGCGCCGCAGTCGCGGTCGCCCATGACTGCCAGATCCGTGACGACATTGAACCCGATTCGCTCGTAGCCCGGCTCGGCGGTGGTGCCCGGGTAGGTCCACAAGATTTCGCGGTTGTCCCGGGCCATCACCATGACGAATGCGTCCGTCGAGCTCGCTGGCGGCAGCGTCGCGCCCAACATCGAGAGCGTGCCATCGTAACGCCCCCCGAACACCAATCTGTCGTCCGCGAAGCGCACCACCGTGATGGCGGAGGGAGTGCCAGGGCGCTCGACGATGAGCTCGGGTGCTTCATCGGGTGGCAACACACCGAAGAAGGCACCTTGGTCGCCGCAAGTGGCCGCGTCGTCGCACGAGCCGCCGCCGAACCAGCCGTTGCCGTCTTCGTCGACGGCGACGCCGGCTTCGCCGAAGCGGGCCGTCTGGTGGTAGTCGTGGAAGTGATCTTCGAGCACGTACGTCGTATCGCCGCTCATCTCGGTAGAGCGCTGCACGAAGTAGCGGTGATCCAGGTTCGTGAACGTAGCGTTGAAAGCTTGCCCTTTTACGACACCAATGGCGGTGATGAACTTCTTCCGCTGGTCGACGTCGAGGCCGAGACCGTCCGACCCTACTTGCGGAACGTTGGTGAAGATATTGGCTGCTTCGATTTTGGCGAAGAAGGGGTCGCCACCGAACTCTTCGACTGGTGACAACAGCGGCGCGCTCGTTCCAGGGCTGCATACGGGCGTGTCGCCGAGCGCGAAAGACCAAGTGCCAGGGGCAGGAAAGACCGGGTCGATGCCCAACATGCCGCTGACGACGATGCTGCCGTCGCTGAGCGCCGTGATTCTTCCAGCGAGACCGCCATCCGAATAGTTGCAAGCTGTAGCGCCCATTGCGAGCGTGGCTGGTCCCTGATCCGGAATGCGCACGAGATAGAGCTCTCGCACGTCGGTGCTGCTTCCGGTGAAGAGGTCTGCGAGGCCGTCCTTCGTCCGGCCGAACGCGTACAGCTGGTCGCCGTAGCGGGCGAGCCCGGTTGTCGCAATGTCGTCGTCTTCGTCCGGCGCGCGCATCTCGGATCGCCACGTGGTTTTTTCGAGCGTCGGGTTTGCTGCGAAGTCTTCACAGACCTCGCCACCGCCGCCACCGCCAAGAGGTCCACCGCCAAGAGGTCCTGCGCCAGATCCCTCTTCCGGAAAATCGATCAAGAAGCTGCAACCGTTGGCAGCAGCGCCGAGCAGGGAGGCCGCGGCGAGCCCAACCGCGAGCGTCGATGTTCCACCGAGGGCACTTCGCATGGCGAGCAGGCGAGCGTACATCATCCTCGACACGCGTCCTGGGCGGGCTGGACGCTCCTGCTCCGCTGATCCGGAGAGGCGCCAAGCTGTGCCGCGCTCGCGGCCCAACGGTGCCCTAGAATCGCTAAAATTTGCGAATATTCGCTGGCGCGGCACGTGCATCAGGTGTCGATCCCTATGCGCGCTCAATTTGCTTTGTTGCTCGGCCTACCCCTGCTCGGCTCGACGTTGACCGCTACCGACGAAGCAGCTGCGTGCGGCGGTTGCTTCGTCGGCGAGACCGAGAGCACGCAGGTGACGGGCCACCGCATGATCATGAGCGTGTCGAAGACGCAGACGACGCTCTACGACCAGATCCAATACAGCGGTGACCCGGAAGACTTTGCCTGGGTGTTGCCCATCCGTGGTCAGGTCGATGTGGGGCTCTCGTCCGACGCGCTCTTCTCCCTGCTCGAGCAGGACACGGCGGCGGTGATCCAGTCGCCGCAGATCGCCTGCGCCCCCTCGACCAACAGCTGCGACGACGGCTCCTTCGGTGAGGGTGGTAGCTCCGCAGGGGGTGGCAGCGGACCCGGTGTCGAGGTGATCGCACAAGAGGTCGTGGGCCCCTACGAAACGGTGCAGCTCTCTGCCAGCGATCCCGAGGCGCTCAATCTGTGGCTAGAAGAGCACGGCTACAACATTCCACCTGCAGTTCAGCCGGTGATCGAAGCGTATGTCGCCGACGGAATGGACTTTCTCGCGCTGCGTCTGTCGCCCGGCAAGGGCGTCAGCTCGATGCGACCTGTTCGTGTGACGACGCCAGGCGGCGGCCCTGTGCTGCCCTTGCGCATGGTCGCGGCGGGTACCGGCGCCAAGACCGCCATTACCCTGTGGGTCGTCTCCGAGGGCCGCTATGAGCCGCAAAACTTTCCCTCGTTCCAGATCGACCCAGCGAGCCTGGTGTGGGACTGGGACGCGTCGCGCAGCAACTATTCGGAGCTGCGGGCGGCCGGCTTTGCTGCGGGTGCTGGCCTCGGCTGGCTGGTCGAAGCGGGTGAACCCTACTACAACGACTTCGGGCAACTGACGAGCCTTGCCAGCTACGACGCGACGGGCAGCGGCTACGCTGACGCCGATGGGCAAAACGCGGAAGCGAACGCTCAAGCAGACATCGACGTACTGACCGGCGGCATCGACGGAATGTGGATCAGCAGACTCTCCGCCGAGCTCCCTTTTGCTGGGCTCTCGTCCGATCTCGTGTTGCAAGCGTCCAGCGAGCAGGTAGCGGTGCCTCGCTTCTTCGACGTCACCAATACGATCGGCACCGAGCCACAGTGCCCTCCGGTTGCGCCCGACCCCTGTGCTGACGGCGACCAGGGACCCCTCGGCTTCATCTTCGATTTCAACGGCAACGGTGAGCCCTCGAACCCAAGCGGCGGCTGCGCTGCGTCTCCCAGCTCTTCGAGCCGCCTGCCATTGGCATGGTTCGCCATCGGCCTTGGTGCCGCTGTTTGGCGCCGTCGTCGGGCTAGCTGAAGTCGATCGTGATCGGTTCGCGGTGCGAGACCGAGATCGGCGTGCTGCGTGCGGCCAGCGATCATCAAGGCGAAGGGTGCGCGTATCCGGTGAGCCCACTGAGCATGATCTCGCACTGATGTGGCGTGATGAACCAGCTGCAGTCCGGCAAGCATTCGTCCGCGTTATCCATCACGTTCGGCGCACCCCCTGGGCCGGGCCCCGAGGCGATGACGGACGAGTCCATCGGGTGGGGCAGCCCCAGCACATGTCCGAGCTCGTGGGCAAAGGCCTCGGTATGGTCGTCGCCGAAATAGAGCGCACTGAGGCGCGCTGTCTCGTCGGAATTGAGCCGCCGGAGCGCTTGCGCGAACATCGGTGGGTCGACTGATTCGTCGAGGATGGGCAGAGCTGGATCGAATTCATAGATCGGCTCGAAGCGCGAGTAGTACGCGGAGAAACCGAGACTGGCGCGCTGGTCGCTGTGAAAAAGTGCGCGGGGCCAGCCCTTCGCGGTCTCGGGGCTTTCATACATACCAAACACGAAAGCGCGGACAACGGCCGGGTTCGCAACCTCGTCGGCCGCTTCGAAGAAGGGCCGGAGTCCTTGGCTCACGAGGCCGCCTACTAGCTCGCCTGTCGCCTCCCGGGCGGCTGCGCCGATGGCTTCATCGTCCAGCTCTTGCATCTGGTGTTTCGCGAATGTCTCGAAGCCCGCAACGTGAATCTCGACGGGCTCGGCGACCGAAAGGGACAAGTTGCAAGACTGCGAAAGGACCGAACCGAACCGCGCGAACTTCTTACGGATCTCCTCGCCGGTGCTTTGGGGTCCCCCGCTCCCCAGCGCACCCCGTACCATCATCGGCTGCACCTCGACCGAAGCGAGGGTTTGCGTCTGCGCCACGGCGAGCTCAACGGCGACCTCACCTTTGGACCCCGAAAATGCAATGGCATACGCGCCGCTTTCGGTGGGTTCTCCCTCGATCCAAGGCACCATGCGCATGCGAAACCTCGTCGTTCATCGGTATACTGTGCGGTGACTCGTTCACGCACTCGAGAGCTCACAATGACAGCGTCCAAGAACCAACGAATCGGAGTTGGGTCACTTCAGGGCTCGCCGAGATGCTGGCCGTGCAGCAGGTGGCCGTTGCCACACCGCCGGCGGTGGCGGCGCAAACCATTCAGCGCGGGCTAGCGCTAGCGTCACTCGAAGACGACAGTGCCGGGCTCACACGGCTTCGAGAGCTTCAGCCGCTTGCCGGTCTTGGGTGCGACCTCGACGTCGATCATCTCGCCGACTCGACAGGAAGTATTTCCCACGTAGGGCACCTGACCGAGGCGTGAGCCGTCGACGTACACATCGGCGCGATCTGGACCGACGCTCACCGAGACTGTCACGCGTATCGCCTTTCCAAGAGGAGCGGCGCTCGCGAGACGAGCGCTGCCACTGCCAATCGGCTGCGCGCTCTGGGGCCCCGCCGGGGCACTGCTGACGACGGGCACCGGGCCGCTCGCACCGAATGAAACGATGGCTACGCGCAGCGCGGCTGTCAGCACCATACCGACCGCGAAAAAGCGAACGAACGACGATATCGGGCGGACCCGTTCGAGCCATGTCATCCTGCGACCCGCATGACTTCGAGCAGGCTGGTCTCGCCGCGTCTGGCTCGTCTGAGGCCGTCTTCCAACACCGACAACATGCCTTCGTTCTGGGCCAATGTCAGAAGCTCTCCTGTGGGCTTGCGCGCTTGAATCGCCGCACGGATGGGATCGGATAGCTCGAGCAGCTCGGAGATGGGCAACCGGCCGACGAAGCCACCCTCGCAGCGGTCGCAGTTGCGGTTGCCTGGCTCGTAGAACGTCTCGTCTGGACCGAGCGCGATACCGGCGCGATTGAAGCGCTCGATCATGCCAGGCTCTGGTTTCGCCGGCTTGCGGCAGGCGGAGCAAAGGCCTCGGACCAAGCGCTGCGATAGGCAGCCAATGGTCGCACTGGCAAGCAGGAAGGGCTCGATGCCCATATCGATCAACCGAGCGAAGACGCCGGCTGCATTTTGACCGTGCACAGTCGTGAGAATGAGGTGGCCGGTCAAGCCCGCTTGCATGGCGATCTCCGCGGTCTCCGGATCGCGGATCTCGCCGACCATCAACACGTTCGGATCTTGTCGCAACACGCTGCGTAGGGTTCCAGCAAACGTGAGGCCCGCTCTCGGGCTGATCTGAGTTTGTGTCGCGAATGGCAGCTCGAGCTCGATAGGGTCCTCCAGCGTGACGAGCGTAGTCGTGCCCGCGCGCGAGCGAGCGATGTGCTGCAGCGCCGCGTACAGCGTCGTCGTCTTGCCACTGCCTACCGGGCCGGTCACGAAGAGCAACCCTTGCGCGCGGGAGAGCAGCCGAAACAAGCCTGTCTCGACGTTCGCCGAAAAGCCCAACGCTTCGACCTCCGGTACGGCTCGGCCTCCGCGCAGAATGCGCAGCACGACGCGCTCTCCGCTTTCGGTTGGCAATGTCGAGACGCGCGCCTCGACTGCGCCGCCGTCGAGATGTGTCGCCAGTCGGCCGTCCTGAGGGGTCGCGCGCACGGTGGTGTCCATGTTGGAGAGCACCTTGATGCGCGCCACCAGCGGGGCGAGCGCCGAAGCGCCGACGGCGATGACTTCGTGTAGCTCTCCTTGGACGCGGTAGGTGAGCTGCACCCGTTCGGCGCTTGGCGAGACGTGAATGTCGCTGGCGCCGAGGTGGATGGCGCCCCGTAACAGCTCATCCCAACCGACGACGACGTCCGGTGGATCGCCCAAACATTTCTGGAGACGTGCCTTCACTTCAGCTACCGCGTCGCTTCGCCTCGTCTTCTCGAGCGGCTTGCCTTTGGGTGCCCGCGCGAGCGGTCGCCGAATCAGCGCCCGTTCGATCCCCGCCAGCCCCAATGCGACTGCAAACACGATGCCTGTCAGCGGTGGCGCGTAGCTCCACGGTGAACCGGAGAAGGATTGGACGTAGCGCTGCTCGGCGTTGGCCTTGATGGTCGCGAAATCCAACGATTCACTGGTGGCAGCCACGGACCCCAGGGCGACGACAGCTCCGATGGCTCCCACGCCGAGCAGCCCGGCAATCTCGTTCGGCACGGTTCTATACTCGCACGCTTGGCCGCGCCTTAGGGGAGCGGGACGTAGAGCTCGATGTTGCGGTCCTCGGCCGTGCCGCGGCCGTCGCCCTCCCAGCCCGAGGTGAAATCCAGAACGCCACGGGCGCGTCCGTCTTCGGCGATGGGGTCGCCTTCGGTTTGGTAGTCGAACGCGACCATTCGAATGCCGAGGAAGCCGTTGTCCAGATTCCAGATTTCGACCAGGCGCATCTGATGGGGAAAGTCTGCCAGTGCAGACGTCTCGACCTCCCAATACGGTGCTCCGATCATCGGCTCGATCGGCACTGCGCGATGATGATGCGTGTGACCAGCGAGGTGCATCAGCAAATTGGGGTAGCCGCCGAGCACCTCTTGCAGGTCTTCTTCCAGCGCTGCGTCCGGCTGCTCGATGCCACCGAACCCCCCGCCGTTGGTGAGCTGACCCGATGAGTGATGCGAGGTGACGATGACGTACTTCGAATCGGCAAGCGCCGCATCGAGCTCCGGGATCAGAAAATTATCCACCTCTGGCTGGTGGATAAGGCCGTCGGCGCTGCCCGAAGGGGCGGCCGTGTCGAGCACGATCACGCGGAGCGCGGTGCCTTCGACGTCGAAGGAGTAAAAAGCACGACCGCTCGAGATGGCGCTGTCGGGTAGGCCGTGACCATCTCCGTCGGCCCTGACTCGGGAGAGCACGCCGACGCCTGTGAGCGGCTGTCTGCGCTCGTCGGGCGCAATGTCGCCCAAGATGACGGGACCACCCGGCTGCGACCAATCGCGCGTTCCAACTGCTGCGTAGTCGTCGAGGTACTCGTCTTGTTTGTCGATGGGCGGGAAGTTTCCTTGGTTCAGCACGTCGTGATTGCCGGTGACCCAGAACCACGGCGCCGTCAGGCCGTCGGCGATGAACGGATCTTTCGGATCGTTGTTGGGCCCTTTCACCGGATCGTCGTCGATGCCGGAATCACAGTCGACCAAGTCGGAGCCCGACAAGATGCCGAGCACCCAATCGATCTCGTTCGTCTGCGCGTTGTCGGCGTTGTCGCCTCCGAGCACCACGAAGTTGATGGGGCTGTCTTCGCCGATCTTGTTGATCGTGCGGACAGCGGCGTTCAAGATGCGGCATTCGTGGCCCTCTTGCGGACGAAACGCGCCACTCGTGAGGCCCATCGGGCTGTCCACGTTGAGCACGCGGGCAGGTGACTCGTCATCTGCCAGCTGGGTATCGGCCAGGTGCACGAAGCGCGCAACCAGGGTCGGGTTCGCGCCGTGGCTCGGCGGGGCGCTGCCATCCATCATGCGCGCGATGACCGCTTCGCCTTCTACGATCTCGTAGTCTCCGTAACCGTCCTCCAGCAGGGCTTCGACGTCTTCAGCCAGCCGCGGATTCAGGAGACCGATAGGCTCGGGGGCCTTGGTCGGCTCGATCATCTCTTCGGTGGTCAACGGTGCCTTGGACAGCGGCGCCAGCGCTACCGGCTCGCCTGCACCCGCGCCACCGCCCCCGAGCTGGCTGTCGTCGCCACAACCCAACACCGCACAAGACAGAAATACGCCGGAGAAGAGAGCTTGCCGCAAGCAAGAGTCGCCACGCATCGGATAACGGTATCCGATCCAGCGCCTTGAATGGATCGCTCTCGGTCGCATCCAATCCGGGCAGAACGAAGATGTTAGGAGGGCGCAAACTGGTGGGTTTTCTGGCACTTTCCCTCGGTCTGGCAGGCCTCGGCTGCGCCACGGAGCCCCGCCCCAAAGCGCCACGAGACGGCGAATCGGTGCTCGCAGACTGCCAAGAGTCGGCGCCAGCGCCGGACGTGCGCGCTTGGGAATGCCCCGACCTCATCGCCGTCGAGACGATCGTGCTGTCGGCTGCACAAGCTGATATCGCGCTGGCTTTCGACGGTTTTGCCGCTCGTTTCGGGGGCGAACACCCGCGACGCGTCGACAGTGTGTACACGCGTGGTGACACGCGGCACGTCGCGATGCGCCTCGAGGGCAGCGGCAAGAAGGGTGGCGTCGTCGATGCGCAAATCGTCGCCATCTCGGTCGGTGGTGGCTTCAAGCTGGTGACTTGCTCCAGCAAAGACCAGAAGAGCCCGTGCGGGCCGGTGATCGACACCCTCGTGCACGGCCTGGTCGGCGCGAGACGGCCCTCGGTAGCACAGCGGTTCGAGTAGCAATCGCCCCCCGGCCCTCGGGCCTTGGTGCTACCGTCCGCGCGCCCGAATGACCTTCCCTGGCCACGTTTTTCGCGAATACGACATTCGGGGCGTCGCTGATCGCGAGCTCGACAGCCCGCTCGCTCAGCGTATCGGCCACGCGTTCGCAGCCACGCTGGCGGCCGAGCTGGGTCACGCCCCCGCCATCGCGCTCGGCCGCGATGGTCGCCTCTCCAGCCCGCGCATTCACCAGGCGGTCGTTGCCGGTTTTTTGGCAGCCGGCGCCCGCGTGACGGACGTGGGCATCGGCCCAACACCGCTGGTCTACTTCGCCGCGCACCACCTCGACACCGACGGCGCCCTGCAGATTACGGGCAGCCACAACCCCGGCGAAGACAATGGCCTCAAGATGATGCGCGGGCGCGCGTCCTTCTTCGGTGCCGACATTCAAGCTTTGCGCGCTCGCGTCTCGTCCGCTGAAGTCTTGCCTCCCGAGCCTGGTGGTGCCGTCGAAGAGCTCGATATCAGCGCCGCTTACATCGAGGGCATTCGGGACGCCTCGCGGCTCCCGCCGGGGCCTCACCCCCGTGTCGTGGTCGACGCTGGCAACGGCTCGGCTGGGCCGCTCGGCGTGCGCACGCTGCGCGCGCTCGGCTTGGAGGTCGATCCGCTGTTCGAGGAGATCGACGGGCGGTTTCCGAATCACCACCCCGACCCGACCCAGCCCGAGAACCTCGTGCACTTGAAAGAGCGCGTGCTGTCGACTGGCGCGCTGCTCGGGCTGGCATGGGACGGCGACGGTGATCGCCTGGGCGCCATCGACGAGCGCGGGGAGATCGTGTGGGGCGACAAGCTGATGATCTTGTTCTCTCGCGCGCTCTTGAAAGAGCACCCGGGCGCGGCCATTTTGGGAGAGGTCAAATGTTCGGAGACGTTGTTCGACGACATTCGGGCCCACGGCGGCCAGGCGCTCTACTCCAAAACGGGGCACTCGCTGATCAAGACGCGCATGAAAAAAGAAGGCGCTCTGCTCGCCGGTGAGATGAGCGGGCACCTTTTCTTCGGTGATCGTTTTTTCGGATACGACGACGCCATCTACGCGGCCGTCCGTTTGATCGAAATCGTGTCGGCCGCTCGCGTGCCGCTCTCGCACTTGCTTTCAGACGTGCCGCGCACCTTCGCGACCCCGGAGCTGCGCGTCGATTGTCCGGATGCGCGCAAATTCGAGGTCGTCGAGCGGGTGCTCGCCCACTTCAAGAAGACCCACCAAGTGCTCGATATCGACGGTGCTCGGGTGAGCTTCGGCGACGGCGCCTGGGGTTTGTGCCGCGCCTCCAACACGCAGCCCGTGCTGGTGCTTCGCTTCGAGGCCAAGACCGAAGCGCGGCTCGCGGCGATCCGCGCCGAGGTCGAGGCCGTGGTCCAGCGAGCGAGCGGTGCGACAGGTGCTGGGGCGTGACCACAGAGCCCTGGACGATACGCAAAGTACTGACTTGGGCGAGCGACGATCTGCGCACCCGTGAGAGCGATACGCCGCGGCTCGACGCCGAGCTCTTGCTCGCCAACGTGCTCGGCATCAATCGCATCGGACTCATCACCGACGCCGACCGCCCGCTCGCAAAAGAAGAGCTCGCGCGCTACCGCGAGCTCCACAAGCGTCGGCGCAGCGGCGAGCCAGTCGCGTATCTGCTCGGTGTGCGCGAGTTCTACGGTCGCCCCTTCCGTGTCGACAAGCGCGTGCTGGTGCCGCGGCCGGACACAGAGATCCTGGTCGAAGTCGCGCTCCACCGCATGCGCGCCCGATCCCTCTCCGCGCGCGTGCTCGATCTGTGTACCGGCTCCGGCTGCGTAGCGCTCTCGCTGGCAAAAGAGCGACCCACCTGGTCCGTGCTCGGCACCGACATCTCGGAAGACGCGCTTGTCGTCGCGCGCGACAACGCAGCTCGCCTCGGCGCTTTGCCGCGCGCAGCGTTCACCTGCTCCGACTTGTTCGCCGGAATTGCCCCGGGCGCGCGCTTCGATCTGATCACGGCGAACCCACCCTACATTCCAGACGGCGACAAGAGCTCGCTGGCGCAGACCATCGTCGGCTTCGAGCCGCTCGTCGCGCTCTTCGGCGGTGACGACGGCCTCGTCTTCGCCAAGCGAATCATCGCCGAAGCGCCGCCCTTCATGGCGCCCGGCGCCGTCCTCGCGATGGAGATCGGCGCTGGCCAAGCCCAAGAAGTGGCCAGCGTATTCCGCGAACGAGGCTTCGACGAGGTCGACATCCGCAAGGACTACGGCAGCATCGAACGCGTCGTCAGCGGTTTGCGTCCCTCATAGCGGGCGAGCGAGAGCCACGCCGCTCAGGGGCTCGATAGCCAATCCAGATGCGGCGCCAGCAGAGGGGTCGAGGCTTCGGCGCCTGCACGGCTGAGGTGACCGTAGTCGCGAAACATCAGCCGGTCGTCGATGACCGGGCGGCAATAGGAAGCGTCACAGAGCGCTGACGTCGGGTCCCAAACCCGCGCGCCCGTGCGGCTGGCGACAGTACGCTGCAACATTCCGTTCGTTGCCGCCGTCGTCGTGTCGTGTCGTGCGCGCGCGAGCAAGCAGGACTCGTCGTTGCGGCGAGCCAAGCAGGCGGGGGGATCGTACTTGAACTCAGGCGTCGAGCCGATGAGGAGCACGCGCACGCCCGCAGCCTCCAGCGAGTCGATCACGATCGCTTGTGCCTCTTCGATGCCGCCCGGCAAAGCGTGCGCCTCCGACGGAGTATGGATCTCCCAATGGGAGGAGAGGATCACGCCCACAGGAGTGGGGCCCTTTGCTGCCAGAAGAACCTCCTTCAGCACCGCTTCCGAGAATGCCCTGCAATCGGAGGTCAATTGTACGAAAGAGCCTTCGAATATGCCATTGGGAGCGAACGCCGCGAACGGCACGGGGCAACTGGACAATGATCGTTCGAATGCGCTGACCTGCGCTCCCGCCGCCCACGACGCAATGGCTGGCGACCAATGATTCGCGTGTGAGTCCCCAATCAGGAACACGCTGCCGTTTTGCCCCTGCGCCAATGTGCAAGGACTGTCCTCGATTGGTACCGAGGGATGGCGTTCTTGCAGACAGCTCAACGACTGCGGTGCCAGCGACCTCCGGAATTCTGCCGCGGCCTCTCTCCACAGGGCGGCCGACACCGTCGCCAAAACCAGCGCCGAGGCGATGCCGCAGACAATCGCCCGTCGAGCAGTGGTAAAGTAGCGAATCTGCTGGTTGCGAATTGGCCGCTCCAGATAGCGCGTGGAGAGGCAGGCGAGCGCGTATGCCAGGAGCGCGAGCCCGCTGTCACGCAGCAGGTCTCGGTCGCCCATGTCCAGCACTCGGGCAATGGCAATCAGGGGCCAATGCCATAGATACCAAGCGTAAGAAACCTCACCGGTGAACGTCACGGGTCGCGCGATCAACACGCGATAGACCAGCCCGGGGCCGTTCAAGGCTCCGCCGGCCAGCGTGAGCGCTGTCCCCAAGACTGCGGAGAGCAGTGCGAATTCGTAAGCCATCGTGGACGCTCGGTAAAAGACTGCTGGCAGCAGCATCAGACTCAATCCCAAAAGGCCGAGCGCTGCTCCCAGACGAGGGCGATCTCCGGCCTTGAGTGTCAGCGCGAGCAGTGCGCCGATGCCGAGCTCCCACATCCTCGGGGGCGTCGTGAAAAAGGCAGCGTCGGGGCTGGTCATCGCAAGCCTCAGCGACAGCGCGAAGGAAGCAAAGGTGAGCAATGCAATGGTCGCGACCGCGAACCAGTCGCGGCCGCTCGAGCCCCACCGACGCTGGGCTGCCCACAAGGCAAACAGCAAGAGGGGCCACACGAGATAGAACTGCTCCTCGACTGCCAGCGACCAAGTATGCAAGAGCGGTTGTAGTGCGGAAGGGTCCGCAAAATAGTCGTGTCCCCGTCGCCAAAAGAACATGTTGGAGGCGAACAGCGCGGTCATGAGGCCGGACTTGCAAAGCTCTTGTTGCTCGCCAGTCGGCAGCAGAAAGACGCGGCCGAGCGCGAGGGTCGTCGCCACGACCACGGCCAACGTCGGCAATATTCTGCGCGCACGGCGTGCGTAGAAGTCGGCCAGGGCTGCCCCGACTGGCAAGCCGCGCGCCTCGGCCAACTTCAACGTGATGAGGTAGCCGGAGATAACGAAGAAGACGTCCACACCGACGAAGCCGGCGGACGCGCCGGGAAGTCCGACGTGGTGAGCCACCACCGCGGTCACTGCCAGCGCCCGAAGGCCATCGATCTCGGATCGATGTGCCTTCAAGGCGAAGTGTAGAGCGTGCCCCGGAAGCCGAGAATGAGCGCAGGTCGACGCAGTGTCTCGCTCCACATGTAGTGGCCGGCGATCATCGGGCCGAAACGAAACTTCCAGGCTTTGATGCCCTCCCATACGGCGCCCGCCATCAGGTACGAGCTGGTGCCGCTGATCAGTATCTCGTCCGTCTCTACATCGGTCGTTTCGGGAAACCCGAGACCCACTTCCAACACCGCGCCGAGGTCGCGCAGTGGGCCACCGAGCGGGTAGAGCGGGAAGACGTCGGTATGGAAGAACATCAGCGGCGTCGTGCTGCGCGTGTCGCCGTTCAAAATCATGCTGTAGCCGAAGCCAACGCCGAAGTTCAGCCAGTCAGCGAGCGCGCCGCCGAGCCAAAGGCCAGAGGCCGACGTGATGCCGAGGCCCCCTTCGGTGTAGTAGTCGAGCCTGCCGATCTTGGTCGCGTCGTTGGGAAAGCCATTGGCTGCACCGAAGCCGCCGCCGAGGCTGAGCCCGACAGCGAAGCCGCCGCGATGCTCATGCGGCGCCGTCTCCCAAGCTTTGTCGTCGTCGGGCTTCTTGTCTTCGGGCGCGGCTTTGTCTGCCGGCTCGGCCGGCTTTTCTGCGGCAGCCTCTTGAGCGGAGGCGACACTCGTGCGTGCGGCAACGACGATGAGCGCGACCGCCAACGTGCGCTTCAGCACGCGCTCACTCCACGATCGTGTCGCAGCCGACGACGATATCGACTTTGGCGTTGGTTGCATTGCTGACGTCCATGCAGGCCTTGCCGATGAGCTCGACCTGACCCTCGTCTGTATAGTCCCAACAGCCGCTGTCGGTGCACGGATTGGCAGCATCTGCGCGCTTTGGCAGGGCGCTGGTGGTGCTCTCGAGCGTCAGGTTGACGTTGACTTTTCCGGGGTCGATTGTCTCCCCTTGAGGCGGCTCGGGCAGCTCGTAGACGCAGCCGAGGGCTTGGCCGCGGATTTTGGCGATCGCGAGGGTGAGTGTGTCGGCGTTGAAGCTGCCGGTGGTGAGGTCGATGTGGCACGACGTGGCTGGGTCGAGCCCTGCCTGCGTGTAGACGGCCTCCGAGGTGCACGCGGGGTCGACGGTGTCGGGCGAACCCGTGACGGCGTAGGTCGAGAGAGCGAGGCGCATGTGGTAGGGCGGCGTGTCGAAGCCGCCAGTGGGGCCGCCGGTGCTCTGTGAGCCGGGCAGGCCGACGAAGAAGGTGTTCACCGACTTGGTAGGATCGTCGCGCTGCGTCTGAATCAGCGTGTTCACCGTGTCGGGGATCTCCCAATCCGGGCAGCCGTTCGCGTCTTGGTAGCCGTTGCGGAAGGGGTTCGCCACGCTGGTGCAGCTGAAGCCCCCGTCGGTGATCACGAGCAAGATGCGCTTCTGGATATCGTAGCTCTTGAGCGCCATGTAGCCGGCCACCATCGCGTCGTAGATCGGTGAGCCGTCGTCGCCGTTGTTCAGCGGTGCGTTGGCCGCGAGGTAGTCGTACATCGACTTGCGAACGCCGCCCTCGTTCGATTTCTGCGTGCCGGCCGGCGCCATCGCGACCTGCGGCAGCACGCTCACACCGCACGAAACACCGTCGGGCAAGACGATGTCGCAGAAGTCTTGGCACAGACAAAACGGCGCGGGGGTGTTGGAGCTGGGGAAGGTCACCAAGCCGAGCGACATCGAGTTGAATGCGTCGCTGTCGATCGCGCTCACGATGGAGAGCTGGGCCGTGGGCCACTTGCTCTCGGTCGCCATGCTGGCGCTCTTGTCGAGCACGATCAAGAGCGCTGCCGGCTCTTGGGTCGCTTCGGCGGTGAAGGTCGCGCACTCGGCGAAGCCACCCGCGCCGCCGGTGCCATTGCCGCCCTGAAAGCCAGCGCCTGTGTTGTTGCCGCCTGGCTGCGTGGTGGTGCTGCTGCCACCGCCGCCGTTGTTGCCATCTTCAGCTGCGGCGCAGCCGTACCCAGCGAGCAGCACACACGAACCGGCAAACCCAACAAATAAGCGACGCATGGTGACCTCCGATAGCCCTTCGAGGCTAGCAGAGAGGGCGGGCCTTCTAGCTATCGTCTTCGTCGTCTTCGCCGAAGGGGCTACCCAGATCGTCGACCAAACCGGTGCCGCCCTCGATCGGGATGGCGCGTGCCAGTGCGACTCGTTCGATCATCAACGCCAAGTCGATCTGCTTCGCGACGTCCGGCAAGAAGGCGTGATGGCCATTCCACAGGTCGAGGCGGATCTTCTTGAAGCTCTTGCCTGCGGGCTCATGCGCAGTTTGCAGCACGCGCGCGTTCGCCCGTGGAATCGAGACCCGATCGATCTGCGCCCACGCGAGCCGCCGGATGCGAGGCATGCCGAGCGGCAGAATCTCGCGCGTTTCGATGCCGTCCGGCCTCACCACCACCCCCGCCAGCTGCTGGCGAAAAATGGAGGCAGCGGCGCTCGCGAAGATGAAAATCGCGAGCATCGTGGAGGAGACGACGCGTGTCATGTCGCCGATCACCACCTCGCGGTAGAGCCACGAAGTGGGCGAAACATAGGGCGCGCCGACGATGGCGAGCGCGAGAAGACACGCGATGACGAAATACACGAGCGACGGCAGACGAGCCGCGAAGGGCAGCAAAAACGTCGCCCGCTCGGGCCGGTACGTCATGTCGAAACCGGGCGGACGCGAATTCCTCCGGGCCGAGTGCATGAAGGTGCCGGCGCTGTCGCGCGTTTTTGTTCCGGAGGGCACGGAGGAATATTGTTCCATGTTCAACCTCCGGTTGAAGTACGGGCCATAAGTCAGTGTAGGTCCTTTCCAACCGAGTCTGCGAGAGGAGGCGCAAGAACCGGCGAGGCGTTGAACGCTCGCCCTTCGCCGAGCTTGGGTGCTGCTACGAGATGGTCGCGATCAGGTTTTGCCAAGGTTCGCTGAGCCCCAGCTCGACGACACAGGTGTCGATGTAGGCGCGGTCGAGTCGCGCGCCGCCGAGTCGCACGAGCTCGCGAACGTCTTCGAGCTGGCGCGCGGACCCGCCGGCCTGGGTGGACCACTCCAGCTTGGCGACGATGGTGTCTTCGATCGTCGCGACAGGTAGCGCCACGCCCAGCACGTCGATCACGGTGCGGCGGGAGAACTCTCGGCGGGAGAACTGGCGGCGCTTCAGTGGCATGACGTCGATCTTCCAGCCGGATCCCAGATCGATCACGTTGAACATGGTGTAGCGGCGCAGGGCCTCGAAGGCGGCTTCCTCCGAGACATAGAAGCGATCACGCGGCAGCACTCCGAGCAGCGCGCGTGTGCTGTCCTCGTCCAGCGCGGCGACCACGTCGAAGTCTTGCGTTGCGCGGCTCCGGCCGTAGGCCAGCGCGGCGATGGATCCCACGACCATGTACTCGACGCCTGCCAGCGCGAAGCGCTCGGACAAGAGGCGCAGCGTCGCAGCAAGATCGTCGTTCACGGGTCGAGTAGCGGCCGGCCAGGCTTGGCCGCGCGATACAGGTCGTCGCCCCACAGCAGGCGAGCCAGCGCCTCTTCGACGTCTTCCGCGCCGTAGCTCGGGTGCCGCGCGCGGATGCCGGCGCGCATCACTTCACGGGCGAACCTGGCGAGCTTGGCGCCCTCTGCCACGCGCTCGGAAGGCGTCATGCGCAAGAGCCGTTCTCGCAAGATCTGCGCGGCCTCCTCCGACGTGTCCGAGTGCACGCGTGCATTATAAGGCAGCGCGGCTAACATGCGCGCATCGCACTTCCGGTTCGCAGCCAACCAGCGCCTCTTGCGACGGTGTCCGCCGCGCCGACATTCGGTCACGGCATCAGCTCGTTCTTCCGGGGCTTCTCGTTGCTGGCCCGCATGCCTGACGCGTACGGCTTGGCGCTGGTGCCGGTGGTTGCGGCGATCGTGATCACCGGCATCGTCGGCTCGCTGGCAGCCTGGTTCGTGCCTGACTTGGTCGAGCGCTGGGTGGGTGGCGGCGGCTTCTGGACGGTGCTGTTGCAGGTGTTCGCCACCATCGTGTTCATGCTCTTCAGCGTGCTCATCGGCTTGGGTCTGGCGCAGCCTGCGTCCGGCCCGGCGCTGGAGGCGATCGTGCGCCGCACCGAAAAGAAGCTCGGCTACCCGGAGCACGAGCCGACGCCGTTCATCACCGACATCATGCGCTCGGCTGGCTCGGCGTTTCTCGGCATCGGCGGCGCGCTGACCGTCGTGCTCGCGCTCACGTTGGTCAGCTTCATTCCTGGCGCTGTCGTGATCACGGTGCCGCTCAAGATCATGGCAACTGCGTTCTTTCTCGCGTGGGACGTGATCGACTATCCGCTCAGCGTTCGCGGTGTGCGCCTCGGGCAGCGCCTCGCGTTCGTGGCAAAGAACTTCAAAGCGGTCGCCGGGTTCGCTGTCGGCCTCGGTTTGGTGGCCCTCGTTCCTTGCGGGTTCTTGTTGATCTTGCCGGTAGGCGTGGTGGGCGCGACCGCCCTCGTGGCGGGGCTTCCGGGCTCCAGCGGCAACCCCGCTCGATCGGCTCCGCAAGGAGTTGCGCTGACCGCCCAACCCGCCCGCAATCGGCTACCGTAGGCGCGTGAGCGATCTCTTTTTACGCGCGTGCCGCCGAGAGCCGGTGGACGTCACTCCAGTTTGGTTCATGCGTCAGGCCGGCCGCTACATGCCGGAGTATCGCGAGCTTCGCAAGAAGTGGACGCTGCTCGAGATTTGCAAGCGCCCTGAGCTTGCGCTCGAGGTCACGCTGCAGCCGCTCAAGCTCGGGATGGATGCGGCGATCTTGTTCGCCGATATCTTGCTCGTGCTCGAGCCGATGGGCGCGTCGTTCGAGTTCGCCAAAGGTGAAGGCCCCGTGGTGCACGAGCCTGTGCGCGACCGCGCCGGCATCGAGAAGCTGCGCGTGTTCGACGCCGAAGAAGGCCTGCCTCACGTGCTCGAGGCCGTGCGTCTGATCCGCAAAGAGCTGGATGGCAAAACGCCGCTGATCGGCTTCGCCGGCTCACCTTTCACGGTGGCAAGCTACCTGATCGAGGGTGGCAAGAGCAGCGACTACAGGCTCACCAAGAACATGATGTGGAGCGACCCCGAAGCGTTCTCCATGTTGATGGCGAAGATCGGCGAGGTCGTGCGCCGCTACTTGCTCGCGCAAGTCAAAGCGGGCGCCCAGGCGATTCAGCTGTTCGACTCGTGGGTCGGGTCGCTCACCCAAGACGACTACAAAGAGCACGTGATGCCGCACGTCTCCAAAATCTTGAAAGACGTCGAGGCGACGGGCGTTCCGGTGATTCACTTCGGAACCAACACGCAGCACTTGCTCGAGCTGCAGCGCGACGCTGGCGGCACCGTAATCGGCATCGATCACCGCACGCCCTTCATGGAAGCGTGGCGCAACATCGGTGAAAATTACGCGGTGCAAGGCAACCTCGACCCGCTGCTCTTGTGCGCCCCGCCAGAGGTCGCCAAAAAGCGCGCGACGCAGATCTTGGAGGCCGTCGGCAAGCGCCCCGGCCACATCTTCAATCTCGGGCACGGCATCATCCCGGAGACACCAGTCGACAACGTGAAGGCGATGATCGACCACGTGCACGCCGAGTCGGCCCGTATTCGCGCGCAGTAGGCGGCCAGCGCATGCATGTCGTGATCGCCGGCGGTGGAGTGACGGGCCTCACGGCAGCATTTCGCTTGCTCGAACGTGGCATTCCGGATCTGCGGGTGACGGTGCTGGAGGCGGCCGCTCGCCTCGGTGGGGCGCTGCTGACGGTGCACCGCGACGGCTTCTTGTTCGACGGCGGACCTGATGCGTTCGTCGCCACCAAGCCGGCCGCCAAGCAGCTGTGTCTCGACCTCGGCTTGCGTGATCGGCTGATCGAAACGCAGCCAGAGAGTCGTCATGTCTATTTTCTGCGGCACGGCAAGCTGGTCCAAATGCCGGAGGGCATGGTTCTCGCGGTGCCAACCAAGCTTTGGCCGATGGCGACGAGCCCGCTGTTCAGCAAGCTCGGCGTGCTGCGCATGGGGCTCGACTGGGTGATCCCGAAGAAGCGAGGCGACGCTGACGAATCGATCGCGTCGTTTCTCGGTCGGCGGCTCGGCAAAGAGGTCGTCGAGGTGCTCGGCGAGCCGCTGCTCGGCGGCATTTATTCCGGCGATCCGTCGCGGCTCAGCATTCAAGCGACGTTTCCGCAGCTGGTCGAGCTGGAGAAAAAGCACGGCAGCCTGGTTCGTGGCGCGCTGGCGATGCGCGCGAACGCACCCAGACGAAGCGGCCCTGCCCCGTCGGCGTTTCTCGCGCTTCGCGGCGGCATGGGCGAGCTCATCGATACGCTCGCAGAAAAAGTGCGAGCGCTCGGCGGCGTCATTCAGCTCGGCACTGCGCTCGAGTCGATCGCTCCGGCAGAAAATGGTTTTCTACTTGGTTCTGCCCGCGCCGGTCAGGCGAGCACCTTGCAGGCTGATCGCGTGCTTCTCGCCCTGCCAGCGGCGCAAGTGGCGCGCCTGGTCGACCCCTTGTGCGGCGAGACCGCAAGGCTCTGCCGCGCGATACCTCACGTTTCGACTGCAACCTGCCTGCTCGCATACAAACGAAGCGATATCCCCCACGCGATGGATGCAGCGGGCGTGTTGCTTCCGAAGCGCGAGGGGCTCGATGCCAGCGCCATCACGTTCATGTCCAGCAAGTGGAGCGAGCGCGCGCCGAAGGGTGCCGCGCTGCTCCGTGTCTTCTTCGGTGGCCAGGCCCATCCGGAGGTGCGCGGCATGAGCAACGACGATCTTGTCGAGCTGGCGCGCCAGACATTGAAGACTGTGATCGGGGTGACAGCCGAGCCGCACAGCAGCCAAGTCTTCCGCTGGAACGACTGCCGCCCTCAGCCTGTCGTCGGCCACCTCGAGCGCATGGCCCGGGCTCGCGCGGCGCTGGCGAAGACGCCGGGAGTCATCTTCGCTGGTGGGGCCTTCGACGGGGTCGGCATCCCCGACTGCGTGCGTCAGGGCAGCGAAGCAGCGGAGACGCTGCTAGCGTAGTCCGCCCCACCCGATGTGTGAGCTGCTTGGCATGGAGTGCAATGTCCCAACGGACATCGCCTTCTCTTTCACAGGCCTCTGCAAACGCGGAGGCAAGACCGCGCACCACGGCGACGGCTGGGGTCTCGCCCTGTACGAGAAGCGCGCGGCGCGGGTATTTCTCGAGCCGGCTGCCGCAGCCAACAGCCCGCTCGCGCGCTTCGTCGCAGACAACCCGATCAAGACGTTGCTGGCGGTCGGCCACGTTCGCAAGCGCACCCGCGGGCTCACCAGCCTCGCCAACACGCACCCGTTCGTGCGTGAGCTGTGGGGGCGGCATTGGGTGTTCGCGCACAACGGCACGGTCAAAGGTGCGCGCGCGCTGAAGCTCGGCCGCTTCCGGCCGATCGGCAGCACCGACAGCGAACACGCGTACTGCCACTTGCTCGAGATGTTGCGCGCGACCTTTCGCGACCACCCGAAGAAGCCCAGCGATCTGTGGGCAGCCGTCGCCGACGCAGGCAAGACCATCGGCCAGAAAGGGAGCTTCAACTTCTTGCTCGCGGACGGCGAGCATCTGTTCGCGCGCTGCGCCACCAAGCTCTGCTACCTGATCCGCAAGGCCCCGTTTGGGCAGGCGCACCTCTCCGACGAGGACGTGTCGGTCGATTTCTCGACCGTGACGACCCCTCGAGATCGCGTTGCCGTCGTCAGCACGGTGCCGCTCACTTCCAACGAAACCTGGACGCACGGCGAACCGGGGACGATGTGGGTGTTCGATAAAGGCCGGTTGCGTGCAACGCTGTCTGCATGACATCGCCGTGACAGGACAGCGCAGTCTTGACGCCAAGCGCCTTATCGCTAGCCTGAATTTGCTCTCGAGGCTTCTGGCGAGGGCTGGCTTTCGTTGTGAGAAAGTGAATTGCTGAAGCACCCGTCTCGGGCGCGTTGCACTAGTTCGTGAGCGACTTCGAAGAACCCACCCGTGTAACGACGGTCGGTCCCAACAGGACCGAACCCGCGAGCCTAAAAGGCACGGATTGTATCGTCGTCATCTACACCAAGCAGCCCACGCTGCTGGGCAAGCGGTTTCCGCTCGAGAACAGCCCGACACGTGTCGGTCGCGGCGCCGATAACCAGATCGTGCTCGATGGCGACTCGGTCTCCCGGCGCCACGCGCAGTTCGATCGCCAAGGTGAAGGCTGGTTCGTCTCCGACGTCGGCAGCACCAACGGCACCTACTGCAACGACGACCAGATCCAGAAAGAGACGGAGCTCAAGAACGGCGATCGCGTGAAGGTCGGCCCGACCATCTTCAAGTTTCTCTCCGGCGCAGACGTCGAAGCGCAGTACCACGAAGAGATTTACCGGCTGACGATCATCGACGGCCTGACCCAGGCGTACAACGCGCGGTACCTGTACGAGGCGCTCGAGCGCGAGATCATCCGCGGCCGGCGCCATGAGCGCCCGCTCAGCGTGCTCATGTTCGACATCGATCACTTCAAGCGCGTGAACGACGTGCACGGCCACTTGGCTGGTGATTTCGTGCTGAAAGAGATCGCGCGCTTGATTCAGCAGCGTATTCGTCGCGACGAAATATTCGCGCGCTACGGCGGTGAAGAGTTCGCAGTCATCTTGCCGGAGACACCGCTCGACGGCGCCATCTCGCTCGCAGAGACGCTGCGCGCCCGCGTCGAAGAGCATGTGTTCGCGTTCCAAGCCGACACCATCAAGACGACCATCTCGATCGGCGCGGCGCAGCTGACCGACAACGACAAAGTCGCCAACGAGCTCATCAAGCGCGCTGACGAGTTCCTCTACCAGGCGAAGCGTGGCGGTCGAAACCGCGTCTGCTACTGACGATCAGCCCCCGCTGATGGTCGTCGCGCCTCCCGGCCCACAGTCGGTCGCGCTCGGCCGCCGTCTCGTTGCCACCGAGTGCCCCGCGTTCGCCGAGCGAAGACAACAGCGAGCGCTCGCGACCGAAGACGCGAGCCTGCCGATCGCGTTGGCAAGGGGACATTTATCCAACATCTTCGACGCCGACGGCAATCGTTACGTCGATCTCGCGGCCGGTTTTGGTGCCGCGATCTTGGGGCACGGCCCAAGCGCGGCGCATGAAGCCGTGACAGGGCAAGTCGCCACGCTCGCGCAAGGGCTCGGCGATTTGTACCCCAGCACAGTGAAGGTCGACTTGCTCGAGCGGCTGGCGACGCTGTACCCCGAGCCGGGGGCACGGGTGCTGCTCGGGCAGTCGGGGGCAGACGCCGTGACGGCGGCGATGAAGACAGCGCTGCTCGCGACCGGGCGACCTGGCGTGCTCGCGTTCGATGGCGCGTATCACGGCATGTCGTACGCGCCGCTGGCGGCGTGCGGCTTTCGCGCGAGCTTCCGAGAAGTGTTCCGGGAGCAGCTGAGCTCTCACGTGGTGTTCGCGCCGTATCCGTCGGCCAACGTTGGCTTGTCCGAGGTGTTGGAGGCGGTCGAGCGACTGCTCGAGGCGGGCAACATTGGCGCGATCTTGGTCGAGCCGCTGCTCGGTCGCGGTGGGGTGTTGGTGCCTCCGGCGGGGTTCTTGGTGAAGCTCGCTGAGCTCGGGAGGGCGCATGCCGCGCTCTTGATCGCGGACGAAATCTGGACGGGCATCGGCCGCTCGGGAGCGATCTTGGCGTCGGTCGCCGATGGGGTGGTGCCGGATTTGATCTGCATCGGCAAAGGGCTCGGCGCTTCGTTCCCGATCTCTGCGTGCATCGGCAGTGACGCAGTCATGCGCGCCTGGGCGCGAGGTGGTGACGTGATTCACACGTCAACGCACGCGGGGGCGCCGATCGGCTGCGCGGCTGCGCTGGCGACGCTCGACGAGGTGCTGCGAGCAGAGCTTCCGATGCGAGCAGCGGAGCTGGGTGCTCGTCTGACGAAAGCCCTGGAAGAGGAGCTCGGCGGGCTGCACAACGTGGTTCAAGTTCGTGGCCGCGGCTTGATTGTCGGCGTCGAGCTGTCGAGCGGCGCGCTGGGGCTCGCGGCTCACAAGCAGCTGCTCGAGCGAGGCTATTTGGCGACCGTGGGCGGCAGCGCAGGAGAGGTGCTGGTGTTCACGCCGCCGCTGACAATCACTCGAGATGTGCTGCTCGGTGTCGTCCCGGTGCTGGGCGAGATCCTCCGCGCCGTCTCGATCGTTACTTGCGAAGCTGGTCTCGGTACTCACGTACCGCGCGCGTCATCGGCGTGACGTGAACAAACCGCAGAAGCTCAGCTAGATCGAGACCGGGAAGCGCTTCGCTCGCCGCGATCGATTCGTAGATGCCATCGCGTAATGCGAAG